>Ga0228710_1003079_pt1 | contig 26555 bp, 21 predicted proteins | sample MedpolnodulmetaG_FD_177995 | JGI IMG/M metagenome (GOLD analysis project Ga0228710, IMG submission 177995) | Root nodule microbial communities from Medicago polymorpha collected in Santa Monica, California, United States - pink nodules | ecosystem: Host-associated > Plants > Roots > Nodule... | reverse complement strand
TAATATACGACTCTTGTATCTGAATTCCGACTTATGTCGCTTTCCGTATTGTATGATTTAATGTATCCAGTATCAGTTTTAACGAACGTATTAAGTATTCTAGACACTTTTAATACGGGCGTTACAATGTAACGCACGAATAAGTTGATTTACGAGGTATTCATTAATACCCATACTCACATGACTATTATAGAGAATATTCGTAATATTTACGGTGAGTTATACTCATATGACTCATAGAGAATATTCGTAATATTTACTCCCTCCGGTCCCAAATGTAAGAAACTTTTCACTTTTTAAGTTCATTCAATAAATGATGTGTGTGGTCTATAATAAGAACCACATACATCATTTATTGAATGAATCTAAAAAGTGAAAAGTTTTTTACATTTGAGACCGGAAAGTACGATGAATTAGGAACCATCACTTTAACCCATGTTTATTGTAACAAAAAAAAAACATGTTTATAGGGAAGTCAAGCAGGTTGCATATGGTGTCACCAAATATGGGTTGAGTTGGAGTCTAATTTTAGTGTTTTTGAGTTTTATCATGCTTTTTTATAAGTGCTTTGTTGGCAGATGTCAATTTGTATTGATTCTCCTAGAGGTTTCCAGTTTTTTCTGTAAGATGTATCCCCTATTATTAAAAAAGAAAAAGAAAAGAGGAACTATGAGTGTTCAAATCCTCAATATGCCGCAAATATCATATAGTTCTTTTTCTTTTTAGTTGAACAATATCATATAGTTTTTGTCAAAAAATAAACAATACTATCATCATCATCATATAGTTAAAACCCTAACACACTGTCCTCATGAGTTTAACTCAATTAGTATGGACAGTGCATAACATATGCAAGGTTCGGGGTTAGAACCCCGACCACCACAAAAGAAACCCTAACGTACTAACTCTCCCTCCTTAATTATAACTTATAAACACTCATTCAATTTTTTAGATGTATTTTTTTTTTCTTTAAATATAACCCTAATTAATTTACTTAAAATATGAAAAGTCAACATTGAGTACACCATGTATGAAAAACAATTTAGTATTTAATATCTTTAAATAAAATAAACACATCAATTGCACTATCAATTTTTTTTAATATATGTGAAATTTGCATAAAGGACCTACAATGTTACTGTAGGGTCGTCGACTAAGGGTTTGAAGAAGTTGTTTAGGAAAAAAGGTTTTCAAGAAGTTAACAATAAGAAAATTGGAATGTTTCATAACATTCTTTAGGACCATTTTTTGTAAAAATAAAAATAAAAAATTATGTATTAGAATACATAATGATATGGACCATGTTACAATACAAAAAATAATGCTAGTCTCTCGAGAGGTCATTTGGTTGCAGACTTGACCTTGCGCCTTTAGGTATTCGATTTGAGACTAACCAAACCCCAATTAAATCTCAATATGACCTTTAAACCTTGAACTACCCGTGTCTGCATCAGTTTAATGTACATTTCATTTAGAGTTGGATTGAAAGGTAAGTAAAACATGACCAAAAATTGTTTCATCAAAAAATTAAACCTAGGTTGTCCCGAACAATTAATTCTTTGATAGAATTCATATTCTTGAGAATTTTTTTACTATACTATAGCACAATTTTTTAGAAGGTTTGTTTTTTGATTTCTGCTCTTCTCCCAGCACATTTTGCTCCCACCCAGCCAAACTGGCCAAAATACCCATGCGTTAGTTAACTAACGCATGTGTAAAACTGTGCGTTAGTTGTTAACTAATGCTGCGTGACTTAAGTCACGCAAGTGTAAAACACTGTGTGAGTTAACTCACATCCAGTCTGTGCATAAAACCAGAAGAGGCATAAACCTCTATTTTCCCTAATTTTTTCAATCCTTCTTTCATAAATTCATTTATTCAGTCATTTGCATACATTTTTCATCATTCATTCAAGCATTCAATCAATCAAACATTAACTCATAATTAAAAACGCAATAAAGTAACACCATAAAACAACGAAATAACAGAATAAAATAACGAATAATGTCATAAAAACGCCAAAAAGAAAAATGTAATAGGATTACAACCAAATCCAAAAAAATGTCATAAACTTTTTTACACAAAAGTCATAACGGTCTACCCCGTGGACTCCTACTTCTCCTCCGCGGAGCCGACATCTGCTCCAACATGCTCCACTCAGACTGTATGTCCTGCATCAAGCGAATAACCTCCTCTGGATTATGAAACACATCATGATGCCCCATTGCACCGTCCACTCTAGCTCTGATGTTGCTGATGATCTGGTATGGGTCGGGAGGATCTCTGGCCCACTGCTGCTCAACAAGAACCTCCTCGTAACGAGGGACATGACGAGGATGGGCATCAGCTGTGTAGTCAGGAATGGCCGCAAAGGGGTTCATGATAAGATGTTACACCCTAATGAACCATCTCATGCACCACCTAGAAGGCGCCCACGATTCGCCATCTGGAACCAGATCACCCCTCTGCTGCAGGCTGAGGACATGCAGAGCAAACTCCATGAAAGCCTGAGCCACGTCCTCTGCCGCAAGACGCAAAATGTGTGTAGGAGGCCTGGGCCGTGTCTGGACATACCCGTACTGCCTAAGAACCCGCTCTGGCAAGTGATGGACCCTCCTGTCTTTGTCGGCCATGATCCATCTGGAGTACCAACATATGTCCTGAAAGGGCGTAATGTGTCGTCGTCTCTCGTACAACCTCCAGATGACATGAGAATGCTCCAACGAATCAATGACATCTCTGTAGTGTCCAGGATCAGTAAAGCCTCTGTCAGGTTTCCTTTGACTCACAAGCGGGGCAATAGCAGGGTCGTAATCTTCATTAGGAATCCTCGAAATGAGGTTCCTGAAGTGCGCAAAAATCCATCCCTGCAAAACACAATGAAACAAATTTGTATCAGCACAAATATTATTCAAACAACTATGCATTTACGATCCAATAAGTAAAAAAGAAGGAAAACAATTATTACCACAAGCTTGGTCATGTAACCACCACACAAGGCAACAAAGAGTCGTAGGTAAGAGATAGCTGCTCATATAGGAAAGCAAGTCCCATCGTGCCCCATGCTCAGTCACTCAAATCGTCATTATCTTGTAGTGCACGTAGCCACAACAGATTAATGCTTCTGCTGTTCTTGCCGGCAAAAATGGTCCAGCCATGCAAGATCAGCATAAATGCATTAATGCAGGCCATCCTAACTTCATCCTGCTCCGCATGCTCCTCCTTTGTGTCAGGCTCAATCAGCTGATTACACCTATGCAAGAGCTTTTCGTATCGCCTCTCCAGTTTACCGAAACTGACATGTGCAACACCTTGTTTTGCCACCTCCTTAGCAGTAGCCTCCGCTATAAAATGTAGGTGATCCTGCATCATCTGTATCCCCTCCTCACGAGTTAACTCTCCATCATCAAGGATCCTCCCAGTGATGGGGATGCTTAGGAGACACGCCACATCATCTAGTGTGATGGTCATCTCCCCAACAGGTAGATAGAAGCTGCTGGTCTCCTCATGCCATCTCTCTATCAAGGCACAAACGAACCCGTGAGTGATGCTTTCGTACCCACTATTCAGGAGGGGGTAAGACCGGAAGCATTCACTTCATCCCAAAACCATCGGTTTTGTACTCCTGCATGAGGCACTGTCAAGGTTTTTAGGCTCAACTTCTTCCCGTGCGAGACACCTTTCACCCTATGTTTTTTTTCGAAACTGAAATACAAAAACAAAAAACAACAAACAACACCGTTAAATAAATAATAAATAAAATAAATATTAAATATATTCTAACATAAATTTTAATACATAAAATAAGTAAAATAATCATTAGAATAAGTTAATTAAACATTAAATATATTCTAACAATTTTTTTAATTCTAACATAAAATAAGTAAAATAATAATTAGAATAAGTTAAATAAATAGTAAAAGAAGTAAAATAAACATTAAAATATACTTACATCGTCATCGACCCATACCCTGCATGCCACGTGTCCACCGAAGCGAGGTAAAAGCGTGAGGTCATAAGGCCCCCCTCCATATCCGTCCGGTCCGGCCTCGTACTCCACCCTCGACACCCCATGAGCATAACCCTCATCATCCTGTTGCTGCGGCTGCTCAATATCACCTTGCTGCTGAGGCTGCTCAATATCAGGCTGTTCATACTGATGCTGCTGATACGCATCAAAATCATACAGTCGAGGATCCTCATAATGCTCCTGATAGTGCCTCGGGTCCACCATTTGTGATGGACCAATTTGTGACATTGATCCCCCAGCAACATCAACTGTAGCAAGTCTCGTGCCCCCCACTCTCACTCTCTCTCGACCAACCATACGAGGGTGTAGTGCTTGCTTCTTCCTCTGTGCACTACTAGTAGGGCAGGCCTCCCTAACCGAAGTCTGTTAGTCCTATTACGAGGCAGCTCAGGCGGTCTCTGAGACATATCTGCACAATATTTCTAATAATTCAACAACAACAACACTTATAATCAACAACAACAATTCAATCCGTAAACTACAATTCAATCCGTAAACTACCACATTGTCCGGAAACTAACTATAATCAACATTAACAAACATATTTCTAACTAATTTCATCATTAACAATCCAAAAAACAAAAAAAATATCATTGAGACATTTTATCAAACACATAGAGTGCAATTTTCAAACAACTAAGAAATCTAACAATTTCTAAACCATAAACTACCACATTGTACCCCAACAATCATCAAAACTAACATGCAATCCCAATTTCTAAAAACCTAAAAATGTTATTTTTCTTCAAAAAAATCTTAAATTTCAACCAAAAAAATGCAATAAGGTAGGATAAGCAACACTTACTTGATATTGTGGGAGAATTTGAGTTTGAATGGCACAAGAATGAAGAAAATCAAATTTGAAGGAAAAAAATCGTATTTGAGAGTTTGAAAATATGAGTGTTTTGGTTATGTTCTACTGTATATGCACTTAAGTCACGCTAGTAGGGCAGGCCTCCCTAACCGAAGTCTGTTAGTCCTATCACGAGGCGGCTCAGGCGGTCTCTGAGACATATCTGCACAATATTTCTAGGTTAACTAACGCGGCGTGACTTAAGTCGCGCATAGTCATAAGATGTGTTAGTTAAGTCACGCACGCAAGGGAATTATTGTCATTTCAACTGGGTGGGAGCGAATTGTGCTAGGAGAAGAGCAGAAATCTTGTTTTTTACTATCCTCACCCGATCCCTTTAGGTTTTGTACGAAAATAAAAGCCCAAGCAGCCCACCTCAGAAACTTACGCGAAAGGACGAACTCTATCGTCATCCGCAAATATTGATTGAATATTAGATTCTTAACTTTTCAAGAAACCTCCCTCGATTTTCGCAGACCACAAATTCGGTGGTTGGATACTTAAAAAGAAAAACCAACTTTAACTTCAAATTTCAATTGTTCGTTCGTTCAAAGGATATGGGAGGTTTTTCTGATACGAAGGTTTTACAAGACCTGTTGTTATACGCGGCTAGGGCGGCGCTGAGTTACTGGGTATTGGTCACGGGTCTCCGGTATCTCGACCCGAACCGTGAATCATCGAAGAAGGCTCTTGAACAGAAGAAAGAGATTGCTAAACGTCTTGGTCGTCCTCTTATTCAAACCAATTCCTATGAGGTACCGTTTTTTAATACTTTTTATGTTTTAATTTTTGAACCAATTTCCAATTGTTGTTGATAGTTTTGTGACACGCGAGAACGTGCTGTCCTTAAATTCGACAAGAACATGATAACCGAGATAATTGTGGGAGGAGATATTTTTTTTTTCTTTATTTATTTTAGAAATGAGCATAGGTCGGTTTCGGAATGAAAATCGTCAAACCAATGAAAACTGCCGCCACTAATTCTTGGCCTAATTCCGACGACCATCTGGATCTTCTGTTTGTTCTTGTGGCGACTGTCGGGCCACACAGGTGGCAGGTAGAATGGGTGGGTTGTTTCGGGTTAGAACTTGGAATGTGTTACTACATATTGAATTTCATTCCTAAAATTTAACTTTCCTATTCTTCGAACATTACAATACTTCATAAAGTTGCATTGAGCGACAAAAGGTTGAAGAAATAAATGAACAGCAAAATTGTAATACAAAAATAAAATCACATTTTGTTGGTTTTGGGACAAGTTGCAGGTCCATGCTCAACCCTATGATATACACAGGAAATAATATGACCGTTTTTGTTGAGATATAATAGGGTTTGACTAAGCATTAAAGTAGCCATTTAAGGACATGCACTAGTAAATACACTGGGTTGTAACCACATGGGCTGACCTAGTGGTGTAGGCTTGAGACCTTGGATTGTGCTCATCTCAAGGTCTCATGTTCGAATCCTCCCAGATGCCCCCTTCCCGGATTAGTCGTTCCTTAGGCCTAGGGCTGGAAATGAGTTGAATCGATCCTGTCTGAGCTTGATTCGACTCGATAAGAATTTGCTCGGCTCAAGTTCGACTCAAACTCTTTTTTTAGCTTGAGTTCGACTCATTTAAAGTTCATGAATAGTTCGGTTCGGCTCGTTAGGTTCAATTTGTTTGTTCAAATCACATAACTAGAGCAACTCGGCTCGATATAAAAATGTTGACGTAGAAGGTCGACTCAAATTCGATCTTTTTTTGAAACTCGAACTCGACTCCATTCAAGCTCATGAACAACTTGATTCGACTCGATAACTCGAATCAAATGAACCATACAAACCAAAAGACTAAAAAGCTAAGAAATATGTCTTAAACTTTTATAAAAAAAAAAACAAAACACCAATACACTAGGTTGTAGCTCCAACTTCTTTTATATAAAGAAATTAACGTGATAGCATTGGCACTACAGTGCAACAATCTCACGTTCTTATTTTATTGCTTGTGTCCATATTATAGTCTTTTAAAGTTTTTTATGTGGGACTTTAAAACCAAAGAATGTTAGGAAATCCGCTTACTAGTTCCCCTTCAAAAAAATGAATCCGCTTGCTAATCTATCATACAAATCATAAATGTATCTTTATCTCATACCACCATGCCTACCAAATGCAGCAATTTCATCCCACCAACACCATTTTATTCCATTGTTCCTCCCTTCACACCTGAAACTACAACACCAATGCAAACAACTTTCATCAATAATCACCTCTAAAAAGAAAAATCTTCCATCAATAAACAATATTTTAAATTTAAATCATAAAATTAGTGGATTTGTTATTTAAGGACTAAACTTGAAAATAATAAGGGAAAGATTTATTTCTCCAAAAAAAATAAGGGCAAGATTTTTCAAAAAAAAAAATGCTATATGATGCATGATGGCTTATATAAATGATATTTTAAATAAACTTATATTTTTATCGAGCTGCTTCATTAACCAAACGAGTCAAACTATACATAGCTCAAGTTCAACTCATTTATTTAACGAGCTTAGTTTTCCGCTCATTTGGTTCATGAACCAAATTGAACGAATTAATTACTGAATCAAGTCTCAAACTATTTTCGAGTTGGATAGTTCATTGCCAGCCCTACTTAGGCCAGATATCGAGTTTTCGAAACAAACAAAAAAAGTACATTGGGTAGTTTAGAAGGGGTAAATCATTTGATTTGCAGTGAAATAACATTTTGGCCCAAACTTTGTGCGCGCGAGAGGTTCCTTTTTCTAGCTTATACGTAGGGCCATGTTCCGTATTAGTATTTAAAGGCTATACCAAGCATAAAACCATCCTATGTGGGACCTGGAGCTTTTGCATAAAACCATTCTATGCTAACTTATCTCCAATATTACCTTTCTTTTTATTTAAGCGTTTTTTTGTAGATTTCTGTGAAAATATTGGACCTAGTTAAGTGTTACTATCTTTCATTTTAACGTTTAATTTTATTTGCACCCTTTATTGTGTACAGGATGTAATTGCGTGTGATGTTATAAATCCTGACCACATCGATGTAGAATTTGACTCTATTGGGGGTCTTGAAACAATCAAACAAACTTTGTTTGAGCTTGTTATTCTACCCCTGCAACGACCAGACTTGTTTTCGCATGGCAAACTCCTTGGACCACAAAAGGGGGTCCTGTTGTATGGACCTCCTGGCACTGGGAAAACCATGCTCGCAAAAGCTATTGCCAAGGAGTCCGGAGCAGTTTTTATTAACGTGAGGATATCAAACCTGATGAGCAAATGGTTCGGGGATGCCCAAAAGCTTGGTAAGTGTGTAGCATTCATATTGTAGCATATTTAATCATGAATTAAATTTTTGTTTATGCATATGGATGTTGTGATTTTCTTAGTTCAGTAATTAGAACTCTTACATTTTTCATAAAAGGCATGTCTACATGCAAATATCCATAAAATTGTTGATGTTTTCTATGCGAGAAGCTTGGCATGCCAACTATTGTAATCACACTATATAACTTCTATGTTGCTATATGAGTTGAATGTGTGATGCAATCTTGTTCCACTCACTGCTACGAGTGGTATCACTTGCAGTTGTAAGGTTAGTCAAGTCTACATTTGATAATGTATGATTAGAGCTGTTCCAGCGACCAACATGGTTTCTTTTGCTGAAAAGGGAATTTTCGTTCAACAGAAATTATAGTACAAATCAAATACCATTTAGCCCAGTGGTAAATGCACAATATATTTTGTATGGGACAGAGTGTTGGGATGTAAAGAACCAACACGAAAATAAATCAAGCATAGCAGAGATAAGGATGTTGTGCTTTGGTGGTACTCGTAGTAGGAGAGTTGGGGTAGCACTCACAGTAAGGAGAGAGAAAACTTGTAGATTATGTAGTAAGGAGAGTAGACCAGATGGAGGATAATCACATCCCTAGAGGCAGAGGAAGACCAATAAAAACTATAAGAGAAACTATTAAGATTGATCTAGGAATTAATGAGTTAGATAGAAATATGGTATATGATAGAACATTATGGCGTCGTTTGATTCATGTAGCCGACCCCACATATTGTGATAAGGCTTGGTTCTTGTTGTAGAAATTATAGTACAAGTTTAATCTTTATTTTTGAATGTACGACAAACTAATTTGCCTTGAGATTGGTTTATTGATTACCTTAAAATGGCAAAGACTCTCCTCAGGATTTTTCCGTTCTGCAACAAACTCATTGCTCTATTCACTCAATGATATCCCTTTCCCCCTGTGTCCTATCTATGCTTGTAAACCTCTTTAATTAACCAACGAACCTAACATTCAGAGAATGACAGCATAAAAACACCTTTTTTTTTACATTACCACCCACCTCAAAATCAACCTAGCGGCTTGGTTTAGTTTTAAAAAAGTGGTTCAGTTCAGAACTATGTGAAATGGTTCAGTTCAAGATTTGGTTCAGTTTTTTAAACTATTTGAACACCCTCATCGAGTGCTGGTGTTCTTTTAAACTGAACTTTGAAGTGAAGTCATTCTTTAAATCAAACTCTCAGTCTGCTTGATAGATAAGGCCATCTGTTCATCTAATGGTGATCTGTTGTTCTCAGATGGATAACAGCCTTACATTGGGAAAAATGAGCTTATAGCAAAACAACATCATTTGAAATAGAAGGGAATTCCACTCCTTCCATCCATCTATTTAAGGCCATTTGACAAAATTTCTAGCGTTAAAAGTAAATTCATTATGAATGCACTATTTTCTGAATCTGAAAAGTTATTATTGGAACTGGTTTTTGAAATAAGGTTAAAATATAACAAGCAATTCCAGTTTAGAATGAGTAAAAGGTCTCCCTTATTGTTTTTGCTGGTTGAGTTTTTCATCCTTGCATGATCCTTCTTGGGGAGTGTATATTTGCTTAGTGATGGGCTGATGGCCACTCCTGTATAGGTTCTATAATAACAGTAGATTAGCAAATGTGTGGTTATTTCTTTGTAGGCTTGAAGCTGTTTGGCTGCATATAGGCCAAGTGCTTCATTATAGCTGTTAAAAGCTGGCATACCTAACTATGTTTCATTTATCAAATCCCGACTGATTATACAATAAAAGTTTGTATATAATTTTTTATTATGCAAGTGATCAGATTATTTTTTGTTGCTTTTTTCAGCGAGGTTCTCTGTTTAGGTCTATCACTAATATTTTTGTGTTCTGCAGTGGCTGCCGTATTTAGCTTGGCTCATAAACTTCAGCCATCCATTATATTCATTGATGAAGTAGACAGTTTTTTGGGTCAGCGTCGTTCATCGGATCACGAGGCTGTGTTAAACATGAAAACTGAGTTCATGGCTCTATGGGATGGATTCGCCACCGATCGTAAGTTTTGAAGTAGTTTGTTGTTAAATTTTTATTAGCTGTGTAAATTTTCAAAACAAGTGACAGTTTTGACAGAGATTTAGTTATTAGACTGTTGCTTTATGTTATTTTTTGTTGTTGTGTAGAAAGTGCTCGGGTTATGGTACTTGCAGCAACTAATCGCCCTTCAGAACTTGATGAAGCAATACTTCGGCGACTTCCTCAAGCCTTTGAAATTGGATATCCAGACCGGAAAGAGAGGGCTGATATATTGAAGGTTATCTTAAAGGGGGAGAAGGTTGAAGATAACATAGATTTCAGTTATATAGCTGGTTTATGCAAGGGTTACACTGGTTCAGATCTATTTGATCTTTGCAAGAAGGCCGCATATTTTCCTATTAGAGAAATACTGCATAATGAGAAGCATGGGGAACAATCCTGTGTTAGTATATTTTTCATTTTCTTCTACTTTCTTCTCTGCCATATTTTTTGAATTTTCCCAGAAGTGAAAATATGCTGTTTACAAGATTCAATTTCTGTTAACTAGAACAGAACAAATTAATTGAGTATGTCTGTTTTTTTTGGTACTAGTATGCACCCAAAGTTATATTTGTCTGATTAAAGCGTCTCATGTTAATGAAAGCAATTATTGTGAAAGATCAATTTGTGATGACGTGGATAATCATTTAGTTGCTTTTTTCATATGATGATCGGCAGAGCTGAAAATTACTAAGCTATTTTATTCATTTTTCACGTTTCAGGAACCTAGACCTTTGTCGCAGGCAGATTTGGAGAAGGCCCTTTCTACTTCAAGGAAGACATCGGTTGCTGCAAATGAATATAGTAGAATGACATCAAGAACGTCGTTTCCTGGCGAGTCAGGTGATTCTCAGGTTGAAGCTGCAATCAGGGAATTATCTAAGATTATGGGGGTTTCTCACATCCAAGTAGATGCTCAGGATTAAAATTGAGTTTCTTTAGAATGTGTCGTTTAGCATAGCCCAGATTGCAACTGCAATTACTTCCTTGGTTATACTAGTTCCCAAACTTGTATTATTATACATTATTTACATAAGTGCTAGTGTTGCCTTTTGCTCAGAATTTCATGCATCAATCATCTTTGTATTACATAACATACCATGTATACTAGACTGTATTTATGATTATTGTTTGGTAATTGAAATATATTGCTGTACCGCCCTACTTTTGATATTGTACCATTATATGATGCAGTCAAATACATCCTAATATGTGTAAATGATGGGATAATATATGAGAGCTGCTTTTATAAAAATCACAAGTTTTTACAATTGTTTAAACCTCTGATCGATGAATCCGTACAAAATTGTGTTTTTTGCCTGTCCGGAAAGCTACATCGGTTCTTGCGTAGGGGGTTAAGCGGACTCAAAGTCAAGGGTATATATAAGTAAGGGAAATGTTAACTTGTGCCCTTGGGTTAGCTTGTGCCTTTGATGCATAAGTTAAGAAACCAAATGTAAAAGATTTTTGTTGAAACTTGCATTCAATGTCTTAAAAGTTGTAAAAGTTATACTTTTAATATTAAATTTATTTTTAATCTCTATTTTAAGCTTCTTAACTTGTGCCCAATTGTGAAAGAAACATATACTAAAAATCTGAAATCAATTCCGAAGAAAATTTAACTTATTGATACTAACATGACCAAAAGTTCATATGCATTGCCGTATTATACATGATTTAAATCATGAGTGGTATAATTGGATCGAACACAGAATTGCCAACCAACCTATGATTCACTAAGATGGTGCAGTTATAAAGTTGTCAACGTCCATCAATGATTGAGAACTTAGGGAAATAACTGGCTTTGGAGTGGATTCAGCATGGTTATACTTTATGCAACGTGGGTTACTAATTCATACATGTGTATGTGTTGTCTTTCAGGTCCACCAGCATATGGTGGTGATGATTAACTTCAACATTTGAAAGTCACTCGCTCTTCCCATCCACATTCATTCATTATGGTTAGGGTCTTAAGGACCACAAATTTGAAACTTTCCACCATCAAAGCATATTTCTACGGTGAACGCAGCAGGACCACCACTTAGGAGGCATATATCATCGAGTTTTTACATCATTACTTAACAACTTTTAACATAGGTCTAAAAAATGTTGTATAATTTAACAAAGAATGCACAATTGTATGTATGGTTGAGCACAGCCAAGATGTAAGATTAATATTTATCGGGTCAAACTTTAAGGTTATGAATTGGTAATGGTATTGGCTATTCTGTCGCTATTGTTATCGAAAATCTCGAATTCTTGTGGAGATAATATGCCTTTGTAGATGGTTGAACACAAATGAATGAAAAATAATATGGTACTGAAAGTGGCGTGACATATGTACTATTCTTTAACAAACACTTATATAGTTGTCAAGAAAAAAAAAAAATTGAAATCTAGTGTATGGGAATTTTTTGTTCTTCTTGTGGCCACAATTATTTTATTGTAGGTGTTAATTTTTAAGGTTATAAAGCTTATGATGCTGACTCTATCCTAAACCCTATCTTAACATGGAATTGTCCCTATTATCACACGGCGCAAGGAAATGATTGTGTTCCACTGGAATATACATTAATACATTATAACTTGAGTTTTTTATTTAGATAAATATCTCTTGAAGATTTTGATCCTTTATATGTAAAATAGTGGTAATAAGATATAAATTTATAACTTCATGAAAACAAACTGAAGTTCACATTACTGCTTAATTTTAATGAGTTGATCCTTTTACACATTTTTTTTGGTGCAAATCCTTTTATGTATTTTTATTATATAAGTAAATGGTTTTATTCGTAAGAGAAAAATACAATTTGTTTAATATAGCTAATGAATTCTACTATTACTCCTGTAGTCTTTCTCAAATATAAGTAATAAACTTTAAATATTTGGTGGTTTTAAATATAAATAAATCTAACATTGATTATCATCCTATTTTTCTCTTCCAAATTAGAGCGCTAGCTGTTGAAAGTTGAGAAAATGTTTGAATTGAAGAGTTCAAAATCAGAGAGCTGCTGGTGCAACCTTCAAAATCAAAGGAGAATGATAGATAATATCTTCGTTGTTCTTTACTTATTATTCTCTTTGACTCCGTCTTATTTTTCTTCTTTTTTAACAAGAATTTTCCATTTGTCGTCGGGTATGAAAAGTAGCACTATATTTAATTCTTGATGTTTTTGTTGAATAAGAAAATCAGAATATGATTTTTATGATTCACGAGTTGATGAATACTTATGATATAATAAAATCATTATTTTTTTTCTCGATAATTGCTGGCAAATCATCACTGACCAGCAACTTTTCTACAAAAAGAATGAACGATATTCGGATTAAGTTATTATTTTAATAATTAACTTCTCCAAATCAAATAATAACGTGCAAATATTTTTAATTTTTTATAGAAATATATTTATTATTTTTAATTTTTTTATAGTAATATATTTATTAATGGAGACTATTTAATGATAGAATATCTACACATATTGGAGAATGTTACTATCATAATAGCTTAACATATCTAAGAACTCCACTTCACCATCGCGAAAGGAAAGAAGACTTTCCTCTATTTTTTCGAGCAAATTCTTGCCATTGCAATCTATGTTGTATCTCCTTGACCTTGTCATAAACAAAACGATAATAATATCATGTATTTTATAGGAGTTAATTTCCATGTGGATATTTAGTGAATTAACTTATTCCAATTCCATTTTAAATAAAGTCAATTTGGGTATACTTTCTTTTTAATGTTTGAGCTTAGACTATTTTTCTTTTCTTTTTTAGTTGGCCTGGTGACACTCACAAAAATCAAGCCATTGTATGTGTGTATATATATTAATGAATTTAGAATATTCGTGCCAAAAGTTTTTTTTTTTTAAGAAACATGCCAAAAGTTTATTACGTGCACTTCTTTTAAAAATTTCAATTTCCTATTTCAACTTACACGTCAAAGTGTTTATTTAATATTAAAAAGTAAAATTGATGTGAACCTAAATCAATTAAGGACAATGCATACAAGTTATAATGTACAAGTTGTCAAAGTTCGACTTTTAAATTGTCTACTTATTCATTTTAAGATGTGAGTTTTTATCCATTAAACTATTTAAAAAAATAATATTAAAAAGTAAATAATCAACGTGTGTCAAGGTTAAATTTTGGATTTACCATCCTCACACCTTAAATTTTATTATAAAAAAATTGTATTTGAATCAAAATAAAAATAATTAAATTTTGTATTGACCTTATGCTTATTTTGGATAATTAAAAACTTGTGCATTAGTTAAAAACTTAATTTTGGACCCTTGTATTTCAAATTTAGACCCTTGTGTATTAATTAAAAACTTAATTTTGGACCCTTGTATTTCAAATTTAGACCTTTGATCCATTTCATTAAATTCTCACTTTTTTACATCACTTTCATCCTTCAACGATACAACTTCAGACTTCCTCCAAGTTCAACGTTGCATTTTCTTATAGCTTCGCAACAAGTACTCAACCTTTGTCACAAAATCAATCATAACAAGCATTAATAGTTCCAAATAACAACAAACTTGAGTTGCTCTTGTGGTATTGACTTGAGACTTGAGAGTGTACTCCTCCTCAAGATAATAACTAAATAATAGTTAAAACTAAATAAATTCTTTAAATCCTAAATAGACACATACTAGATGATTTAAATTATACAATCACTCATAACATCATTAGAATAATGGGATAATTAAAAGGTTATGAATCAAGTCAGTAGTTAAGTGTTTTTCTTACTATTTCCATCATTTGAGTACTCAGCTAAACACATGTTTAAGAGTTGCTTTTCGATGTTAACACTTATTGTGTTTTGATTATATCTATTTTATCATATTTCAAGTTTTTTTTTAATATTTTATATTTTATTCATAGGGATATGTCAGTAATTTTATTTTCCTATTTTATGTTTTGATTTCCAAGTTAGCTCATATTCATGAGAGGATATGATAGATTTTAGGATTAATTTATCATGAGAATAATTCTATTCAATTATACAATAACGTATACATAAATGAAAGACAATCGTACAACAAACTGCATTGAAAAGAAACATGTCAAACGTCGAATCAAGATAAAATATGATACAATTATCTTTCTTTTTTTTGTTATCATGTCGATCAAAGAGATTGTTAATGCATTAGAGGCTAAATTGAAACCTATAATAATAAGCGTAAGAAACCCTCTAAAAAATATATAAGAAACCAAAAATCCAATTTTTAGCACATTACTAACTTACTAACCTAACGTAGATGATAGATGTAATATTTAAACACAACCCATCGTTACATGGAGTATTATCTTCTTAGCACATTAAGAAAACCCGTGATATAGATTGTTGGCTTAATAGTAAGTTTGATTTAAGACAACTTACCAACAGGAGTGTCCTTTTTTTAATGAATTAAGGTTCCCACTACATGAAATGATTTAAGACGAGTAATATATATCATAAGTCATCATCATTCGATAATAACCGAATTTATGAAAGAAAATAAAAAAATCAACAAAAATAGAAAATTGATTCTAACTCTAAAAAATGAACAATAATAGAGAAAAATGTGTTAGCGTAGGAGGCCGTAAGCTTCCAAGAGTCAAAAAAATTGAAAATCAAATACCCCAACGAAGAACACACGTATTAAATTTATTTATTAACAATATTAAATTTGCCGGCAACTGACCTTACGGAAACAATGACCTGTTCAAAGTTTATACTAATGATGATGATATATACAAAGTGCATCAACAACATTACACATTTACATTCCAATATTCCCAAATCCAAACGCACGCACGCACGCACCATTCATTGATTCTTCAATCTAACCCTATCTTAGATCAATACTTATTAAATTCTCAACTGAATTATGATTTGGCTTGGCCTCACTTCCATGACAATCTCTTCAATTTTCTTCATCTTCGTTTTTTCTTACTTAATCCTTCGTTTCTTTCGTAAAACCTCTGCTTTACACTTTCTCAAACATTGGTGGCTTTCGTTAGAAAATCGTCTCCATCTTCATCAATCGTTTAAAATTCCTCTCTATGATCATAATTTCCGGGAAAATCAACTTTACCGGAAAATTCTCACCTACCTTGATTCATTACCTTCTGTTCAAGATGCTGATTTCACAAACCTGTTCTCCGGTCCCAATCCGTCGGATATTTTTCTCCACCTCGATGCGAATCAAATTGTTCATGATACTTTCTTAGGAGCTAAGCTTTCATGGACTAACAACACCGTCGCCGGTGACTCATCTTCCGCGCTTGTGCTTCGAATGAAGAAAAAGGATAAGCGTAGAGTTTTTCAGCAGTATTTTCAACACATTCTCTCAGTAGCAGACGAAATTGAACAGAGGAGGAAGAAGGATATAAAATTGTTCATGAATTCCGGCGCCGGCGAGTCGTACAGGTGGCGGTCAGTTCCGTTTACGCATCCAGCAACCTTTGAAACAGTGGCGATGGATGTTGAACTGAAAAACAAAGTGAAAACAGATCTGGATCAGTTTATTAAGTCAAAGCAATACTACAACCGTTTAGGCCGTGTTTGGAAGAGAAGCTACCTTCTCTACGGTGCTTCCGGTACCGGAAAATCAAGCTTCGTCGCAGCGATGGCTAAGTTTCTCTGCTACGACGTCTACGACATCGATGTTTCGAAGATAATCGACGGTTCAGATTGGAAAACACTTCTGATGCAAACGACGCCAAAATCAATGATCTTAATCGAAGATCTCGATCGTTTATTAGCTGGAAAATCAACGGGTGCAAACATATCAAGCGTGTTGAATTTCATGGATGGAATCATGTCATGCTGTGGTGAAGAACGCGTGATGGTTTTCACGATGAACGGAACAAAGGATGAGATTGATCAGGCGGTGTTGAGACCAGGAAGAATCGATGTTCACATACACTTTCCCTTATGTGATTTCTCCACCTTCAAGATTCTCGCGAGTAGTTATTTAGGGTTGAAGGAGCATAAGCTTTTCCCTCAGGTTGAAGAGGTTTTTTCTCAGACCGGTGCCCGGCTTAGTCCGGCTGAGGTTGGTGAGATTATGATATCGAACCGGAATTCGCCGAGCCGGGCTTTGAAAACAGTTATAACTGCCATGCAGGTTCAATCCAATGGTTCGGGGCAGAGGTTGAGTCATAGTGGGTCGGGTCGAAGCTCCGAAGAGGTTAATGATACGAATGCTGTGATATGTAGAGAAAGTGTTCATACGGTGAGGGAGTTTCGGAAGTTGTATGGGCTATTGCGGTTGGGAAGTAGGAGGAAGGAAAAGGATGAATCGGTTCCTAATTCGGGTCCCATTGAGAAAGAAACTCCGTCAAGAATTGAGGGGCGGGTCGGATAAATTAGATCCGATTGGAATATTTTAGTTTTTCTTAAGAAAATTGTAAAGTTGTTTGCCAGTTATTTGCTAGCTGCTACTAACAATTATTGCAGATTTTTATTATAGAATTTTTTGGTTGATAATTTACGATTTGTTTGTTGTATGTACACAGAAAAATAATTATGGTTAGACAGATAGAACTAGAATGAATTCATATTGTTTGTTTACTGAGTTTTGATATTCAACACGTTGTGTTATTTTTGAATTCCATTTTAGGGTCATGATGAATCTATTTAATTACTCTTCATTTGGGTCAACATTTCTTTTGATATAATGAGACAATAAGACTTGTAATTGGGTCTTTAGAGCCATTGACTAGGGAATAAGGGCTCTCCAATTAGCGACCGTTGATTTGGGAATGTTCCCTACAACTTACGTTAATTTGTGGACTTTTTGACCATGAAAGAAGAAATCAAGTAAATTAGAATATATAAAGGAATATATAAAGAAGGTGCTCAAATGTATACACGGTGGTGTGGATGTTCTAGGATGGAAATATGTCAATCCATAGACAATGGTCAATAAATTAGCCTATATCAAGTTTAAGTTACACTAAAATTATTTCACCACGACCAAAAAACCAATTCTAAAATTAGAATTTTTGGGCATTTAAAAAGTTTTGTTTTTACACCAACAAGCATGTCTTTTAAAGTAGGCTAACATGCTGGACAACTTAAACTAACTGACAAGCTGGTCTTTTAAAGTAGGTTAACATGCTGGGCAACTTAAAAAAAATCCCGTAATAGATAAACATGATTTGGCCCTAAGATTTTTTGATACGTCATAACTACTTAAGTTAAGTCTTAGCCCAATGTAACTTGTTTTCTACGCCTGTGGTTGAAGTAAAATTTTCAAATAAAATAAATAGGTGTTGAAAGTGTCGTGTGCTTGAAGCTTGATTAGAGGATCTTACAAGTTTGTTGTCTCCTGGCTTCCAGAACTTGCAAACCATACAAGAAGATAATGTCGAGGCTCTATTGGATGTTGACCTAGCTCTATTTAAACTCAGGCAGTTGTGTTACTCTTACCTGTTAGCTTCATAACACATGCCTCTATGACATACCCTTATGACACATAATAACATTTGCCTTTTGCTTAGAACAAACCGTTCTTCAAGTTTTACTTATCGAACACCATTATGATTTATGCATTTATAGAATGTATAAAAACATTTGAACCCTAAAAATTTGTTTATTTAAAAAATATTTAAAAAATAGATTTTCTTAAAAGTTCAAAAGTGTTGTTTTTACTTTTTAAGAGACAAATGTATTTTGAATAATTTTTCAAATGTTGAGGTTTAGTTGAAGTGGTTACGAATTGGAGTTCTTAAACAAGTGATCAGGGTTCAATATTTGAATTTTGTGTATAGAGAAAATTTATTTGAAAAAGGAAATTCACCTTGTGTTCCCAATAAATTTCATGATGGAGGTATCTATAATATAGCAACAAAAAATAAAATGGGTGTGGTTGGTAACGAGTGAGGATGAGAATAGCAGAAGTAAAATCATTAGTATTCAACTAAAAATGAAAAAAACGGCCCATCCACACAGCCCAAACTACGTCTCTCTTAAAAAAACTGACAAACGACGTCGTTAGACAGTATCTTCTTCTCCGTTGCTCTGAAACACAGTAGAGTTAGTTGGAAAAAAAAAGGCCGAAGTTGCGAAAATGTGGCACAGGACATTTCCGTCATTTCGAAGCATTCTATCATCGTCTTTCTCCACGTCACGCACTAAGCGCGTGGGCACTCACTGTGGAACCTTCCACTGCGACGAAGCACTCGCTTGCTTCATGCTTCGTCTTTCCAAACAGTTCTCCGGCGCCGACATCGTTAGAACGAGAGACTCGAACCTTCTCGAAGCATTGGATGCGGTAGTCGACGTTGGACGCGTTTATGACCCGATACGGCACCGTTACGATCATCATCAAAGAGATTTCGATCAAGTTTTTGGGAATGGTTTCGTAACTAAGCTTAGTAGCGCTGGAATTGTCTACAAGGTCCTTCTTCCATTCTTATTCACTCACTCGCTGTTTTTCGTTTCTTCATTATTAATTAAAACTGAATTCATTGTTCAACATTCGTTAATTTTGCAGCATTTTGGATTGGAGATAATTGCAAATGTGCTTCGTCTTCATGAAGATCATCGTCATGTTCACCAGTTATATCCAGCTATATATAGAAACTTTGTAGAGGTAACTAATTTTAGTATGAGTTGTACACAAAATTTGACATCAAATTTCGACAATAGATTATATGGTTAACGCATTTAAAATATGTTGTTGATTAAATTCAGTAGATTGATAATAAATATAACAACGTGTCACAACTGATTAACCATCACTAATCACAATTTTCAATCATTTAAATATATTATTATTCATCTAAATTACCATCAAATATATGTGATTTAAGTGTTAAAATATGCATGAAAATTCGCTAACTACATTTTGTGTTTAAATATACACCTGAAAATCGTGGTTATTTTCGTTCAAAATTGTGGTTTAGTGAGTTACGATCACGTGTTATATTCATTAACCCTCAACTGAATCACTTTAACTAACTAGTTGAATTTGATGTCAAATTATGTCAAAGTATTATTTCTGTTTTGCTATGCATTCACATTTTCGTGTTCATTCTTGAAATCTTGGTGGTTAAAATTAATTAGTCTAGACTCTTGAGATGTTTCTGTCTGTTAAAAATACTGTTTTATTTTTAAGGCAGTTGATGCTGTGGATAATGGAGTGAGTCAATATGACTTGAAAGAATCTCCGAAATACATAATCAACACTGGCTTGGCATCTAGAATAGAACGATTGAATTTGGACTGGATGGATTCTGATCAGTCAGCTGATGCAGAGAATGAGGCATTTCACCAGGCAATGGCTCTGGCTGGTGGTGAGTTTATGGAGGTGAAACTGGTTTGGAATGTCCATATTTGATTTCTGATCCTCCTTGTGTTTAATTGTTTATATTGTTTCTTACTTCCTGCTAAACAACCATTTTAGTTTTTGGCAAAAAGATAATCTTTTTTTCCTCTTGTGTTACAGAATGTGAATTATTATGCAAAATCATGGTTACCGGCACGGTCTATTGTTATGGAGTGCCTTGCAGCAAGAGAAACTATTGATTCTAGTGGAGAGATCATAAAACTATATCGATCTTGTCCTGTAAGCACACAGGCCATTTAACTTATAGGACGCAATTTTTTAATAACTTCCTAACGATGATAGTTTACTCTCTACATACCAATCAATGGGTATAGAACAATATCTGCTAGGGAAAGTAATATTTGGTTTTGACTTTTGAATATCCTTTTAACTAATCTTTTTTTCTCACTTATTCCACAGTGGAAGCTTCACATACATGAGCTCGAGGAGGAAATGAAAATCAACCCTTCCATCAAATATGTTCTTTACCAGGTAGGTTTGTCTGGCTAAGTTAATCAATCAATCTGAAATTAAATATATGCATCCATCATTTTTCAGCATCCCCTCCCAAAAAATCCTATACAGTATACACTGGTTTATTTTCTGGCAAATCTTAATTAAGGAAACTTGTAAGCTTCCAAAATTTTCTTTATTTTCCTATTCAATTATATATTACTATTTGATCTGTGATTTATACAAGAATACAATTTCTACTTGTAGGATGATAGGAGTGAAAATTGGAGAATACATGCAGTGGCAATTTCACCTGCTAGATATGAGAACAGAAAACCACTTCCGTATCTTTGGAGGGGTTTGGAAAATGACCGGCTATCTGAGGTTGCCGGAATCCCAGATTGTACTTTTGTGCACATGACTGGTTTTATTGGAGGAAATCAAAGTTATGATGGAGCGCTAGCAATGGCAAGAGCATCTTTAAAGGCTTAGGCAATGGTTTGTTAAAAAAAAACCTTTTTCTTGTATTTTAATTGAATCAGTGCTTTTGTGGTTCCAAAACATGGTTCACGTGCATCAGTGAATTGCAGAATGCTGTTAAGTGATAACATGATGCTAATAAATAAACCCTTTCTTGTTAAAGCTATGGAGGCAATCTTTAGAGAACGTAACGTGACATTTTCTCTCATACTAAATTTCTACACCAGTTCAATGTTTACATTTCAATTCATCCGTTCTGTCCTTTGTGCATTAGCATCCTCATTATGGTCAAAACTAGGTCCAGACTTCTCGGCATGCACAATGCTGACAATATCACTCCTCTGCTACAGCTGGCAGATCCTCTTTAAACCATTTGTAAAGCCCACCTTCTAGATGGAAGACGTTGTTGTAACCATTAAGGACTAGTAAGTAAGCTGCTATTAGAGACCTGTGAAAGTACAAAAATGCGATCATTAGAGCAGCCAATCGATGATTTGTATATTATATTTCATAATTGCATGAAAAGTGGTATGCACCATGCAGCTTTCAGCTATATCACTTTCTCTGTTCTTACATCCATGCAAATCCATGTTATTAATGGCACTTTCCATTGTGTATTTTAGCTGATGAAGAACTAATTTGTCTTACTATTACTTTCTCTGGTCTTATATCACATGATTACTGTAACAACTTGGCAGGACGGTTTACAATAATATGAATGTCATTTATCCTGTCTAAAATTTAAATGTCTCTGAATCTGATGTTGGTTATAAAGTACAAACACACTCAAAAGGTTTTGGAGTATATATTCTTACGGCATATATGAAATTATATGAACAATATTGAAAAACAATAGAGAAGAAAGTATGCACAGGAAAGGGAGAGAGATAATTTAATACCTCGATTGTTGACCTTGTGGCAGATTTTGTGTTGGTTTCATTGTTCCCCCTGCTGAGCAAGCTACTATTATCTTTGCATTTTTATCTAATTTTTCACCAACAGCTGCCCACACGAATCAAATATTTAGTTTCAGAAAACAAGAAATGCATGAGTTCAAGAAATGCACGTTGAGGCAAATTCATCTTACACTTGATAAACTCGGGATTCTCTTCTGTGCCAGAGAAAATACCAAAAAATGCAAATGCAGCACGTCTGGCAATGTCCCAGGCTGTCCATTCTTTTATAAGCCTGTATACTTGCACATTAATTGCATCCGGGGGATGACCCTGCATTCATCATAGCCAAATCCATCAGTTTTTTTCTTTCTTTCTTAGAACCCTATATTACAATCAATCCAAAGTAGAAGCACAAGAGACACAGAAAATGTAACATGAATGTACAGGCACATTGGAGCTGGAAAGCAAGGCTTCTAAAACTTGTTCACTAACCTCCCTGTACTCTGCTTCTGGCCTTACATCAAGAATCACAAAATTATTTTCTTTCTGAAGGCGCAGAGCTTCCTTTGGCTCCACACTTTTTACCTGCAATATTAGATCAAAGATAAACTTGCATGTGATATAAATGAGAAATCACATTTCCTTAGATTGTACTCTGTCCGATCCTTGCTGTTTATTAGTAAATAGAATTCATATGCTTCGCCAAACATTTCAATCTTTTAGTTATCGTGATTTTTTTTTGCGCACTTTAATATACATGCTAAAGATGCAATTGCTCTTATTTGTGCATTCAGGAGAGCATGTGTGTCATAGATAATAGAGATGGAGCTTTACCCTCTTTTGTAGAAGTAATTCTCGCTTAACTTTCCATTCTTCTTCAGCTATTACCTCCAAACAAAGTGAAGTTAAGTTTCTATCACATCTTTAAAGTGCTGTAACAATTTAATTCAGTAAGAGTAGCTCAGAACAGATACCTGGTGACTTGGCTGGTTTTGTGGCTGCGCTCTGGATTGTAATCCCTCTTGCAAAGTTCAGTTGTGATTTTTGAGAAGTGGGTTTGTATGATCTCACTCTGACACACCATGAATTTTGATCACGTGTACCTTCTAAAGAAGGTACCCAGGATTGTAAATATGATGTGGATGAATATTGTAGAGCGGTTGATGTAAAAGCCATGCTTTGAAGCTCAGTCTCAACAGAAAAAACAGATATTTAAGTGTAAGTAGTTAATTCAATGGAAGTACTTGGGATCAGACTACTGCGGCTGTTGTCAACTGAGTTGTTTGGTTAGTTTGTGAGAAATGTGCATCTGCGTATTGTGGATATTTTTGCCACAAAATCTGAATTTGTGGTCGATGTTTTAGGAATCCCATTCTATTTGGATATCCTCATTATCATCATTTTTGTCTTTTTTTTCTCTTTCCTTTGCTTACCTTGACACGGTATTCTTAAACCATTATTATGTCTTTGGCTTAAGCGTTTTGATGTATTGTCCCTCCTACCTTGACACTAGTACTTTTATTTTTCCTATGTTTGTTTCAATTATATTCGACTTAAATGCGTTTTTATTTATAAAAAAAATCAAGTTTTTTAGTCCCCTATTTCAAAACCCAACTTTTTGTCCCCCAATTTTAAGTTTTCTTCATTTTTATCCCCCTTCTTATCTTTTACTAGTCTCTTAAAATATTATGATTTTTTTACATAACAATAGGATATATTTCGTTTTTTCCGTTTGCACTCATAAACCCGTCATTTTAGAAAGAATTACTACTTTTCATATATTTAGTTTTTGTTATATTTCAATTTCAATTTTACTTCAAGTGACACTTATAGTCATTTTACGACCGTCATTGTGGCGATTCGAACTCAATACCTTGATGTTATATAGCAAAACTCTTATCACTGGGTTATCACTTCAAATGTAAAATCGTATCAAACAAAAAAGCAATACCCCTTGTAGGTGGATAATATGTAAGTACTTTTATTAGCATTCAATGTGTCTTGAGACGTGTTTTAACTTTGATCAATCCCCAAAACTCAATTCGTCTAATTTTTTTTAGGAATGCTAGCAACACACACTTTCCAACACACTCTCTTTGATTGGTTAAAATTCACATGAGTCTCACCAAATCATGTGGGTCCCGTATTAATTTGGTGGGTCCCATGTGAATTTTAATCAATCAAAGAGAATGTTGAAAAATCTGTGTTAGAATGTGTGTTGCTAGCATTTTTATTTATTTTTTATATCTAAAAAGAAAGAGTCACGTAGAGGCAAAAATGAGAAGTTATGATCAACTAGTTACAAACCCGTGCTTCGCACGAGTTCAATAACGTATTCGATAAAAAATTTCTTCGAAAGAAGAGATGTTAAAACGACGGAACATTGTGATTCATCATAAAATATATATGGGTTGATTAAGAGAATATATAATTAATTTATGAGATTAGGAATTGACATAATATTTAGGATGAAAACAATTGGAACCAATGATGTGTGAATTATGATTACATATTATCCAAAATTATAAAAAAGAGCGTTCTTGTTATAGAGTTACCAAAAAAGGATTGATACCCATATTTACATCAGATGAAATCAAGCAAAGAAGTAGCATCGGTGAGTGAAGATAATCTAGTCTACGATTATAGTTAAGGTGATCTGTTCAAAGTGTGAATCATGAACACCAAATCTTTATTTGGGAACGACTTGAACGTGCATATTTTTAGGTGGCTTCTCTAGATCAAAAATTAGCTTATCACCTACCTCTAACATATGTTCTCGGCAAAAGTTGAATCCTTGGCCACCTAAGTATTTTTCTTAACTTGCTCTCTCTGCCGTTATCAAGCAACACTTATACCTTTTTTTGAGCTTGTTTGTCAATGAGTGTGATTGTTTTCCGTGTCCCTTTTAGAAATGTCTTTGATATCTCATTTGGGAAGTGCTAGGTACAAAATAAATTGCAGATAAATAAGAACCTTGCTGCATATGCAGTTGGCCAAATCCATCTCTTTCACAATAGAACCCGTGCAGGATCTCAAATCTAGCCATTGACTACAAAATGGAAGCAAAGAACTCAAGATAAATAGATGGTAAATGATAAAGTTACGGAGTATTTTTTCGATAGTGTTACATCAACTATATTCCCACTGCATAAGGAAAGACATCTTTCAGGTCATTATCAAACTTATACAAAATCCTATCATCTAATGCTGACAAATTAGAAAATAATACCTTTTATCTTTCAACACAATGTTCGTACACGGTTTCTTTCCAGTCCCAATTGGCGTTGTCTTGACAATCTCATGAAGAAGCCCGATGATTTCTTAAAAAAAATTACATTTATAACAACATTATAATCGGAGAAAACACAGAAATAAATTAAAGCACATAACTATACCATATAAAACGTCAGTTTTGAATTTTCCAACTTGAATTTTCTTAAATGACTTAAAGCGAAATTCATGAGTAAGAACGTTAGTTAACTTGTCATACTTCTGCACCTTTGTACCAGAACCAAAAACAACCTTAAAGGGATTAAATACAATGTCATTATCAAACACATGACAATCATACAAAGTATAAGTATTGTTTTCCTTGATCAAAGCCTTCCAATGCTCCAATTCTCTCTGTATCGAGCTATTACATGAACTCGATCACCCTAAATCCGAGAAAGAAACCAAAAAATATAAATAAATCAAAATGTACACTAATAAGTAACATTGATAAATCATAAAGGAAATTACAACAAATCTTAACTAACTCATCTAACCTTTGCATCACAAATAATGAGCTTCATATGTTAATTCTCATTACTACCGGTCATAATCCAAGAATCCAGTACTCCAAATCCTATTTTCCAAATGTCCAAATCATTTTTGAGATCCTTAGTGTAGTCATAATCCCTTGACATTGAAAGTCCTATATAGAAATACAATAATACATCATTTAATTTTATTCCCTTTGTTCATTCTGATATCGAAAGAAGTTAGCATATTTCTATGTGATCAATTTTTACATCATCAAATCAACCTGATCTTAAATGCACAAATTTCTGTATCATCAAATTTTTGGACCTCAATGATATGACCAAAACAAATGTTATGAATTATGAATTAACATAATAAATAAAAATGTTTAAAAT
>Ga0228710_1003078_pt1 | contig 26558 bp, 19 predicted proteins | sample MedpolnodulmetaG_FD_177995 | JGI IMG/M metagenome (GOLD analysis project Ga0228710, IMG submission 177995) | Root nodule microbial communities from Medicago polymorpha collected in Santa Monica, California, United States - pink nodules | ecosystem: Host-associated > Plants > Roots > Nodule... | reverse complement strand
GTGACAAGAGAGTGACATTAGAGAAGAAGAGGGGAGAGAAGAGAGAATGGTAAATGGTGTAATGTAAAAGAAGTCTGTTTGCTATGTTTTCTCATATGAGCAAAATGGTCCTCCGGTAGATAAATACTGGACGGTTCGGAACTTATATACCGTGCACGTCACAAAGGTTACTTTGGTCACTTTAGGGGGCCTAAAGAGATATGGAGGGGGCCTAAAGAGTAACCTTCTTTGTTTTAATAGATTCAAACATGATTTAACAACTATGTTTATTACCCATTTGGGTTGGCCTAGTGGTATTGGTTTGGGATCTAGGAGTGTGCTCCTCCTCGAGATTTGATTTCAAGTTCGATTCTCTCTGATGCCAATTTAAGTGGGCTAATTTAACTTCTTCAAAAAATACAACTATGTTATTTTGAAGAACAATTTGTTGGCACCATGTTCATGTCAATTGTCATTATTCACCAAATACATGCAAACTTTATTACAGGATTAATACAGTTCAAATTGATGATTCCGTAAAAGAGACACTAATATGTCTGTGTTTAGTGATATTAGCGTTCAGACGGACGCTCACTGTCAGTCTATCTAGTCACTTTATTGTATTACAAATAATTTTAATTTTGATTGAAATTATAGGTATATATAGATAGTTCAAAGTTTTCAAATTATAACAAATCACACTTATTTTTTTCAATGATGTCAACATTATATCAAATGTAATATAAATTCTTGTTTTTTTGAATTGACTCTAACAATATAGCATTTTTATAGGGAAATTAATTTAAGGGTATAATTGAAAGTGAAAAAGTCATCCCAAAATCATGTATCACCTTTATACATAGCACCGATAGATAATAGAAGATATGGATTAATTGTTTAAATTGACCCTTTAACATACATTTTTAAACAATGGCCCGGTAAAAAAATACGGATTCTAACACTCTAATTACAGATTTTTCCTATTTATAACATTCTATTTATTCATTTTGTCCAAAAAAAGAATCCTATTTTTCATATAGGCATAAACTCTAGAAAAGTAATCTAGAAGTTGATTTTTTTTTCATGATTTTTTACAGTTATATTTAGGACGTTTTTTCACAAAAAATTAAAAAAATTCAACAAGTGACACATCAATTATTTTAAAGTGTTAAAAACTCAATAAACAAAACAACAAAAACCGCGATCAAGAAATAAGATTTTGAGCTGTTTTTTTTGTAGGGAATTCTATAAAAATATATGAAAATGATATGCAAAGTTTCATAGCATTGCCTCGATTCACTTTTATTGCTTGACTTAAATGTGCAAAAGCAAAATTGAAATTTTATTCTTAGTAAACATAGATTTGCATGTCAAATTTTATTCACTAATTTTGTTAACTTCATTATAACATCATAAGAACCTCAACGCATTTAGGGTTGATCTAGTAGTTGCATTGAGGTCTTAGAGTGTGCTCCTTAAAATCTCAAGTTCGATTCTCTTTGGTGGCTTTAAAAGGGGGCCCCACAAGTGGCGGTTCATGTTCAATGTTTTAGCAAAACAATGTAGTATTTTGATTGTCTTTTTACAACATCGAATATTTCTTCCTATTATACTCTTAACTTGAGTAACAATAGTTTGCTATTATGAAGTAAATGATTTTCTTTTTTATAGAAGTACAAAGTAATTTGTCGCATAACTTAGTCTTGTAACAAAATTATATAGGTATTAAACTAGACTGAATTGTATGACTCAATCTCTTAAAAAAGACACAAAAAAATGTTAGACAAATTAACACAATTTCTCAAGTTTCCTAAAAACAACATAATTTCTTAAATTCATTCTTCAGATTCAAGATATAATCATTAGTTAATGAAAATTGAGTTAGTTGGTAAGGAGTTGACTCGCCTATAAAAATATCGATTCAACTTTCATTGTCAGCATAATGATCTTTTGATGGGTTATATATGAATGCTTTTATTAGTGCTCACTGAGCCTTGAGGTCTTACCCTAGTTAATTCTTGAAGTTCAACTCATCTAAACTTTTATTATATATATAAAAAAAAAATAGAACACTTAATAATATTACAATACTACAAATTCCAATAAAAAAAACATTTATGGTAACATAGTTTGCAATATTTCAATAATTTAAATTATAAAGATTTCTATTAGAGAAATTAAAGTTTATGTAGTGGTGTCATGTAAACGCAGTTTGGTTGGTAAGCTTTATAAACATTGTTATATTCACCACTTCTCTATTATTAGTGTGAGTTTAACGACTTAATTCCTTGAATAAGAAAAAGAGTATTATTTTTTCCACCCTATGACCTTCTCTCGCACCCTGTAAATTTTCTAAAAATACTCTTGTGCAGTTCGTATTTCATAATCTGAATTCATGTTTGACAATTCGAATTTTAATTCCGGACAATTCTTATGTATAATCTGTCATCAGACTCTCTTACATTTCAGCAGTTTTGAGTTTTGCTTTTAAAAACAACAAAAAAACTAAATAAAAAATGATAAAAACCAGTCAAATAAAATTATAAAAATATAAAAATACCACCAAACAATTCTAAAAATCAAATAAAACTAATGCAAATTTTTTCGGATTTTTCTAAGAATATGAAAAATTAAAAACGAAAAATGGGTCTAAACAATGGATTGAGGGGCGGAGTCACATAAGAAGTCCCTTCTAGGGGAGTCATGGTCCTTGAAATTTTTCTGATTTTATGGGGAAGTTTCGGAGCAATCCGATCAAGTAGCTCGGAAACTCAATTTTTGACTAAGAACAGATATCAATGACCCAAAACAGAAGGATGAGAGGTAAGAAGATTAATATTGTCCCTCAAATGACTATTCATGTTACAAACATGTTTATAATTTGTGCTGATACAGTTCCGATTATATAATCCGAACTGTTTTTTCCTTGAAAAATGATGTTTATGGGGTGTTTGGATTATGTAATCCGAAAAAATCATGTAACGCGCCCTATTTTTTGAAGTTTCTGGATTACAAAATCCGCAACTCATTTTTTCACCCTATAACATAGGAAAACACCAGTTCGGATTATAAAATCCGTAAACTTAAAGACGCAGGGCGCGCGAGAATGATATAGGGTCGAAAAAGTAATACCTAAAAAAAATGTTTATTCTGTGGTAAGCTCTTGTTTTCTCTGCTGTTTCGTTTCGTTACATATTAGGTATAGGAATAAAAAGTAAAAAATAAAACACACAGCAATACATGGCGCATTGGTTAGGTAGTGCGCCCATCAAAACCTGCTCTCCCCAGTTCGATACTGCCAGCGGCAGTTTTTTTCTGATTTTTTTTTCCAAATATTTGTTGAAAAAGAAACACTAAGAGACATTTATTTATGAAATTCAAAATATTTATTGCATTTATTAATGCTGTAACAAAACCTTAAAAGTCAAACAAAACATGATAATTAACTAGTTTGATTAAATACCAATACATAAAGAGAGGTAATTATAATAACTTCTAAGTTCTCAAAGAATGAATGGACTCAATTTTGGAAAGAACTAACACTGATAAATGATTCTAGCCTGTTTGATGAACCTCAACATACCAAAACTTTTGACAATCTTCGGTTCCCCTGGTGCTGCCAACCATGTCGATTATATTCGAAAAATGTCACAGATAACTCAAGTATAAAAGAGCTTCTGGTAACCCTTTTGCTAAAAACCATCAATATTCATAAAAACCACCGGCTTCCTCGTAGTCATATGTCTCATAGTCATTTTCTGGATACATAGTATCATCATATTCTGCATACATATCTTCATCAGCCGCAAATTCGTTGACTGGTTCCAATTCATCCTCCTTTGTTTCAAATCGTACTTTCTTGTTATTCTCTGGAGCTGCCTGTTTATAACAAGCATTTGAACAAGAAAAAAGTGAGTATTTCCCATTTTTTCTTTATGAATGATGTATTTAGTCTACTCTTCAAAAGACAACATTCATAAACATAATTAGAATTGGGTCATGTATATACGGCAAAATGGTATTTTAGACACAATGGCGAAGTTATTATATTATATAGCTAAAAATTATATATACCAATCTATAAAGTAAATAAATACTGAGATAGCAAAAGCAGATTAAAAAAGCAAAATCTTCTTACAAGTAATTATGTAATTTAGAAAAGGTATGCTAGATAACCCAACATAGACTTTTCATTAGTCAAAACATGTTTCAGCCCCTAAAGAATGAATATATGAAATTCCCAATTTTATTGATCAATTAAACTAATTAAGAAAGAAGAAGCTTGTATAAATGGCCATGCAAGGTTGCAAAAAAGCAAAATAATGTTCCTAAGAAATTGATATAAAAACAGTTAAAACAGAAGAAATGATACAGCTGTGGAAATTAGAAGGCTTATAGATCTAATATCAGTTATAAAAGAATATGATTCTAAGTTCGAATAATAGCATTTCAGTAATATCATTGAAATCTTCATGTTTGTGGAACACTGAATATTCGATACATGCATCAGAAAGCAAAAAACAAAAGGATAAAGGAGAGAATTACCGGTTTATCGAATAATTTATCCAAGCGATCCAAATTGACTTTGGAGCTGAGCCTCTGCAAATGGTAGATGCAAAATAAAATAACAATAATAATATAATGTATACATATATACATTTTCAGAAAATTCTAGGTAGCCCAATGAAGAAATCATATTTATTGCACAAAATTTGGCCAACTTAACCGCACATGCAAAATGAAATATGTAACATTGATAACACATTTCCTACAAATAAAAAATTTAGGGCTTGGATTTTCCTACAAAAGAGCATCATAATGAGCGTAATAAACAAATTATCTTAATTTGCATGCATTTTCCTAATAAATACCTTTGTTTTCAACATTCGGCTAGTTGCCTCTACAGCAGATTGAGCAGGACCCAACCTTCTTTCCTCTTCAGCTCGTTGTTTCCTCTTTTCCTACAAAATATGCAGAGTAACAATATTAAAAAAAGTTCTATAACCTTAACACCAAGTCACAGTTTATTCAGCAAAGTTGTACTATGAAGTAAAAATAATAAAACGAAGAACCCATATACTAGAAAATTCACCGCTTTACCTATTGAGACACAATTCTACAAATGATCAATCATTATGTGACCATTTATAGGAATAAGATCATATAGGCACAAACGAAAGCCAAAACATGGTGAATAATAGTTCAAACAGACGAAGCAGTTTCGCACGGTGGATAAGCCAGAAAGGATGAACAGCCAAACAGTCCCATGGACAAGGGGAACATTGGAATGGATAAGGGACGGGTGATCATCCCCATGTGTTTGCATACTTATAATCAGATACACTGAGCAAGAATACTGTAGTTGTTTTGTTTCACACACACAAAGAACCTCCACAGAAAATTGATTCCAAAGTTACCTTTCTGGATTTTGCCACATCTGCAGCAACAGCTCCCCTAAGTTCTCTTGCTTCACGCTCTTCAGGGGTACAATTTTTTAATTCCTCCTCTAATCTTCTCCTTTCAGCTGCTGCAGCTGCTTCCTTGACAGCTTGTTCCTGTAAAAGAATCGAAGGAAGAATAAGACCTAGTCCACATTGAACTTCCACACAAGCTAAAATCTGAAATCGCAAACCAAGGTAAGACACAATACAAGCATGTACTCACTTCAGAGTTGGATGTAGAAAAATAAACAGGTAACTTTATCTAGAAATATCAACAAAAAAGGAATTAAATCTTCAGTACCTCAAGATACTCTCGATTATTAAATTCCCATATCTGCTTCTTGTAACGTGTTTCCTCCTCGTTGTGAAGGTAGCCATCAACCTATATGCAGCATACAAATTTTAGCAAGGGATGGTCAGCACGATAGTAAGTCACACAATGTGACATGAGATCATTAAAATAATTGAAAAAGCATAAAATTGTTAATAACTTGATAAAAATTAAAATTTCCTAGGGATTTAAATCAAGCTGCAAGAATGATACGATCTAAATGTTGATTCAATATCTCAAATCTTCTACAGAATACAAATAATGATAAATATTTGGAAAGATGAGCATGAATGGAGGAACATGAAATGGAATTATTGCTGTTAAATATCCACCATAAAAGCATGGGTTGTTTTTAGATCCCTTACACTTTCAACTAGCAAGACAAAATTTTGAACACCACTAAAATTGAAGATTTGTGTAAGGGAGAAAGACAACAGCGGCATCAAAAAAGAAGATCTAAACATCTAATATACAATGGTCCTCGCAAAAGTTGACATGAGAATCATTACACACCTTAATGAAAAACAAAGAGTGAAAGGTATAACAATAAATAAAACGTTAATTATCAAAGCATTTTCCAGCTACTTGGAAAAGGATCACTACGATAATTATCAGAACCCCCGGAATTATTTACAGATAACAATATTCTTACACAAGTTATTAGAGTTCAATATAAAAATATAATGTGGTATCAGAGCCTATCGATCGGCCACCCACCATTTATATACACGCACCAAGCCTAATAGTGTTGGGCGTGAGGGTGTATTGGGACAAACCCAAGTCCCACATAGAAAAGATATATGGTCTGATAAGAGTTTATAAAGAGAGGCACCCCTCACCTTATATTCTGGTATTGTGAGGATAAGTTAGGCCCAATGCATAATCTACTTTCTTACATAGACTTACAATACTTTGTTCCATTTAGACTATGTTTGAGAACATTCAATTTTCAAATAGATTTTCCTATCAATTGTTTTCATTATAATAAACAACAACAAAAAAATGCTAAACGAAATCCTGGAAGAAAAAAAAAAGTCAATGATGAACAATATCGCAATGGCTAAGAAAATCCAATGCAGGAAGTATGGAATTTGTTAATCACCTCCTTATCATCAATATCAGAGAGACTTTCTGATTCATCATGAGTTTTTTCATTCATATCATCTTCTATACGTGACTCGTCATGCCCACCATCTTTATTGGCCACATACTCTCCCCCTGAAAGCATTTTAAGCAAACTAGATTTAGAAACTGTAGGCAGAGAAATTAAATTAGCCATCGTTAAGAGAAATAAAAGCACCCACCAATATTTCCAGGCTCAGAGGTATGTAACTCTATTTGGCTCTCGTATGCATCATTTGAATCCATTGCCAACTAACCAAAAGAACAAATAAACAAATAAATGATTTTTAAATTGTTAGTTGATGGTTCTTTGAAGATTGTATTGGTGTTAGATGCTCATATATGTGGTTTGACACATGATCATGTTCATGTAAGTAAATGCTAAAAGCTTCTGCTTGATCACAATTTTATCAAGTCAATTCTTCTCACTCTGTGGGGTGTTCTTGCAGAGGATGAATTGACAAGAGGTTTACATATTTCCTTGGTAGTAACATGTCGGTGTTAAACTGCACTTGAAGTAATATGATATGAAGTACTGACATAGACAAGGACATAATGTGCAGCACCAACACTGACATGGAAACACTGGAGTGATTGAACTTGAATGTAACCACATGTGCCGGTGTCGTATGAATGTCGGACACCGACACATGTAAAACACTCAAACACGCCTTCAAACTAAAGTGTTGGTGCTACAAAGAATGTGAAATTTATTGTCCAACATGGATCATGATATCCAAGGCAGTTAAAACTCATTTTATCAATTGACCATTCAGTTAAAAATATAATACCTACAAATCTTATTAGTACTTGAAAAGCTAGGAGCATGATATTCTAGTTTGATATATGTCAGCCTTTTGTAATGCTTACAAACGTAAATGCATACGTCCATAAAACCAAGTTCTACTTACATCATCTGATTTATTAGCATTCTCCTCAGTATGTGACTTTACCATTCTATCCTTCTCAGCACGCTGGAATGCAGGAGGATCCAAACCACCACCAAGTCCACCAGAGAGTTTATCAAACTGCAATAATCGGTAGAACGATAAATGGTAAAAATAAGTGGTTGATAAAAAAGCAAAAAGTAATGCATCAGGAAGAAATTACTCACAAATCTGTAACATGTTTCGCACAATCCAAGTGCAAAGAGGGGTATTGGAGGATCCATACCCTTGTGTTCACACCTTAGGGGGTCCTTCTTCTTCTTCTTCTTTGTTAGGGGGTCCCCCTCCTCCCCCTCCTCCTCCTCCTCCTCCTCCTCCTTTGAAATGCATTTGTTCAGTTCGCCATTTGGTACTTTAATTGGACGGTTTTCATGCTCTTTTGCCATTGCATTCAACTCGTCAATCTGTAACCATGAGATATTGATGAAATTTTTCATTAACTTGAAATTATGAGCTTCACGCCTAGCAGCTAACACATACTCAGTACACTTAAAATGTTCACTAATCAAATCTTGGAGCATTAAAATCCGAACTTTCATCAAGGTTTGCAAACATTCAAACTTTGGATATTTAAGGTTTGTGGCAAAAACATCAATTGTGAGGTACAGCTATTCAGTAAGCTATTTAAAGGAATAAATCATTTTACGTTTGATGGGGATCCATCGTCGGTGTAAATTAGTTTTACAATAAAATCTAATGAGAACTCATAATATGGTCACATAAGCATAATGCGTAACAACATTTTAAAAATAACTACAGAATAGTAGATTCTTAGAGGACATTGGTGCAAAACTAGTTTACACTGACCGTGTGCATGTTCCCTTTTCTCAATCATTTTTGTAAATAAATTATTTATGGCTGGATATTATGTACAGTAAAATCAATTAGAAGCAATATTTGAAACTGACTGGAAATTGTATATAAGATATGAGATACAGCAGAGCAAAATACAGAACATACAACAATTCATAGAACTTATTTCAAACTAAATTATTTGACACCATACCATCATAAAACAAGCAATTTAAAGGAATAACAAGAACCGAGAAACATACTGTCAAGCTGGAAGACTCTGTGTTCTCATACTCTATCAGCCGCTTGGTCAATGTTGCTTCACATACATGGACGACTCTTAGCTGCATGGCAAATTAGCAAATCCAATGAAGCATTACACAAGACAGGTAGAGTATTACAAATAATGTAAATAGAGTAGTTGTAAGTGTATTTAGTAAATATAGTATGATAAAGTTTTGTATTTGTTGTGATTCTTGTAGATATATGTAGTTATAGTGATTATATATATATAGATATATAGATACACATCAGACACACACGCACACAATACACGTATATATTCATACTCTCTTCCTCCTTTTTCAACATGGTATTAGATCTTGACAAGTAGAAACTCCAATTCATGATGACCCAATGTCCACCAATATATTTCTTTTTTTTTGGAATCTATGTAGCAATCCCCATTTCTGTCTCCACCGCCAAGTTCACCTTTTTCGGGAATTATTAGTTTTATAATTTTTTAAAACCCTAAAATAGTTCTTTTTCCGCTATTGTTGCTACATACATCTGCTAGTATAAATTGGAATAGCAGCCAATATGGCCCTAATAGCAAAACTAGGATAGTGTCACAGTTTTCATAGTGGATTCATGAAAATAAGCTATGCTATATTGCTATGGCACCATTATATAAGAACACTGATGGATATTTCTTATAAACTACAGACAGACGCCTTAACACATCAAGCTAGCAACTAATATCCCAATTAGGTTGGCACCTTGGCCACAACTCATCCTTTGCAAGACAGCTCAAATGCATTAATAAAGAAAATAACTATAGAGAAATGGGGGAACAAGGACTTAAGCCATCCGAAGAATCAACGAAAATGAAAATTAGGAATACTAATCCTATTATGGCTAAACTCTTCTCTAATAAAAAAAATGGAGGGTATCCCACCAATGAATCCCAAATTGACAACACTGTCGAATAGGAAATTCCCTTGAACTTGAAATGCACATGAGCATACCAAAGACAAACCATAAACACGATCCTTTCCATAATAAGCTTAGGAGGAAAACGTTTTTTTTTTTACGCAGGAGAAAAACACATTAAAAATGGTGTACGGGAGAAATACACAAGAGAACTGTATAAAACCAAAATTGCAACAATAAATATTACCAGAGGAGAGAAAGATAAAAGTACCAGAACATTCTGAACAAAAGAATCAAGGATTATAAATATAAATTCTCTTCAGGGAAGCGAAAAAAGGAAGAATGAGAAAGCCTTTCATCGTTTATCGTGTAATTCTCACAACGTAATTCTTGCATTTTTTTTTTATCTTATTCCCTCACTCACTGTATGACTTTCAAATAAAAGCTTTTGTAGGAAATGAGATCAAATGAGAAAAGACTCTTTATTGATGTATAACAACAAATCAAGCATTTTCTTGGCATGAAGCTTTTAGCAACAAGTGGTAATAAAATTTATGCAGAAACTGAAACCTTAACTTACAACATCTGATTTCGTGCACGGAAAACCATTTGCAAGAGCAGCCATGTATAACGCTGCACCGCATAATCCGCTAGGCTTCCTCCCTGTCTGTTTTTCGAAATTTGGCAATATCATCATAATAAAAAGAAAAATATTCTTTCCCAAAAATATAGGAACTAAAAAAAATGTCAGATCCACATCAGCTTACCTGCATCCAGTTACGTTTCATGTCGGAAAGAATATTCAGCGCAGTTTCAGAGACAGCCATATTCCTTTGCTTTAACAAAGCTACATGAAAATCAATCTATTTATGTTTCCTTACTTGAAAGAAAATATTTAGGATAGAATATTTATAAAAATTAAAAAGATACTTGTTACAAATCTATGTAAAATTCACATATTGATAACAGATTAATAATGTTACCGCCATGCTAGCATATAAAAGTATATGCAGGCATGTTTTCACAAACCCAGAGCAGTTATTAGGAATACAATTAAAATAGATTCACCATGACAAAGTAATAGAGGACTCTGCGATTGAAGCCGAAGGAGACAATGCAGAAAAAAAAATACTAGAAAAAAAACTCGTCCTTTAAAACACACCACAAAGATGCACAAACAGATAACACCTGTATGAGGGCATAAACAGACCAGAGATGTGCGCAAACAGACCAGAAACCAAATACACTCACAAGGCAATGACCAGAAGAAGCGCATGGACCAGAGGTGCATGGATTCAGTTTCAAAAAAAAAATAAATAAATAGCATGGACATCACTAACAGAAGAGGTGAGTCAGGCAATTGACCCCCAAAGACAGGAATCTCCAACAAACGCGCAGAGTCGTGTAGGCTGTAAGGTGGCGCGTGGAACGTGAGCTCCAAGCGGTAGAAAGGTTGCGATAGAGTTTTCATGCGACACGTCGCGTGTGGAACTCAATGATAAAGAGAGCCAAGTGTCGGCGACCAAACCAGGACTGGTAATCTTGTTGCCTTTGTTACACAATCTTCTTCACTTGGACCTTGGATCCTTGACTCAGGCCACCACTTATCATATGTTTGGTAACAAACCGTTTCTCTCCTATCTCACTCATATGGACACACTCTCTAGTGTTACTTTGACTAATGGATAGCAAACCAAGTGTCAAAGCATCACACAAACTAGATTATAGGGGTCCCCTGCGCAGAGAAGGTGGCGGTGTGTAGCAGCGCATGAGAAGACAAGGGGAAGGCAGGAGAAGTACTGTTGTGCTCGTCGGAGGATTCTGCGGCATTTGGTGGTGGCCCGCGGTGTTGATCCCCAACGGAAAAAGGTTATGGCACAACTAGAAAAGGTGTGAATATCGCCGGAATAGGAGAGCACGGTGGGAAAAAATGCACAACAACCTTAGGATCGAACCAATACTCACACCATGTAATTTCTGTTTTTGTGTGTGTCTAATTATACTACATAAGGATGTATTTATAATGTATGTACAATAAAGACATTAATGTAATTTTTAATTCTAGTCCCATTACATGTCACTAATTGCCCAAGATATGGCTAATCCTAACAATTTGTTATATAATCGGCTCGTTAATTAGGTCCATTAGGTATAGGATAAACTAATTAAACAGTTAACTCATTGTACTGTCAAAACTTTTGAAATTAATATTAAAAATACTATTCTTTAATTCTACACACGTTATGCCAATCATATTTCAGTGGAATGTGAAACGAATATGACTTAAAAAGGTACTTACTATGCGTAAATTTATAAATAAAAAGACTGGGATCAACAAGCTTTCGAACAATCGCGTGTTCTTCGAGCCTTAACACTTTCAAAAGCTGCAAAAAAACTGAGCCAAGCGCATAACTGCATGACAAAACAAATAAAACATTCAGAAACACGAGTTGAAATCGACCAAGATAAAAATAGAACTAATGCATACTCACACATTTGTCCTTAAACAATTTGAAAAATCAATAAGAAGGTATGGCTTATCGTTATCCCTGCAAGAAGAAATATAACATTAGCGTTAAAATAAATGCAAATAATTTAGATATTGCAAGATTAGAGCCATTTAATGATATCGTCATGGGGTAAAAAAGTTCCATTAAACAAATTTGGAATATGGAGTTTTGACCCACAGTCACAAAAATTGTGTTTGTGCATAAAAATGAGCAATTCAACATTTATGCTTGCCCTTTGTCAAACAAAAAAAAAACGTTTAGGCTTGCCCTCAACAATGAAGAGTACACACACTATCGGATTTTGGTGAAATTGGGTGGAATCCCATATAAGTTATTTGCACAATCATATAGTCTATGGCACACAGCCCTTTTACTGTGCACGGGTTGAGAGGACAACCGTTTTCTATTCGCAGGTCAGAAAAAATCCAGTTTTGTGCACTGTTCCATTTTAAAAAATAGGGTTTTAGGGGTTAATTAAAATGCGTGCCTCTATTCATATAATTTTTACAAGCAATGCCTCATTACCTCGTGCACAAGCTTTCTCTGCTACTACTTCACACGACCGTTTCTTTGTATGCTTTTATTTATTGACTTACTTATGTTTATGAATTCAAATTTATACAGGTATTTCAAGTGTGTTTTAAGGTTTACTTTATCTTGCTTGTACAAGTAAATGAATTGATATGCACATTATGAGTTTTAGGAACTTTGTATGATCCTACGATTGGTGTTACATGTATAAATTTTATGATTTTACTTTCCCTTTTCGATTCTATGTGAAATCTCGATTTTAACTACCTCGGTTGAGACTCCCACAACGACTAAGGATACAGTTTAGGTAGCCTTTATAAGGTATGGGTAGTCTTATCCCATCAGGCTGACTTTGTGGGATCGAGTTATGCCTAAAGCTAAAATTTTAAGATGGTATCTGAGTCAATATTTTGCTATTCCATCTGCATTTTTCCATGCTCTAGAGATGAAATGGACATGACTGTGTTGAGATTCCTGTTATTCCATCGGAATCATTCCACGTCGATGTCCAATTCTAAGCATAAGGCGAGTGTTGAAAGCCCCCACATATATGGCCAACGTACCATTTATAAGGCTTCAACAGTTTTCAACTTACAAGTTGGTTTTGTATGATTGAGTTACGCTTAAAGTCCAAATTCGAGGACAATTATGCAACCACCGAATGAAAAATGACTGAACGAATCAATGAATTTAGAAGTGCTTCTTATTTTTTTGAAAAGGAGAAGTGCTTCTTATTGCAAACCTACAAATATAAAAATAACTTACCGGAATGCAAGATAAAGACAAGCAGCTTGTACAAGTTCAGATCTACGTCCCTTGGTAAAGTTTTTCTCTAGTCCTATCTTCACTAGGCAAACAACAATTTAATAAATAAATAAAAGTCTCCCAATGAAAGTATGTATACTAAAAGAAGCCAGGTCTAACAGCAATGAAGATAAAAAATTAACATACTATATAAAATTTCACAGCTGCATCAGCTATACTATAATCATCCATTCCAAGGTTGCGACATAGATTTCTAATATTTTCTGTAGCTGCAATTCAAGTGAAAATTGGCACGTCAGAATATATGCCATTAAATATTATGTATAAACTATATTTTTTATTAAATTTGAAGGTATTGGCGTAGTATAGTATAACATATATGTACTCTGAATGTTGTATTCATGTAGGCTATATTTGTGAAATGCTGACATCATAGCATGTTAGGTTAGGTGATTTTACATCACCACAAGACACTCTAATCTGGTTGTGAAAGCATGTATAAATAGAACCTTGAAACAAAATAATTCTAATGAAAAATTGAAAATCATAAAAACAGTATCAATTTATATCCCTATGTTTGGTTTCTGTCTCTCATCTTCAGTGAAAAGACAATTATTGTGTTCTCATTTCTTATTTTGTATAAGCACTAGTAACACAATTGTTCAAAGTTCACTTCTGTACTTTTATAGACGTTTTCACGATAATTCTCATCAGCAGCTCATACGTTTTCATGATAATTCTCATCACTAGCTCATACTAACAATGACATTTGCAGTAATGTGCATTTTTAAAATGTATTTTACTTTCCTTATCTCGATATAAATTTTAAAGTCATAATTCATTGTCGTAACAAGTTGATTAAAACAAATAGTTACATGAATATCATAATTTAAAATATTAAAACTACCATAACGACTCATTCAATAGTTATGTACAGGGAATCGTATGTCGAATAAGAACATTTTATATGCAGTAAAAAGCATTATGTAAGGAATAAATTTACTACATTCATATTGTAAATTACTGATGATGCATGACAAGTAATACCTCTATCTGTAGTCCTTTGACGTGAGTCCATTTCATTAACCGCCCTTATCAAATTGCCTGAGAATTTGCTCTATAAAAAACAAACAAATAAGGAAATTAAAAGAGGAAGCAATGATATCAACTAAAGCGAAAGTGTAAAAATAGACACAGCAAAGCAAAATGATCATTAAAAACACTAAACTCGCATTTCTCTCAAGAGAACCTTAAGACTCCACAATTGAAAAATCCTCTAAAGAGAAGACAGTGTGCTTTAACACTTTCATTTCCAAACCCTTCCATTGCTTACCATAAGTCCAAAATAGTCCCTAAAACCTATATTTAACAATATATAAAAATAAAATCCATCCAATTCTGAGTTTAATTCCCATGCACAGTCGGTGTAAAAAATTTAGACCGTCAACACATCATAACAATTCATGTGTATGACTTTAGAAATGTTTAAGATAAAAGTCAAACGCTTCTAATGATCCAACGGTTACGATTGATTGACAGTGTAAAAACTATTTACTGTGACAGTCTAACTTGAAGATAAAAATTGGAGCTTTTGATTCTAGGATTGATTATTAAACTCAAAATTATTGTTCAACACACTTTTACATGAATATATCATAACATATATACCTTCAACTCAATTTTAGCCAAAAAATAAACTTTACAAAATTAATTCATTCAAGATCAATTGTTGACACCGCAAAACCAAACACAAAAATCTCAATTCAATTCTATTCTATTCTATCTCATTTTTAATCTGCAAAATAAATAATTGTAATCTCTATCATTCCCGAAACAAAACCCTAAATTGAACTATTTCACAAGCCAAAACCTTAATTCCATTACCTGTCCAGCAGAGCCTTTCTGAAAAGTTGGCTCATTAGATAGAAAGCATTCTTCCAACACCTTCCCACAATACTCACAACACCTGATAACATTCAAATCACCATTATCGATAATCCAATCCAATAATCATACAAAAACAAAAATTCATAACAAATTTATAAAATAAAAATTAATATTTGTGAATAACCATTATCAATAATCCAACCAAAAAAAAATCAAAATTCAAAAAAAAAATTTAAAACAAATTAATAACCGTGAGTGATCATTACCAATATTCAAACAAAAACAAAATTCAAATAAAAGTTATAAAATATAAATCATAATAACTGTGAGTAACCATTGTCAATAATCCATGTAGCACGGATACGGACACCGGACACGACATATTCAGTGTAATATAGGTGTCGGTGTCGGACAGGAACGTATCCTACACAGAGACACGCCTAATCCGAGGAGTGTTTGTGCATCATAGTTGACAATAATCATACAAAAAACAACAAAAATTAAACAAAAACACAAATTCCAATCCAATAATCAAACAAAAACACAAATTCAAAGAAAAATTATGAGTAACTAATATCAAATAATCCAATACTCATAAAAAAAATGAAATAAAAATAAATAAATTAAGAGGTTACTCACAATTGACCCTCGTCAATTCTAGTTCCAGAAACGTTCCTCAAACAGTGATCACAATGCACCATTTTTATGTTAATTAATTAATTTGATTAATTAATTAACAATGTTTGAATCAGTGTGATACCGATTGAATTTGAATCAGATGAATCAGAATGTGAAGGAAGAAGAAGGATTAGGGTTTAGGGTTTGGCAGGAATTTATACACCGGCAGTGTAGCAAAACTGCCGTGAATAAACTGTCAAAGTTGTGACATCAGTTCATTTGGATGTGCGTGCGTGCGGATCAGTTATTACATTGACATTGTATAACGTGGGACCAAAATTTATTATGCTGTAAAATGTAATACACCATTAGTGTATTTTAAGTTTTTTTTAACGAGTTAAACTCACGAGAACAATCAAATAATTTAAAATAATTTTTTTATTGCATATATTACGAAATAAATTTGATTGTATCACGCTATTTTAATTTAGTTTTTTTTATTTTAAATAACTTATTTCATTTTATTTTATCAAAACATAAGACAACCAAATTCGCCAATAATTTAAGTCATTAGTTTTTTTAAATAACTTAACTCATTAATTTTTTTTTTGAACAAACCAATATAGAATATAACAATAATAAGAGTGATTCATCTCGCACAAGACGTGCAAAGAAAACACTATCAAAATTTACAAGTTAAGTCATCAGTGTCAAAAGAAAAAAACACTGCAATGAAAACTGAAGTAATAATAAAATTACATCATAACACCCATACCCATACATGCTTTAGGGTGTCGTCACTAATCATGATAGTTGTAACCAAAGATGTGCATATTAGACTTTAGCGAGAGGAAAGATAGTTGGTTAACCTTGTCCGTTATGCTATGTGCATCCAAAGCGATGTTATTAAAAACTCGATTATTCTGCTCCTTCCAAATAACCCAAACAGAAGCTAGCCAGATTATCCTGAGGAACGAATGAGAAGAACGCGGTAACCCCGCAAGGTGTCCGAACTGAAGAAGATGATCATGAGCCGCACTAGGAGCGATGCAGGAGAGGCCCAACCACCGAAGAACCAAGAACAACACACTGTTAAATGTGTCGCGGCCAAAGAACAAGTGATTCACGGTCTCAGGACAGCCGCACCCCCCTACACAAATATTGTCATCATTTTGAAGTAATCGTCGTCGCACCAAGTTGTCTTTTGTTGGAAGTCAATTGCGAAATAGCATCCAAGCGAACAATAAGACTTTCAACGGTGCTTGACTATGCCACACATCGTCAAACAATGAGACCTCCCCCCTTCCTTCAACTTGCCCCTTCCTCTCCGTACCTAGCCTTTAAGACTTGATACCATAACCCCTCCTTATCTATTAGCATCCTCCAACACCACTTCCCTACCAAAGATAAATTAAATTCCTGTAACTTCCTCGCCTTCAACCCTCCATCCTCCTTCGGTGTACAAATCGAGTGTCAGTCTACCCATGAGATTTTCCTAATATCCTCACTTCCCCAAAAAAAGAAAAAAAAGATTCAAGAGAAGATATTATACCTGCGGGGGCCTTGAAGAAGGAAAAAAAGTAAATCGGAAGAGATGACAGGACATATTTAAGGAGTATCAGACAATAATTCGATCAACCACAAGTTTCCAAAACTGCAGTCTCCAAGGATCCCCAGCTATAGGCAGCCCCAAATACACAAAAGGCATAGTTCCCACACGACAATTCATCATCAAAGCGGCCTCATTCAGCCACGAGTCTGAGATATTAACTCTCGTGAACAAACTTTTATGAAAGTTAACCTTCAGCCCAGACACTTGTAAATAGTTAGTTATAGTTTTTTTAAAGCAAATGTTAACAAGTGCTCCAGGAGCATTTGTTAAAGAATTATAAAAGAAAATATTGTCTTGAAAATTGTGTATCCTATTATTTGAAAGATAAAAAGGTATTCTTTTCGATGCAAAATTTCAATTTTCTTTCTACCTGTAGGTCTTTAACTAGTGCCCCGGAAGCACCGCTTAACAAGACCTTTTTTTTTAAGTAGGTAGACTACATACATGGTAATGTTTTGGATTCAAACCCAACAAAAGTGTTCAATCTAAATATTTCAACATTTCTAGTTGAATTAGACTAGTCATATTTAATACACCAAGAGAGTGTTTCTTTGGTGAGGGTGATAGTAGGGTGACTCATGCGTTGCACGAGGTGGAGGTGAGGGAGTTGATGGTATCATGGGTTGCACGAGGTAGAGGTGAGGGAGCTGATTGTGTTGTAGGTAGGTGATGACAGTTCATCTTACGTTATTCTTAACCTGTTTTTCAATCATTTTCAGTACGTTTTACTAGTAGAACAAAGGAGTATTAGAATAATTGTTTATGATTTTGGGATATTTGTAATGTTTTCTATATTTGAGTCTGTAATTCTATTATTCCCGAAACATAGCAATTTTAGGGTGTTTTTGATGTAATTCACGAAGAAATCATGAAAATCGGCAAATCAAGACATCTGAAGACTAGTGAAGACTTTGGGAAGATCAAGAATGAAGATTCAAGAAGCCTTAGAAGACTTTACAGAGGGAGAAATTATGTTCCAAGGTCCCAAGACATCTTATATCAAAGCAAACACCCAAATGGACGAAAAAACAGAGATTCATAGTCTTTAGTTGTCTAATATTTTCTTGCAGGATGGTGTGGAGGACGTGTGGTACTAGAGTCTATGTCCATATAAAGGGTATTTGGTCAAAGGAGCATATCAGTTGCTCTATTATGCGTCGTAGTCTGAAGGTTTATTTGGTTTGGATGGCGGTTGTTTGGAAAAGTAGTGTCATTGAAGGTTTATTTGCTCGTGTGGAGACTGTTACTAAACTGATTACCAATGAGAGATAACTTGATTCAACGTTGAATTATTCTAGCTACCTCAGGTATTTGTTTGAGTCGGTGTGATAAGGAAGAAAGTGTTGATAATATATTTGTAGGTTGCACAACTTTTGACAGTATTTGGGCCCAAAGTCAAAATTGGATTGGTATTTCTTCAGCAAGTTTGTTACATTTTTTTATAATTTTACTCAATTCTCAAGTTTAGCAGGCAATTCTACGAAAATTCGGTCCTCGCTTCATTTGGTTTGGATGGCGGTTGTTTGGGATCTTTGAGAGGAAAGGAATAGTCGTATTTTTTTGAAAAAATAATAATCATTACATCAGTTGGTTGAGACACATAACCTGAGACACTAGTAGTAATGTCAACGACTTTCATTAGACAACAAATTGACATGGAGATCGATGAAATCATGTATTAGGTCTGCAAATAACTTGTCGACATTGGTAAACATGTGGTTAATAATGAATTTAAACAAGTCAAGAATTTGGAGGTTATACGAGCCAATTCTGGTGATAATTCAATCACAAACACTCCATAATAAGTACAAGAAAACCAAATTTAGAATGGTTTTGTTAATCAAAGCCAATGGAATACTGCATCGTATTCAAATGGAACTTTCTACTCCTTAATCCCAACCTAATATTTTTGACACAACCAACCCTGGGCACCAACTAGTGAATGATACTTTAAATAAGATTACTTGAAGCAATAAGGCGGTTTGGCATACCACAAGTTCTGCCTTATAGTAGTACTATGCAAGTGAGTAACATGCCTTATGTTGAAGGGATACATATGTAACCTTGTAGCAAGACTACAACGCTCAATTCATGATTACCCGATGTAGTAGCTATGGAAAAGTTATCCACATACATCGACAAATACTGTAAGATACCTGACATGATCTGATGTATCTATATCAATCCAGAGGGTTTGACGACACTAGGATATCTTTGATTTATGTTAGTGAATAATCATGGATTATAAATCCACTTCACTAATATAACACTATATTAGTTACAAGAACTCAATGGAGACACAATGATGACTCGGATCAAGAGAAGTCATGGGGAATTTCCCCACCTTCAGTTCAGGTTCAACCATGTTTCTAAAACCCTCTAGAAAATGTGTGGCGTCATCCAGTTGCAGCCGAGGTAAGACCTCTGAGGCCGCAACTGTTGGATCCAACCTCATTGCCAATATAATCAAGAGGTAGTTTGGGATACAACTGAAATTAGTGGATATGCCTGTGTATATGATGAAGTTTCTACTGCAATATACATTTTGAAAAAAGGTCATGCACAGAGGTTGATCAAAGTTGTTCCTAGATAAAAATGGACTTGGAGAAAGCCAACTTTGAATCATTTGAAGAATTTTGATGCACTATGTTACAATCATGTGCATGATCACCATGTTTCGCATATCCTAAGCTTTCAAGGTTCAATCATATGCAAATTTGACCTTGATTTTCCTTGATGCATCCAAGTCAACCAATCACTTATTGTGACTTGTCATATGGTTTGAATAATCAGTGTCAAGAAACAATAATTTTGATTTTGAGCAGACCTTACTGTTGGTTCCTATCATAAAAAAAGTGCATCAAAATCTGAGTCTTCAGAATAAATCTATTGGACATTATTTGCTTCTTCACCAATTTCCTTCCTTTTCTTGCCTTTTTCAAACCAACACATAAAAAATTGTTCATGTTTCTCACAATTATAACACTACATTTTCTTCTTGTCAAAGTTATTTGGTCTTTCTTCGACTTTGGTAAGTTCTCCTTCCTTTTTGATTGAGGATTCAGGTCTATTACCCCCTTTCTTGAATCTTCTTGACACACCTTTTTTCCTCTTTTTCTTTGAATCACCTCCTTTATTGCTTGATGAGTATATTTATCCACTAGACTTATTTCAGTCAACGTAATTTCTTAAGTCTCCAAAGAACTTTGTAATTCTTTAAGAGTCGCGGTTACAATGCCTATGGTGCCTTCAATTGCACACACAATGTAATTGAATTCTCCTACAAAATCAGTCAACGTAATTTCTTAAGCCTCCAAAGAAATTTGTAATTCTTTAAGAGTCACGGTTACAATGTCTTTGGTGCCTTCAATTGCACACACAATGTAACTGAATTCTCCTACAAAAAATTATTTATTATCTTTTTTGTCTTTTTCAAAAAAATTATATTATGAAATTCAAAATATACAAAAAAAGAGTTAAAGGATAATTTAGAAATTCAAAATAAACAATTTATATTATGAGTCAGACTAATATGATATGAACCATTAAAAATGTTCCAGATGTGGAATCTTACAATTTTTAATGGAAAAAAATTAATAATAAAAATTAGAAAATAAATACAATATTTTATTAAAATTTACTAAAATTAGTAAGATTCACCTTTGAACTGTGCCACATATCAGACGTCCTCATATAGTATTAAGGTAGTTATTTTTAGATTACTATTAAATATGGCAGAATTATATTTATATTTCACATATATTTAATTTAAGCAATTATAAAAAAATGACTTAGAAATAAGCTTTAATGTCATCTTTACACAATAACATTTCTAGACTTGGACTTTTGCTAATTACTTTTTATATAATTAATACAAATATTTTTTTGTACAAAATGTTTTTCTATAAAAATGTTATTATGTTGATTTTAGGATTGTAGAAATCACTTTTTTAATATTAAACAAGAGAAAGAAAAAGAAATCGCTTTTTTTAACAAATAAAATTTTACCATTTTATTTTCAAACAATAATTAAATTTTAACTTATAAGTTGTTTATAAAATTTTATTTATTTATTTTTTTGATCAAGTAGCCTAGTGGCTAGAGCTTACACAATTAAATTGTGGAGAAGTGGAGTGTCCGGGGTTCAAACTCTGGCCCCTGCATATAATATGCAATATCCCTACCAACTGAGTTAAGCTCACGAGGGTATGAAATTTTATTCATATATGGATATTATTAAGAATTATGAACTATATATAATTTAATTTAATTTTTTTAAAAGACATTCATGTTAATATGTTAAAACAATGATGTGCTTTTAGTAAATACTATATATTAACTATCTTTCAATACATTGTATTTACTCTAATAGTAGATTCATAAAAATAAAAACGTCATTTGAGCGCGAAAATTACCTTTTAAATTCATCCGCTTAATTTCATTTTAAAAATATTACTACCAATTTTTTTTTCTATGAATACTACCAAATTGTTTTGTCACTCCATACAAATCCATAGATTATTAATTTAACTATTTTGAGACAACATCATTTTTGTCACTCCATACACAAAAACTTTTGTTTTCATTAAAATTATGTTTGCTTGAAAGTATATATTTTTAAAACTCAGTATCTGACTCAATGACCGATTAATTTGAGAGATTCAATCACATCGTCTATTTGCGAAAGCCCTATTTAAAACAAAGCTTTGTATAGACAAACTCACTGAAAGAAAAGTATATTTTCGTATACTAATAAGCCGTAGGTATTTCTTTTGTAATCATAAAGTAATTCATTATAGGGTTAATAGGTCTTTACCCCCCTGTAATATAGGTCATTTCCGGTTTTTCCCCCTGTAAAATATTTTTTTTGATTCACCCCCCTGTAAAATATTTTTGTTTTGATTTACCCCCCTAATAGGCCAAACAAAAACCAATTTTATTTTTTTTTTTCAAGAATTTTTTCGTTTTTGTTTGGCCTATTAGGGGGGTAAATTAAAACAAAAATATTTTACAGGGGGGTAAATCAAAAAAAAAATTTACAGGGGGAAAAACCGGAAATGACCTATATTACAGGGGGGTAAAGACCTATTAACCCTTCATTATATTGTATGGTGGACAAAACAATAGATACGACAATGAGAGCCATGCCAAATGAGAGTTGCAACATATCTAAATTTTATTATGAGAAAAAAAAGGTAACAATTCATTAAACCTAAAGGACATAAAATATCATTCATCATTCAGAGGTAAAGTAAGAGATCCAAATGTTCATCATCATTTTCATTTGCATCATCACCTTCAGCCACTAGGCTTGTAGGAATTGTATTCTTGTCATCCTTGAAAAGAAGTAGCTCCTTCTTTTCAGTTTGTAATGCTTCAAACCCATTCTCAAGGGGAGTCATTGATCTATTCCTAGCTTCACTATCTCGAATGTGGAACACACGATGGCTCGTTGATGTATCACGAGTTGAATCCTGACTAGCATTGCCAGAAGAAAGAAACATGTTCAAATTATTATTGTTAATAGGATAAAATGGAGGAGGAGTTACACTTGGTATAGTACCATCATTCAAGCTGTGAAATCTATTTGTATTACCAATTGGACGAAGGTTGAAATTGTTGAATAAACAGTAATTATTCCTACGATTTGAACCCTCTATATATGGAAGATATCGAAAGTTCCTTTGATTCTGAAAACTTGGTCTTGAAGCATTTCGAGACCAATTTGCATAACCTTGGGAACCAACAACATTGGATGAGGAATTTCGAGCCAAGTTTGCATGGTAAGAAGAAAGAAGAGTAGTGTTGGGTGAGCTCATATATTGTTGTGGGCTACTTGTTACACTTGACCCTAAGGGTAGTGCTCGACCATAACGAGCTGTAGTTATGAATGGTGTAGTACCATTGGCAGAATGGGAACCAACAAGATTAGATGAGGAATTTCGAGCCAAATTTTCATGGTAAGAAGAAATAAGAGTAGTGTTGGGTGAGCTCATATGTTGTTGTGGGTTACTTGTTACACTTGAGCCTAAGGGTAGTGCTCGACCATAACGAGCTGCAGTTATGAATGATGCAGTATCATTGGCAGAATGGGAACCAACAACTTTGGATGGGGAGTTTTGAGCCAAGTTTGAATGGTAAGAAGAAAGAAGAGTAGTATTGGGTGAGCTCACATGTTGTTGTGGGATACTTGTTACACTTGAGCCTAAGGGTAGTGCTCGACCAAAACGAGCTGCAGTTATGATTGATGTAGTATCATTGGCAGAAAAGGGAAAATTCCTCATTGACAGAGTTGCAGCATCAACATTGTTATTCATGTGGTACCGCTCTGCATTTGACATGTGAAACAAATATTAACCTAAGTCGTCGTAGTAGTAGTAGTGGTAATAATAATAATAATAATAAAAATAAGACAAAATTACTCTCATCGTCTCTTAACTTGGTTTCAAATAATGATTTCGTTCTTTATTTTTTTAAAGTTATTTTCATCGTTTTGATCAATTTGCATATAAATTTTTAAGATTCGATTTTATATGGACAAGAACTCTTACTGTTCAAATTTATTGTTCTTCACTCATGTTTTCGTATGAATTTTAGATTTGATGCTTGAAAATTCGCTTGCAAACGGACCAAAATAATAATAATAATAATAATAATAATAATAATAATAATAATAATATATAGTGGGTTATTCCTTGACACAAAACCTTATTTTTAAGATATGACATTTTTTTTAAAAAAAGGACATTAATAACAAGAATGGTACCTTGATTGAAATTGTTGACACCCATTAGATTATGATTTTGGGGTCTTTGAAGCATGGTTTGTGGTGTTGTGAGGTAACCATTTGTTGATTGATGGTTATTGCGAGTTTGACTATCAGGCTGAAGAGAACAGTCAGAGCCATTGTTTTGAGTTATTTCTCTAGGCAAAGCCCAGAAATTATTCACCATGGCTATGAAAAATAATACTTTAAAGTAAGCTCAAGAAAATTCAGAAGAGACTAGTTACCTATATGATACAAATTTCATAGTCATGGACTCTTTATTTATAATGCTTTAAATTAAGTATACAAGGAAGGTAATACGAGAATGACTTGATACACGTAACGAGAGTTGGTCAAAACAATGTATAAACAATTATATATAAATGAAATCATATTTTACCATTTTACATCGTCATAATATTCTTTGAATAAAACAGTGTATAACTTAGGTACAATGTCTAAGGTTTGTTTTTATTAAATTTTTACTCTGAATCAACCTTGACGTTATTAATTACCCTGTGTCATAATTATTATTTCAAGATTAAAATGTATAAAATAAAAAATAAAAAAGATGGAAAGTAAAAGTCCATGAGAAAATATAGCAAAATCATATTAAAAAGGAATGATGTAAATGCAATAAGTTTTTTTTTTAATTTTACTTCTAGAATCTTGTAATACCTTGTACGATTTTAAGTATTGTCAACAGACCCCACAAACTAATATAAATTTTTTCAACGTGTTATGTCCTTACTCACATGTTTTTCAAAAAACTTCCCAAAAAGTCATATATCCAAGATTACTTCAAGTTGAAAACGCTTAGCTGTGGAGTTCTTATGATATAGACTATCGAGAGAAAAAAAATGTATGGTGTTAGTATAGGTTGTACGAATCAATTTGTATAATTTATCCTTTAGTCCAATAGTTGCACAACTTCAAGACTCATCTCATTCTAATGTAAGTTCAGTACCACTGTGTGTCTCTTAGCTTATAAGCATCCTAAGAGACACTCTTTCAACTAGGTAGGGGTGGGAATCATCCAGACCGCTCGTCAGAGACCTATGACTGATGGTCGAATATGGCAAGTGTATGAAATCGTTTACCTAGTAATAAAGTGATAAGTAGAGTATAGTATCCACATGGATTGTCGTTTTGTCAAAACAACTCGCGTTACTTATTTTTGTAAGTTGACGATATAAAAGATAAAAGGGTTAGAAAGGTTGAAATTTTTATCTGTTTGCAACAGAGCAAGTTTACCTGTTTTGGTTGCAGAAAAGTAAGCAGCGGTTAGAATTCTTTGAGTCCCCCTTATTTATATTATTGGATATTAAGTAACAGTAATGTCGGATTTATTTGTCATAGGTAGACTATACACGTGATGAGTTCGTTGTGACGTTACTATCCTAATTTGATTTATCCCTCTGATGGCTAATTGTACCTGCTGATCGCACGGTGATCCTTACACGTGGGGTCTTGCTAATTCAAATGTAATTGAAACATAAACTTAAATTGTCGTTCCAGTGTTTCCCAAGGCAATGAAGGCTAAGGTTCCCTTAGGTTGGCCCATCTATGAATCATAGGACACTGATAGCACACCCTCTCTACGCTCTTAGTAATTCTACAAACGGACAGCCCTAATCCACGTCTACCTTACTAAGGGTTTCAAGAGAATGGTTCTATTAGGCTACGACTTATTTCCTTTAGCTAGACACTTGTTTCCTCAGTCTTACTACTCAGTCTTAGTAATGTCACCCCCTAAGTACTTACTACTAGGGTCAACTCTCTATCGGTATCTTTCGCTAATTACTAATCACTTACTTCCTAGGCAGATAGTTATCAGTAAAGGGATATAAATATCAAGATATAAGCATCTAGTTAGTGATAGCAATGTTAGGCCCTGTCACAACCTAAGTACCTAATCTAGGGTTGCACCTATCACAAAAATAAACTAAGGAATTTCCTAATAAAACTTAATAGCGAACAAAAAATAAATAAAATATAAACGACATTAAATTAAATAAATATCCAACAAAAATAAACAGAGGTTCATCTTAGAACTCTAACCTAAAAAGATTTAGTTACACATGGTAACTAAAAACAAATTACTA
>Ga0228710_1003075_pt1 | contig 26566 bp, 8 predicted proteins | sample MedpolnodulmetaG_FD_177995 | JGI IMG/M metagenome (GOLD analysis project Ga0228710, IMG submission 177995) | Root nodule microbial communities from Medicago polymorpha collected in Santa Monica, California, United States - pink nodules | ecosystem: Host-associated > Plants > Roots > Nodule... | reverse complement strand
GAAATTCAGTCCCTCATTCCATGGCAAAATTTTACAAATTCCAGATTTTTTCCATTATGCTTCAATGGTAAAATTGAAAAACTGTATCTTCAATATCAAGCACGCAACGCAATGGAAAATTATTTTTCTGAAAAATCTGAAGACCCCAAATGTCTGATATCAACTTCCCATGTTCAAGTCAAGAGTCTAAAATGTGAACTACGAATCATTTGATATTGCATTCTATTTTGGCAGAATCAAATTTCTAACAAAAAACAAAATAAGTAACATCAAAATTAAAAAGAAATAAAAGATAAATTACAGGCTAAAGAAGTGATTGGATGGGGAAGGAGGTGTTCCTCCTTTTTTAACACATCTGATCTGAAGGAAATAGAGCAGAGAAGGGGAGGAAGAAAACGAGAACGAAAAGAATGGAGTTGTAATTCAGTGTATACAAGGTATAATAAGAATTGTGTATTTGATTAATCAAATGACTCTTAATTATTGTTTAAGATGGTCCACCGGTGAGGGACTTAATTGAGCCCTCACCCTAGAATCCACCATAAAATTCAGGCTTTTCACTATCACTTGTATATAAATGCAAGCTACAGTTAGTCCGGAATCATCGAGAATTTTTAAATATATTATAATTTGAGACGGAGGGAATAATTGAGATTCCTTAAAAAAAATATATACACAGATATAGTATATACTAATTGATATTTTAATAATAATAAAAAATAATTTCATTTTTGATTCTTCAAAAAAAAAATACTGTAAAAAAAGATATAAATAAATAAATATTGGGATTGAGATTTCCAATCAATATTCTTTTTTTTTCCTTATATTATTTTTTATATAAAAATAGTGTATTATTAGGTAATTTAATAAATTCGGAATCATCGAGACTTTTTAAATATACTATAATTTGGGACATATGGAATAATTGAGAGATTCCTTAATATATATATATATATATATACATATACTGATATAGTATATGTTGAGACAAAATCCTTATTTGATGTTTTAAAGATTACAAACATATTATATTTATTTAACCTTGATATCTACTAAATCGTTTTTGTGAGAATTTGTTTCATAAGAATGTACTCAAAACGTTCTGGTATATACGAAAAAATTGGAACAGTACATCAAAGACGAACAAGTCTATACAAGAAATAAACTTGGCAGATTATGATATTACAAGATATCTCTTCGGCCATAAGAAAAGGCTTCAACCCATTTGGAAGCTTTAAGCCCATTAGATATCTACTGCTTTTCTGACATAGAAAAGTTCACAGTGACACAAGAAAATTACCTAATATCCCTAGCGGCAGTTAACAGCCGCTCAAGTAACCGGCGGCAGTTAACAACCGCTGGTACCAGCGGCAGTTAACTGCCGTTCACACCAGTAAACAGAACTAGTGCAGTCTGCAATGATTTTTCCAGCCATTTTGGCATGTTTGTACCTGTAATTTCAAACGGCAATTCCGCATGAAATCAAACCGAAACAACAACATCCAGCAATCTCAAAGATCAACATTTTATAGTTTATCAATTAATCGGTAACATTACACAAAACCGATAATGCGTTAACGTTTCATGCTTGTTTGAAATGCGTAAAATTTTGCACATTATGCAACACATTACACGTAAAGTACTTGAATTTAAAATAAATGCGAAACTTAAATATATTGATATATAAATTCGAAAAGTGAATAAATAAATTATTGTTTCATTCGATATCATAACTTATATAGCTGATTCTCAATGATATATGTTCCTAACTTATATAGACGACTCATTACATTACATTCGGAAATGTACCGTCCAACTACAACAATTATCTTGCCTATGAATGGGGTAAATTCAAACTTGCTAAGCAGCAGCACTCTAGGATTCGACCGACATTTCTATTGTTTCATTCAAAGGATTAAATTCTTGTTAGTCTTGGTTTAAATTACGGTATTCAAGTGTCAAAATAATAAGGTTCATTCCTCGACACTTCAATACCTTCGTTTAAACCCGCCTAACAAGAATTTAATCTTTTGAAAGGAACAATAGAAATGTCGGTCGGATGCTGGAGTCCTGCCGTTTAACAAGTTTGAATTACCCCATTCAGAGGAAGACAATTGTTGTAGTTGGAAGGTGCATTCGGAAATATACCTTTCAACTACAACAATTACCTTACCTTTAAATGAGGTAAATTCAAACTAGCAAAGCATCAGGACTCCAACATTCGTCCGACATTTCTACTGTTCCATTTAAAAGATTAAATTCCTGTTAGGCTTGGTTTAAATGATGGTATTCAAGTGTCAAAAGAATGAGGTCCATTCCTTGACACTTCATTTAAACAAGCCTACCAAAAATTTAATCTTTTGAAAGGAGCAATAGAAATGTCTGTCGAATGCTTGACTCCTGCCGTTTAACAAGTTTGAATTACCCCATTTAAAGGAAGACAATTGTTGTAGTTGGAAGGTGCATTTCCCTACGTAATCACGATCTTCTGGCGGAATCAAACTTTTGATGATATCTTCAGTTGATCTCAGCAATGTTACCTGCATATCGATCCACTAGAATATGTTGTGCTCCCAAAACATGATCTTCACGTTTTCGTCGTTCTTTATTTCCACCCAAGTGAATGATACTCTCCCCTCGTCGAGCGTTGGATGTTTATACCGAACTAATTCCACCCTCCTTGTGTCTCTGGGGTTGACTCCTTGGTTGAATTCATTAAGTTGATCCTTGAGACCTCTTAACGTTACACCAAGACACCGAACCTTCAACCTCTGAGGTTCTCCGCCGTTGAATTCTGCATAAACGTCGATCCACCCGGCCATTGTTTCAAATCTACACAATTAAAAATTAAAAATAATCAATGAAAAACTCATTCAAACACTTGTATTGAAAATTTTACATAAACCCTAAAAATCTTAAGTAAACCCTAAAAAAATTATAAAATTCGAAAAAAAATATAAATTTATGCAATATAACTCCATTATAACAAGTATTCATAATATTTGTTAATAGCATTTCAGATCTACAACATAACTATATTAAAACTAAATAAATCAAACCCTAAAAAATTTATAAATTTAAGCAATATAACTCCATTATAACAAGTACTCATAATATTTGTTAATAGCATTTCAGATCTACAACATAATTATATTAAAAAAAAAATCAAAATTTACAAATTAAACTACAACTAAAATTATAAACATGTATACTAACTAAAATTTATCATAATAGCATAAGTGATAACTTACTTGTGATTTACAGGAAAAAATTGGATGATTTCGTAGAGTTTTTTTTAGAGAGAGAGTGAAAATTTTGAATTTTTAGAGAGATGGTGATGATAGAGTGGCTGGAAGATGGGTTCTGTGTGTTCTTATGTTACGAACACAACGACAGTTAACTACTGCTGGCACCAACGGCAGTTAACTACTAGCGGTTTTCCCAGCGGTAGTTAACTACCGCTGGGGGCCCTAACGTAATTTACTTGTATCAATGTGAAGTTTTTTATGTCAAAAAAGCAATTTTCAAATATCTCATGAAAGAAACACATGTCTTATTAAGGCATGACATCACTATAGCAAAGTACAATGACATAATCAGCATTGGGCAACAAGTTAAACAACTCATTACAGCTGGTTCTCTCCCTCGCAAGCAAGCTATAGTGTAAGCAAAGTTAGGCAAATCAGACAGAACATTCTGGCTATTTTTAAGAAGAAAAGAGAAATCAATTGAGACTTTGGACATCTATCAAAAACGTGTCCAACAACTCTATTTTCTCCCTTGATCACCAAGACACTCCTCACCTATAAATACAAGTGGTTTTGAAGGTTATAAGCAAGAGTTTTGAAAGCTAATATTCTCTCAAGTGAAAATCATCACTACAAATAAAGCTCTTCGCAAACAAAGCAAATTCCAAGCTCTCTCACTATATCTCTTGGATCTTCTCTTTCGAATTTGCTTTTGTAAAACTCAAACAAGTGTTGAGTATTTATATGATCCAAACAAATCTCATTATACAAAGTGTGTTGTACTTCTCAAGTCTATTGGGCTTAATAGTTTGAGATAGAAAATTCCAACCTTTCTTTTGCTAGTGTGCAAAGAACTGTAGAAGCCTGCTGAAGTTGATAATACAGGTGTAACAGACTGATTTGGTGTGATCAAGATCTTATACTGCTAGTCAGAAGTTTCTGTTAGCAAGAAAACTATAGTGGATAATCTCACACAAGGTGTGGGGACTGGAAGTAGCCGGGTTTGGTGAACCATGATAACTCTCCTGTGTTATTCCTCTCTCTCTCTCTAAAGTTACACAACACACACGTTATCACACTTATATTAATCTCCATAATATTCTGGTCCTAATTAATCAATCTCAAATTAATCCAGAGTGCTCTAGTCCCTAATCAATTATTAATATTGTTGCTTCATTTTATTCAATATTAAACTATCTCCAGAACATTATGGTCCAAGATAAAACAACTGCTTAAATATTTGACTAAAGTTTAAATTCAATATATAATATTGTTTTATCATTTTGTCTTATATTAATCATTCTCCAGAACATTCTGGTCCTTGTTAAAATAATCTTATATTTTAACCTAACATTATTTTTCTCATTCTTCTTATAATCATTCTTCAGAACATTCTGTTCTAATCAATTAATTGTTATATACTCTAATTTTGTTGAACTAACATACACCAAGAACATTCATGAGTATATAAATCTAAACTCAACTTTCAGGAATAATTTTTAAAAGGGTCACAATTCAAAACCCCCTTTCTTTTGACGTTTATTGCTACTTCAATTGGCATCAGAGCCCGAGCTCTACAACTAAAACACCTAACAAGTGTTGGAGGAAAAGATTCAGGAAGAAGGCAATGTCAAAAGAAAAGTATATACGAGAAGGTCTATCATGCACAAGACCACCATTCTTCAATGGAAAGAACTATTATTTCTGGAAAGGAAAAATGGAACTATTCCTCAGATCCCAAGATGTGGATATGTGGAAAATAATCACCGATGGAAATCATATACCTATGACAACTGATGCAACCACGAAAGTGGAAACAATTACACCAGAATTGTCATGGTCAAAAGAAGATAGAGAAAAAATACTCCTAAATTCTAAAGCTCGACTTTTTCTATCATGCGCACTAAGCATGGAAGAAAGTGAAAGAGTTGACGAATGTGATACTGCAAAAAAGGTTTGGGACACTCTAAAAATCCATCATGAAGGAACTACCCACGTAAAAGAAACAAGAATAGATATCGGTGTAAGAAAATTTGAAATTTTCAAAATGAACGAAGAAGAGAACATTGATGAAATGTACTCCAGATTCACATCTATTGTGAATGAATTAAGATCACTTGAAAAAACTTATACCACTCATGATCGAATAAAAAAAATACTAAGATGTCTTCCAAGCACATGGAGACCCATGGTAACTGCAATCACCCAGGCTAAAGACTTAAACTCCTTAGCCCTTGAAGATCTCATTGGATCATTAAAAGCCCATGAGACATTACTTCAAGATGATAAACCATCGAGGAAAGGAAAGATGGTTGCTCTTAAAGCATCTCAAAGTGAACAAGAAGATGCCTCTACACAAAACGAAGAAATCAAAGAAACCAATGAAGAAGAAAACATCTAAGGAGAAGCAGAAGATTAACTAGCTCTCATCACAAAGAAGATTCAAAGAATGATGAGAAGAAGAGATCAAATAAGGAAATACTTTCCTAACAAGAAAGATAACACCAAAGGTGAAGTTGGCAAAAGTCAAGTAACTTGTTTCTGATGCAACAAACTAGGGCATTACAAAAATGAATGTCCATTAAACAAAAAAGGTCAGAAGAAATCTCCCTACTCAAAATCAATGTTTACATGGGATGATCTTGAAGAACCAAAAGATGAAGACACTGAAGCCAACATGGTTCTAATGGCAAATTCAGAAAGCGAAGAGGTAATTCTCACTATCATATCATAGAATAATTTGATTGGAGAAATATGTATAACAAAATAAACACCGAATATATACGCAAGGCAGAGCAATGGTATATCATAAGGCAAAACAATTCATGGCAGACTTTTACGTTGTTGAACATCAACATTGCAATGAAGCAATTTGGTTCAAGCTTTGTAAATCTAAGGAGAGACATCGCTAAAGATGAGGAGTTAAATTTCTCGACATAAATCACTGGTTAGCATGGTTAAAAGAACTCCTAAATCAAGTTAATAGAGTTGTGATTTTCGTGGACCTATTTGAATGTGAACGTCCCAGAAATATAATTAAAATTAGTATCAATTTATAAAAGATTAAGAGTCCTTTTCTTTCTGAAAAAAAGGCTTAATAGCAGTTTTAGACCCCTAACTTTTCTAAAGTTGCGATTTTGGCCCTCTAAAAAAAACAACAAAACCGCCCCCTAAGTTTTGCATTTGTGACAGTTTTGGCCCCCAAGGCCAATTTTGACTCGGTCTACGCTGACGTGGCACCCTAAGTGATGTGCCACATTTTTTTTATACCAAAAATTGGCATTGGGGGCCAAAACTGCTACAATTGCAAAACTTAAGGGACGGTTTTGTAGTTTTTTTTAGGGGCCAAAATCGCAACTTCGTGAAAGTTAGTTGGCGAAAACTGCTATTAAGAAGAAAAAAAAACTAAAAGTGAAAACTCAAAAGTGACATTCCTCCTTATTCCTTTATTCTTTCCTTTTTATTCTTTTGTTTTTTCTCTCAACTCTTATAAAAGTGACTTTTTCTTTCATACCATATATTCTCTCCGTAAATTGGAGTAACGTGAATTAGGGTTCTTGTTCTTTCGTGTTTTGGTGGGAAGATGAAATAAGACAAAAGCAATAATAAAGAATGATCAAGTTACCAAAACCTCCTAACTACTAGCTACTTGTTGATGAGATTTAATTTTCACTTCTTGTTTCCAATAAAATATCAGACTGCTAGAGAAAAAAGTCAAAAAAACAATGTAAACATCATCACTTTTTCACAAGTGCTATCTCCATTTCTACTTGGGGCAAAAAGAATGTGTATAAAAAAGAAATGAAACCATGAAGGGAAATCAAATTGTAAATAATGCTTATTTGAATCCTGCAAATTAGGCTACGTATTAAAATTCACTTGGAAGCAAAAGACCAAAATCATAGGTTTTGTACCAAGATGGCCTACAAAGTTGATTATGCTTTAATTTGTATACTTAGATGGCCTACAATACAAGATTTGCATGATTTTTTTAAGCCATGTTGACCTCCTAACCCAACCTACTTGTGTTAATTATCACTAAACTGGATTATTGGATATACTTGTATAATTAGATTAATATGTTTTGTATTAATAGTTTTGTACACAGATTTATATTAGCTCAACAACGTAGATTAGAAATTTGGATACAGCTCATCCACCTAGCTACTTGTTTATCACCAACCAGCACAAATATTTTAATCACTAAACTGAATTAGTTAGGATAAATGGGCTGTTTTTGAGTCTTGTCGGCATAATGTTGCATAGGTTTGTCATCAAATTGAGACATTTGACAGTCAAACAACTTCATACATGTTGATACACAACTTTAACCGTTGATTTATAAATGTTAGCATTTAAGAAAAGACATTTAATTTTTTTTTAGGGTTGAAAATTTCATTTAAAATTGCCACATTTGGTTGAACATTTCAAAGTATTGCTTGCTCTACTTTCGACAATAATAATTATAATATTCTCATTGTAGTACTTTCCTATTTGTATGGAGTAATAAATATAGAACTAGGCCACGGCATTAAGTATTGCAATGAGATATTTCTTCTAGTTTGTCAATTACACAATGTGGTAGGGTAACCACAAAAGTCAAGGGCAAAAAAGAGAAGCAACAATATAAGTGGAAGTATCGGGGTTCGAACCCTAGTCATGACGTCCGACCTAACAATTTTGGCATTTTTGTCAATTGAGCTAGGACTTATGAGACAACAATACATGGTTTTATTAATTAACAACAATTTATTCCTTTCTACCATTTTAATGCCAATTTGGATTTTAACCATTACTTTTATTTTGGTACAGCGTAATTAAACAATAAGGTTACTACTTACTTTCACTGTACCACCTATTTACTAGGTATGTGTTATCTTCAAATGCAAACCAAGCCAACTGGGTTTTACTTTGAGGAGGTTGCATGCAAAGTTAGGTGGCCATAACGGAATTGTCATGGCTTGTAATTGTGTGAACTGAAATTATTTTGTCCAAAAATAACTTCAAATAGTTCATGAATTTAGTACTTCTTTAAGACTTTAATAATAGTTTTTTTTCTTAACGACCGATATACTGTTAAATAGTTTTATAAATAATAAGAAATATCAATCTGCCATAGGTATAGTCTATCTATTTATTAAGAAAAAAATATTACCGACATAATGGTTTGAGAGTTGGCAACATAATTCTTCCTAAAAAAAGAGTTTAAGTTCGATTTTTAAAGTCACTCAACAATGCTGGTAACAAATGTTTCACTACCAAATAGAAGACATAACGGATTCAATTGACCTGAGTCGTGGAGAGAATTTGAAGTGTAGTCAAAAGTCCTAATAACATGTGTTAGATAAAGGGAAAAAAAGTCTCCTCTAAAAATAAGGTACGAAATATTTTTCGTCATTCTTCTTTCCTCACACTTTGCAATCTTGTATGATATCTTTGCTAATTAGCATGGATCACTAATGCATGTAGTATTGTATAATACAATTCAAAAGCTAGTTAATTACAGCTTCTAAGTCAAAGAAATAAAAAACGGTAAGACCACATAAATTATTTTAGATAGCAAAAGTTCAAGAAGTTGATATTTATTTGAAATCGATCTATATATAGTATCTAGGTAGGCATCCCAATTGCTTCTGCAAGATGTGGATGTTAGTTATGAATGTGCCCACATTTGAAGAAAGGTTTTTGGAAAAAGAGAATGGTATGAGTAGCATGAACCCCACCGGAAAGGACAAGTCCAACAACTTGACACATGGAAAGGGACCAAATTCAAAATGGGTGGTACATGGTGGGGATGCAAACTGACCTCGTATGTTTCTACATAATGCATTTAGATATGTTGGTTTCTTATTTCTCTGAGACTCTTTGTTGTGGCATTATTGTTTGGTACTTGGTCTCGCAGTAATGCTATACAAAATATAATGATTCGGAACCAAGGCAATTCAATTTTGATAGTTTAGTCGTATTTTATTTGCTAAACTATGCTTGTTCGACTAACTTCATTTGAGTACAAAATAATAATACTATTATTTGATATTTATCCGATGTGGGACTCTTAACACACCCCTCACGACCAACACAATTGGATTTGGTTCGGTGGGTGGCCCGATAACAGAAACCTGATAGCAGGTGGCCCAATGGATCTTGAAGAGGCTCTGATACCATCTTAGAAATCGTGGTTGGGCCTAACACAACCCCACAAAACCGGCTTGTGAGATGAGGATTGCCCCTACTTATAAACACATTGTCAGGTCATCACCTATCCGATGTGGGACTCTTAACAACCTAGAACAACCGTTCTATTTTTTCTCAATGAAGCCTAACAAATTTGAAGGGAGTAACACACATTTCGTGTTAATGCTTATTTGATACCGCAGTGAGTCACTGAAATTTTATTAAAAATTTATACTTTGTGACTTGGACAAAATCACGGTGTCGTCGTAATTTTTTCCAACTCACGGTCATACTAAAAATGCACTTAATTAATTAAGAATCGGTAACTTCAAAATGATATTTTGTGAGAAAAAAAAGGGAAGGAAATTTGGGATAACAAATTGCCAAACAGAATTCATCTCATGTTTATGGTTAGGGCCAACTCTACTCGACCAAGGCACAAAATGTTGATGCAAAGGCTGCAGGCCTCCAATAAAACTGCTGAAGTGGTGAGAAAGCAAAGATAAGGTCGAGGCATTGCTGGTAGAACAAATTTAGCAGGTTTGGAAGTGGGTGGAAAAGAGCTAGTTTTCATATAGTGCTTTTCATTCTAACTGTTTAATTTTTTATTTAACAATATCTCTTGTCCAACACATGATATCTAGCTCCTGTTTTGGTTGCAATGCATTTCTACGTGGTATATTTGTAGGTTAGGTTGTATTTGTGTACTAATTTTACTACTACACTCTGAAACTAGCTTTATAAGAATGTTATATTTTTGTATTTTCTAGTCAGAGTTGTCGAGCACATGTTTGTGTATGCTCTCCGCAACTTTTTATAGAAGATGGGTAGAGCTTACATGTGAAAAAGATAATGTTATTGTTAGACACTATTAATAAATCTTACTTGTCCAAAAAAAGGGTACAAGCCTCAAAATAAAATAAAAAAACTCATCCTACTAGCTTTCGTGTGTTCTATAACTTTTTAGATTATATAATCTAAGAAGTGTAAAAGCACGTTAAAAACACCTTCCAACGTCCTACAATATTTTAGATTATATAATCTAAAACAAGTGTGGAGGGTGGGAAAAGAAACTCTAAAAAATGGCTATCTATACCATAACACTTTTTGAACTCAAGGCCTAAAGTATTGATGCAAAGGTCGTACGCCTCAAATTAAAATAAAAATTGCTATCTATATCCTAACAATTTTTGTTGTACCCCTACAATTCAGTTTTACCTAAACAATTACTCTTTAACTGTAACCATAACGCTTACTTTCGTCATGCACAATTTTTTTTTTAAAAAAATATTTTTTTTAGCTCGAATCAGACTCTTTTAAAGTTCATGCATCACACAAAGAAATCTTAGACCTGTGTGAGGCAAGAATACCGGGTTATGTGAGATTGGACTTCTCGAATTAGTCGATTCTTGAGTCGGATACCGAGTTTAAAAAAAAAAATCAACAAAGAAATCTGACTTGGTGATTTGGTCGCTGAAGATGGTGAATGGGAGAAGAAGGAGAAAGATGAATCACAAGTTGTCGTTATAATGCATCAACTGCTTTTCATGGGAAAGAAGAAAGAAATCAAGATAGTTTTTTTTTTTTGGTGTGAGATGCTTTGCTACCTATAGGAACATATTCTTGAAGTTGTAACAAATGCTCCACTTTTAAAATCTAGCCATCATTGTGATTGAGAATCTAATCCAATGAAAATCTCAAATGATGAAAGAGTCTTGAATAAAGAATGAGAAGTGGATGGACAAATTGCTTGAGCAAGGACATAATTCATTTTCTTAAAAAATAACACTTTCATGGTATAACTAATAATATCCTTATGTTGAGATTATCCATGATGTCCACAGACCAACATCTCTGATCGATACAAATGTATCTAACACAATTATAATCAACATAGAACGAAATTTTTTATGAAGCTACTTTTTTGTGAAAATCAGTAATTTGTATGGAAAAGAAAGGTACATTTACTAGTAAAAATAGCACAGCTACCCCAAGACATGAACACAATTCAAAGACACAAACACAAGACTAACCAAACCCAAAAATTAACCTTAAAAAAAAATTAGCCTGCACATGCTCATATGAGAGACCAAACACAAAAAAACAAACACTACAACCTGCAACATAGATCCCTAAAATTACCATCTGCCAGCAGCCCTTAAATGCGACTTACGTAGACCCCTAAAATTACCATCTGCAACTGAAAAGTGCAGATTCTCTTCATTTATATATCGGCATAAATAGGCATCACACATAACCATTTGGTGTTCGACCAAAGAACCTGACCGGTGCAGCTTAGTACCACACAAGACCACCAGCTCTAGCCGACCCAAGGCCTAAACAATAGTTTTAGGCCTCAAAATTTTAAGCTAAAAAAATGCTTAAAAAAGTTTAATATAATTATAAATATATAATATGATAGCTCGGTTGGTCAATATCAAGGTCTCAAATCCTCTTGGTATTGTTTTAAATTCTTGGACTCATAAATTTGCTTTAGGGAAATACTTTTTCCACCCTAGGCCTTCTCCCGCGTCCTGTAAAATTTTCAAAAATGCTCTTGTGCATTCAAGATTTTAAAATCTGGACAATTCTTATGTATAATCAGCCATCAGACTCTCTCACATTTCAGCAGTTTTGAGTTTTGCTTTTAAAAACAACAAAAAAACTAAATAAAAAATGCTAAAAATATGCCAAATAAAATCATAAAAATAGCACCAAAAAATTCTAAAAATCAAATAAAACTAATGAAATTTTTTTCAGATTTTTCTGAGAATATGAAAAAAATTTAAAAAATAAAAAATGGGTCTAAACGATGGAATTTTGGGGCGGAACCCCGTAAGAAGTACCTTCTACGGGAGTCATGGTCCTTGAATTTTTTCTGATTTTCTGGGGAAGTTTCGGAGCAATCCAATCAAGAACAAGTAACAATGACCCAAAACAGAAGGATGAGTGTTAGGAAAATTAATATTGTCCTTAAAATGACTATCCATGTTACAAAACATGTTTAGAATTTGTGTTGATACAGTTCGGATTATATAATCCGAACTGTTTTACCTTGAAAAAGGGTGTTTAGGGGGTTTTCGGATTATGTAATCCGAAAACATCATGTAACGCACCCTATTTTTTGAAGTTTTCGGATTACAAAATCCGGAAAAATCTGTTACTCATTTTTTCACCCTTTAACAAAAGAAAACACCATTCCGGATTATAAAATCTGGAAACTCAAAGGCATTTTTGGAAAAAATAGGGCCCGCGAAGAAACCCAAAGGGTGGAAAAAATAAATCCCTTTGTTTTAGGTCTCTTAACATGTTGGGCCGACCCTACCTACATCAATTAATCCTCTCGGACCAATTCTCTTGATCCCAAAAGGAATCTTGCATAATTATGCAATACAAGCACAATTTGCACTAAATATTTGGTACAAATGGTGATGAAGCCTTCTTAAGCTCTAAACCAAACCTTGTATTTATCACAAAGACCACAGCCTGTAGCTATTAACTTGAGTCACAAGTTTGTCCTTCTCTCTTTAATAATTCTATTTTTGTTTATGTCAAAAGAAGCCTAAATGCAGAGACTCATAGGTTAGTTGGCCTAGCCAATTTAAGAGGCTCTAGGACTTAGGTGGGGTCTGTCCCAAACTTTTTAAACTTGTCTTTGAATGACTCTGTTCTTGTTTTCAATGCCTTTACTTCAATCGCGCATAAACAATTAAACACCGATTTGTCACCCCCAAAACAGTTTAGGATACCCCAAACCATTGGAAAACAGTTAAGGGATAGCTCAAACACACCATTGGATTTGAAAATCATTGTGTAATCGAATACTTGAATCCGAGCTTTTGACTGTAACCAACTCCATGCAAAAAATTTAATTTGTTGATTTCCACACCCTCCAATGTGTAATCATTAGTTAACAAGAGAAATTATCAAAAAAGATTAATTATTATTAGTTAGTCAAACACCGCTTAAAAATCCAAACACGGGTTCTCTACATAAGTACATGAACCAATATGTTCAGAAAAAAGGGTTGCATTTGGCTCATCGATTATCTAAATATACTAATTAAACATTGATGAAGATATGATTCTTCACAGATGCTATGCTCTTAGAAGTGTCTCTTCAGCATGCTGGATAGGGGGAGAAAATGTTTCAGCTTTTGCATTTGCACCAACACCAACACCAACATGATTACTTGGATAACAAGCTTTGCAAAGCTCGTTATACCTATTTGCGTCAAAGTTGTATGTCTTCATAAGACGCTCTTGTTTAGCCATGAAACGACGATGGAAATAGCCTTGAAATGTTGGCTCAGTTGAAGTCCTTATGAAGAATAAGTATGCAAAAGCAAAGTGCAGGGAAGTAACAAAGAAGCATATTGGTTCCATAACATCCCAACTTAGCTCCCAAAATGTGAGTCTCATGAACCCAAGTGTTTGGATTGTTAAAAATCCCAATCCACAGTAAAGCTCAGTTTGAACTTGAGCTTTTGCCTTGCCATCAATCATTGCTTTTTGCTTCTCCATATTCTCTAGCTCCTTTCTTCTTGGGTCATTTAGACTGGCTATTGATTGATACATTATGCTCTCAATTGATTTTGCAACCTGTGGTCCAAAAAAATTTATTTAAAAAACAACTTTATAAATTATCAAAAAGAAAGTTGTAGAAAAATTAAGTGCATGAAATCACAGTAATTTTCCGCATTAGATGTAAATATTAGTTACCCAAGTTAATTACACTAGCTAGCAATATAAGAAGAGTATAAAGGATGAATGTAACATTTTAATGAACCGGTTTGACTATGAAGTATGGCCCCACCAAAATAAAATTTAATAATGAAATATAAACCATTGTGTAGCCCTTTGATGAAAACTAGTAGAGCTGGTCCAAAAAACTAGTAAAAGAGATGCAGCCACAAGCCAAGTAAACAGGTAACTTTGGTTACTTGCAGGCAATGTAGAGGGATGAGGTGGGGATAGGTAAGGCATGTGTCACACAAAACACACTTTAGGGTGTATCAAAGACAACACTAAAAACCATATATAGGAGCAGATAACAAGGGAGGGAGGAGAATCCCTCACTCAGATAATCCCTCCCCAGAAGAGTACTAGGACTCACTCACGTCAAACTTCTTAAAATATGTGCCACTTCAATATTCATCACCCCCTCCCTGGAGACAAGGCATGTTATTATGAACCTCATGTCATGTTATATTGTGAATTTGGTTTCATTCTTCTGTCACAAATCTTTACATATTTGGAATTTATCATAAAAGTAAACCATTTTAAATCTTTACAAATTTGTCTACGCTAAAACTATACACAGTATGTTTCTTTAGAATCATGTTAACAAGTGTTTTAATAACATTGAATAAGGAATACACAAATAGAAAATTTGTTTTGAAAATACTAAGTCAAAATAGTTTCAAAGTAATAATTGCGCCATTTTCTATATAAATATTATATTCTTTTTAGTTGCTTAAACAATGTCGTACTTGTTAGCATTTCTTATCTATTTCTTTTATAAAGAGGAAAAATATGGAAAACTACGTTGCAACTACCAAGTATTTTTCACATAAAAAGGTAAATTATAAAAATTAACAAGACATTCACAAAAATAATACATTAACATGACACTTTGACAAGGCACTTAAAATCATTTTTCTCTCTCTTTCACTTGTACATTTTTTGTTTATAAATGTGAAATAAGCAAAAGATTCGGTTATTATAGACGGGAGGAGTAATTAACTTAATTGATCTATTTTTTTCATTGTATTTTTTTTAGCATTAAATTTTTTGTCCTATTTTTTGAATTCCTATTTTTTTTTACTATTACTGAATTTTTAAACTAAAAACGATGATGTTGCAAGTTTTAAACGATGAGTTATAAGATGCGATATGATCAACATGTATGAAATTATCTCCTTCAGAAAAAAGAATTATTAAAACTTCTGTAAAAAAATCAGTTTTAATTTTAAAAATATTTGCTTTTATGATTTAAATAATTACACAACTTCATATAGTATGTTACACCACCATTCTTTTATGGATCATGTTAACCCCGAATACTATTTAAGAAAGCTAAAAATAAAAATTTTCCAACGAAAAACAATAACTTTTTGACTTTCATAAAATGAAACATTTCACTTTTCATCATTTTTCAATACAAAAAACTTTAGATATGGACGAAAATTTTGTGGATTTTAAAATGAAAACCAAATTGAAACCAATTTTGCAAACAAGGTAACAGGGCCAAGCTTTATTAATAAAATGGTCTTTTTTTTTTTTTTTTATAAACGTGATCAAAATCATTTACTAATAGTCTATAAAAAAAACAAAAAGTAGTGAAATATTTCTCCTTTTGCCTTGTCAAAAAAAAATCTCCTTTTGCATTCATGTTTCGTATTATGTCACAAAATCAAAAAACATATTTCATCCAAATCCAAAGTATCTATATTTAGATCTAAAATTACGCTAAAAACAAATAAAATCTAAATATGCACAATTATCATGAAGTAAAAAATAATAATATAATTATATTCTAGATGGAAATAAAAAATAGTAAGAAAAGAGAATATTTATGTAAAAAACGAATATTCAGGGAAGAACAGAGCTGAGAAAATGCACATACCTGTTCTGGCCTGAGAAAAACAACGTTCCCCAAAACGATGACGTTTCCTGATTCATCCAAAATCTTTGCAAACTCAACACCTTGTTCATGATTCTCACACGATTCAACACAGATCCGCAAAAACTCACCGTAACTAACTGAATTCTCAGAACACTCTCTCAGTTTTGCTTTCACTTTCTCCATTTGCGACGCTTTCAGAATCTTCCTCGCATCCTCCACTGTGAACTTCGCCGGCGATGTTGCCTTCTCCGGCGCCGGTGCAAAATTGAGATCAAGGAAACGATCACCGGTGTTAATGCCTTTGAGTTTTTCCCTGAGTTTTTCTCCGACGGGGAGTGAGAGAAACTCCGGGAGGCTCACCGTGCCGGAATGGTGCACAGCTCGCCGGGGGAGAAAACGGCGGAAATAGTTTCTGTTTTTGGTTTCCGGTGATGAGAGATACTCACGGTGGAAATTTGTTTTGGAAGCGTTTGGAGGAACTATGGTTTGTTCTAATGTTGTTGTCGACGGCGTCAGAGATTTGACGCCGTCGAAAAGACGCTTTGTAAAGGGTTTCCGAAGCGCCATTGATGAAATTTTTTGATAAATAAAAGAAGAAAAAAATTAGATGTTATTGCATAGTGTGTAGTAAGAGTGAAGAGATTTTGCAGGCTCTTGGGAAGAATAGGAGGCAGGTTTCGTTGTTTATATATAAGGGTCCAACGTTTGAGGAAGATGTATTTTATTTTAAAAATATTTGTTTTGTTTTTTCTAAGCATCTTTCTAAATATTTGATATCAATTTGTGACGTAGTAAAAGACCAATTGGATTCATTTTATTTTGAAGTCTAGTTGCTAAAGGTTTACCTCTTAAAATGAATAAGCGTGATATTTGAGCTTTAAACCTTAGACACTATGTCTATGATACGTATCGTAAACTAAAACCACGTAGACTTTTAAGATGAAATCTATATTTTTTTGTCAATTAGTCTAATGATTAATAATTCATCTTTAAAGACGAATAAATAGGATGTTTATGATACGAATCTCAACCTTTATATATTATGTAACATCTCCATCAACTAAATAAACTCTCGAAGAAATTTGATTTCAATTTAAAAGTATCAAAGATTATAAAATTAAGTTACGAGAAAATTATTCTAAGAAATAGGATTCACTCAAAAATAAATAAAAATAAAATATTTAAATTCAGTCATAAGAATCGTATCTCGACTACCGCTTTTGCCTTTTGGGCAGCACAAGTATATTGTGCCAGCATACAATCAAATAGGCAGTCACAACTAGAATATTTTTGTGCATATAAATTGGCAATCAACATTTAACAATGATTCCCTAAAAAAATAAAAACATTTAACAATGATTTTTTTTTGGAACAAATGAAAGCTGTATACTATTAAATATAAGAAAATAATACATATGTCAAAAATTGTATTTATGCATTAATAAAATAAGATATTCCTTAACCAAAAAAAATAAAAAAAATACGATATTCCTTAGACCAAAAAAAGAAAATCAGATATTCCTTTTACATACATGTTATATCAAACATTAATCCATTGGTTTATGTTTATGTTTGATGTATATCTTTGACAGAAGCTAACGATTAATATTACTTACTTTTATATTATGTAAGGTGAATGCATAATTAGATTTAAAAATAGTCGGATCAATGTGGCGGGGGCGGAGGTACCAACCTGTGTCGAGTGATTAATTTCTACAATTATGCGTAATGAACACATCAAAATGGTCGGATCTAATATTATTTAGAGTTTAATTGTATTATAAGTTCTAAAAGGTAAAAATAAAGTTACACATGTATTCAGTTTAACTACATCAATTATAGCATCATTTGTTATTTATTTATTTTTACGGAAAGAACCCAATTCATTTCATTAATAAGTAAATCTTGGATGCATATAAGAATTGTCAATTAAGATATGAAAACTAGTTAAAGTGTCAACCGCTCTAGCTAAACAATGAGAGCTTGTGAAAGAAAAAAAAACCTAACTTGGCTACATAAACCGTTAATGTCGGTGAAAGTATGGGTTAGATCATCGGACAGAAACCTATGATCTAGCATATGTAAAACTTAACTTGGCTCAAATCGTTTAATAACAAGGCCAAATTGAAGCTTTTAAAAAAGCTCAAATCATTTAAATAGGTCGGGTGAAAAAGAGGGCAGTAGTGATAGTAGATTGACATGCCTCTTGAAGTATTTTATTGTATATATTTTATTATGTTTATATTGAAGAAAATATGAAATAGACTTTTAATTCTCAAAAAAATAGACAGTTAAATAAATTTCCGTGCTCTTGTAAAAAAAATTGTGCTAAGATAAACTTTTAAAAGGGTAATACCTTAAAAAATGTTAAAAAATGTTCTATGATAGATGATAATAAATCAGGTTGAAAACTGAAAATTGTAAAATACATGAAACCTATTTAAATCAAAACCTATCCCAAGTTCAGCTCCATCCCTAACGGCTAGCAATCAAGTTTTATAAAAAGTTATGAAAATTCTCCACTTTTGTTTGGGTGATTTGAGAATTCTCCTCTAATCTTAGGCATATTGGTAAAGGGGGTGTTGAGCCGTTTTATCGATATAATAATTAATAAATTACTTCTTTTAATTTCTTAATTAGTGTTCTTCAAACACTCATTAGAACCCTTCTTAGTTTTGTAATTTTTTATAGTATTGTTATTTAATTATGTGAAAACAATAATATAGTCAAATTGCATAAATATTTAATTTTAAATTGAAAAACAATAAGCAAATGGAGGCAAGTGGGGTCGATTGACCCTATTACCCCTATATTAACGTAAAATTTTAAAATACATTAAATCTATTTAAGTCAAAACTTATCCCAAGTTCAGCTCCATCCTTAACGCCTAGCAATCAAGTTTTATGAAATTATTATGAAAATTCTCCTTTTTTGTTGGGAGATTTGAGAATTCTCCTCTAATCTTAGGCATATTTTTGACCCGTTTTATCCAAGTAGTTGCAAAGAGTAGTGCATTAAATAATGCAGCTTTGGGAGAAGTCAGAAGATGATTGCATTATTACACAGGGCAGAGTTTTTTCTTGCAGACTTGCATTGGGGTGAGCTGATCGGCAGGATCGTTCCTACGAATTTAGAGGTTCGGTTCTGTAAGTGAAAAGAGACTCGTAATAAAATAAAAACGTAATTTTTTAAAAGAATAATGGTCTATTTAAATTTTAAAAAAGATAAATATAAGGTCCGTATATATGCAATACACCCAATGATGAAAATCACTATCATATACATGAGGAACCTCAAACCACCCCCCTAAAAAACATCCACCGAACACCAAAAACAAGAGGATCTAATTTTAATAGGCCTAAAATAAGACAACAGAAGAGGAAAAAGAAATCATATCGAGAAAGAAGAAAATGAAAGTCCGATGGAGTGATGGTGATGGCGTGGGATCAGAGAGAAAGAGAATAAGAATTTTTTTTTAGTGGGATAGTACTAGACTATACATTTTTTTTCTGAGACCCATACCTTGGGGAGGCCCAGTTCCATTGAGCTCTTTACATACCTCAAGGTCCGGCCCTACTGATCAGCTGCTTTTCCTAACATTTTTTATAGGGAATTTCCTAACATTTCTCTTACAAATTATATATATATATATATATATATATATAAAATAAACATAAAATTTTCTTGCAAAATTCATTTGTCTAGTTCTTGGAGAAATGTTTTTTTTACATATTATGTATTTAAACGATTTAAATTATTATTTACTTTTATTATAAGGAAATTTTATGGTACATCCAATATATTTGAGTGTACTGGTGCACTCACTCTTTAAATTAATAGTTAAATGAGTTGTTTTTTGAAGAAAAATATTGTTTTTTATCACTTATAATTATAATAACTAAATCTTATTCATCAAAAGTGTCAACGAAATAAAATAAAAAATTGAATTTTTATCACTCATGATTGAGAACATTGATTATTTTTTAAGATAATATGTAAAAAAATTACTATGATTCTTATAAACAATGAAATGATGTTCTATAAAATATAAATATTGAAAAATAGCTATTTATTACATGAAAAATTATCGTTAATTTATAAAATTATGAAACGAGAGTACCGGTACACTCATTTTATGAATGTACCGTAGAAGCTCCCTTATTATAATTATAATGTTTGTTCTCTCACCTCAGAAGTTATGACTTATGTCCACTCAATAATAGACTGTGTTAAAATACGATATAAGAAATTGTTTGTGTAAGTATAATACAAATATTTTGTTTGGCAATGAAATGCATTTGTTTCTAACTTTACACTGCATGGTGACAGCTTCATACTTAATTGGCTGACACGTGTAGTTTCTACGAAGAAGGTAACCAAAAAAGACTTGAGTTCACATGCACACCAGTCACCAACATCTAATGGACGTGTAAACAATCGTGTTCACATATAACACACACCATTGCATTAAGAGGACACATTGAGTTATCCCCTTCATGTGATATTTTTGTATTCATTAACTACACCTTAAACTAATGGTGACATCGATGGTCATTCCACGATTGTCGTATATGAAATTTGAATTTAGTCTCGTGAAATTCCAATGTCTAATAATGGATATTGAAACGAAAATTCTACAATTTTAGAGAGAAAATAAAGAGAAGAGTGTTACGATAGATATGATCTATGAAATTCAGATTCTTTAAAATGGACGATGTACCGTATCAGATACGTATCGGGAGAGTATTTAAAGATTAAATTTTATTTTATTTTAAAACAATTGTTTGATACTTTTCAAATATATCGGGGATACATTGAACGATTAACACTTAACAGTGGGAAAATCGATACACGCGGATACATGATGTTATAAGAGAAAGAGGGAATATAATATGTGGAATTAGAAAATTACGGATGGTTATATGTCATTATCCTAAATTTAGTACTCCCACCGTCCCACAACATGTGTACATTTGTAAAAGAAAAATTTATCCTAAAGTAAATAACTTATTATATTTTTTAATGTGATATTAATTACCTTTTTTTCACTTTCAATTTAACACCTTCTACTTTGAATTTATGATACGATGAATTTATGATACAAATCGGGAGTAATATTTAAAACTTTTTTCTCTCGTTCATTTATATGTAAAAAATGATCGAATCATTCAATTATTTTGGTTCAGATGAAGTATATCATTACATGCTATTGGAAATTCCAAAATATTTGGAGTGGTGTATGAATAGGAATCATATTAGGTGTTAGCATCCTAGCCACAAGATATAGAGCTACTCTACCCTGTTAATATGGTAGTGGAAATCTACTAACTCAACCCTCATCACGTGCTTTGAGGATTTCATGTGCTTAATGTACCACATTGCCCGTTTTGGTTAAACATGCTACAAAATTTGGTAAAACATGATTGAGCGCACTCGTTATTGTTTTAGGGCCTTGCAAACTGCACAATCACTTTATTTCTACACCGTAAGTTCATTTTTTTTTCCTTCCATATTTTTGCATTTTCGGCATGATCTAACATGTTGATAAGCAGTCAAAAAAATAAAACAAGTTGTTGACACCTAGTTATCCAGCATTTGGGGTAACATTAGTGCATATTAATGGATCTTGCATCAGCACAAATTAACTCCACTGAGGTAAGCCCATTAAATTTCTGTCCCCGTTTCCGTAACAATTATGAGACACTAATAATTTAAGGTAATTAGTGACGCCCCAATGCAAAAAGTAAAGGAAATAATCTTTCAACATTTCTATATTTCTCATATACATCTTTAGAAAAAGAAAATAAATAATAGAGAGAGTGATGTGATAAATATGATGATAGATGTGATAGGAGGATAGATAGAGAGAAAAAAATAAAGTATTGGATAGATGTTTGAGATGTTGAAAATATGAGAGCACATAAGTAAATGGTGTAAAACGAATATCAATATTGAATTTTGAATATGAATTTTGTCAACTTCACAATTGAACGGTGACTTCGGCAATTAGGTTTAAGTTGTTAATATATAAGCTCTAAAAAATGGTTTTATTTAAAAGATGAACCATTCGTAATAATATATAAGTTCAAATATTGATCAAAATAATTTTTAATTTAAATTAAACTTCAGTTATCTCTTTCTTGAATTCTCAATTAGTATGACTTTGTTTCCAAAAGAGTCATACAGTTAAGACTAAAAAAAAATGATTATTTATAAACTTTTATCTCTCGATCGAATTGGACTCAAGTTTTTAATGTGTTCCATCAAAGACATGTTGTTTAAGATAATCTGAGTTTCATTTTTAATGGAACAATTCTTGATCAGATTTTACTTTCATTTCAATCGAACTCTAGATTACAACGATCTCTTTCTTCTAAACACCAAAAGGTTAAAACCAAAATATAATATTAATTTTTATAAATTACCACATCAATTATTAATTTAATTATGATAGAGAAAGGCTTGCCCGCTTTTAAGCATACTTGATAGTAAAATAAAATATATATTTTTGATTGATCGTGACTCAAAAGGCTCTTCACTTGAAATTAGAGGTCATTTTTAGCGAGACGTCAAATATGTATTATATTGCTAACAATATTTTTCTCTCAATTGGTTATGTACTAGCACAATACTTTTGAATGAAACATAAACAATTATTTACTAGCAGAGTATTCTAAAATGAAATATAAACAAAAGCGATAATTAAAAAATTAATATATATAGTTAAAAATTTAATTTACATACAACAGTTCTCAACTATCCGTTTTGCTTATATTTCATTTCGAATTGAGTAGTAGTATTTTTGTTAAATAAACAAGAAAAGGGACAGGTAAGGATACAATTTGATTCCAATTTTCTAATCCACGTCTTGCCTTGAAATATTATGAAAGGGAGATGCAATAACCCTTGTGTGCAAGTATACTTCTTTCAAACAAAAGAACATGCCCTGAATTGATGTAAATTGGTGGATCTGTGGATGTTCTGTATTGTCCCAAATCATTAAATAATCAGCCACTGAGTTTATTCTCCAACGGTGTTTATTCTAAATGAAATGTTTTTTTTTAAAATTAATTTTAAATGAATTAAATTAAATATAAAATATAATCAAAGACAATAATTAGCTGAAAGATTAGAGTGTTTTGTCTTTGATTATCATGAGATTTGTTCTTAGTTGAGAGCATTGGAGTGTCCACTTCTCAGCTAATTAAGTTGTAGCTTCTTTATGACCTTTTTTTCACTCGTGAAATTAGTACTCTATTTTAAAATCACACAGTTTTGCTTCCTTTCTCAGATTTTTTTAACTTAAAAAAATGATACTACCTCCGTTCCTTTTTAATTGTCACGTTTTGACATTTTACACAAATCAAAACAATCAATAAATGTTACTGCTTTTGATACAATTGTTTTTACTTTTACTATATTGACCTTATTAATTTAATATTTCATTTCATATGGTTCTCTCTCCGCAATAAATATTTAAGGGTAATATTGGTAAAACAACATTTAATGTTGCATTGAACATCGAAAGTGACAGTTAAATAGGAACAAAAAATTTCTCTAAAAGTGACAATTAAAAAGGAACGGAGAGAGTAATTTATTATACTTTAGTTGAAGATTTTACCGAGTTTTTTTTTATAATTTCATGGTTATTGATCATATGTCACACCATCATATACACACTAACAATTACATAGATTTATTTTAAAGAAAATGTTAACTAGTGTTCCGGGTAGGCATGACAACAAAACTCATACCTGTGGTTATCCGCCCGAACCAAACTCAATTTGATGAGTTTTCTTCATTTTAACTGGGTTTGGGTATGAGTTTGGGTTTTCTCCGATTTCAACATACGGGTATGGGACGGGTAACAGATACACAGGTACCCACTTCGAAACCATACACAAACCCTTTCCGAATGCAGAAAATTACTTTATGTCGATATGTCATGTTATTTTGTTGATAATCGTCGTGTTATAAAAACTACCATTGATATTTAAAAGGGCAACTAAATTAATCGGCCTAACAAATGTTAAAGTGAGTATATTGTCGGATAAAGCATTACAACATGTCTCTAGGGGTGCAAAAAACTTCTATTTTTTATTAAAAAAAGAAAATTATTCAATGCGGGAACGGGGTTCAATTTCTCATCTCATTGGGTATGAGTATGATAACGAGTAAGTATATGAGAATTGGGTATGTGGACGGGGAATGTAAAACCCGTCCCTACTCCACCGCATTGCCATGCTTCGTTCCGAGACACTCTTAAAGAACTTAAAGTGATAAAATTTTATAAAAGTACCAAATAAATCTATATTACTCGTTATCCTCTCTTACATATATATATTCTTGCTATGTGTCTACACAGTACACACATACTACAAAGTTTTAGTGGTTTGAAATATTATAACTAATTTATTATATTTCATGTCAAAATATTTTACATGGAACTCGATCATCGATGTTTCTTGAGAATCAGAATGACTATATCACAGAGATACCATTCCTGCATATATGAATTGGCATATTTTATCAAATTGGAAGAGCAGAGTAATAAGCACTATACTTAATGAGAGTGTTTGTCGACTTCCAGGATTCTTGGAGAATAATATAATCCAGGCTAAGGTATGCATTGACTTAACTAAATACCAAGTATTAGCTTCAACAAGTAGCTTTAAGAATAAAGCAATTTGGGCAATTGAATTGGAATTAGCATTAGATTTCTATGAATTTGAATCCACATACGAAAATATATCCGCATTATATATCCTCTATAGATTTTAATCTCATCTCATGATTATTATTATTATTATTATTATTATTATTATTATTATTATTATTATTATTATCATCATCATCATCATCATCATCATCATCATCATCATAGTTCATTGTGTGTCCGTCTGTCCGCTTTTTTTATTGCACTAACGCGTTAAAATTATGAATAATATTTTATATAATATTTTGTTTTTGTTTATAATTATAAGTACAAATATTTATTTTTCAATCAGATCGATAATTTAACAAATATAATTAAAATCCTTATATTTTTTAGGTTTAATTGCAGTTTTAGCCCCCTAACTTTCCCAAAGTTGCGATTTTGGCCCCCTATGAAAAAAAACTATAAAACAGCCCCCTAAGTTTTGCAACTGTAGCAGTTTTGGCCCTCAAGGCTGATATTGACTCGGTCTACGCTGACTTGGCACCCTAAGTGAGGTGCCACGTGTTATTTTATTTTATTTTTTTTGCCTTGGGGGGCCAAAACTGCTACAGTTGTAAAACTTAGGGGGTTGTTTTGTAGTTTTTTTCTCAGGGGTCAAAATCGCAACTTTGAAAAAGTTAGGGGTCTAAAACTACAATTAAGCCTATTTTTTAATACCACCAACAATATAACGTTAACATATGAAAATTCACCTCAAAAAAAATAATATAGAAAAATTTGTTTAAGGTATAATTGGAATTATAAAAAGTTCAACCCATCTCTATCCTCCTCATATACAATATAAATAATATTGTTCCTATTGTAGTGTGATATTTCGTATTTTAAATTTTAATAGTTCAAAATACATAATATTGCTCTTCATACAAGTGAGATTAAAGATCACACATTCACCTAGAAACTTAAGGCGTTGAGTTTATATTTCCTCTCACTTATATGTTATTTTACATCAATTTTTTCATCGAATGTCAGACTTTAACTCACTTGACAAATTGCATCATCTCCCTTAAGTATGAGACTCTCCGCATTTGTAATCCAACACTCAGATGCTCTCATACTCCCCCCATTAAGTTGAACTGAGGTTTTGATAGCATCGTTAGGTCATGTGGGGGAAGTTTCACCGGGTTGTATTGATAAATTAGGTCAAGAGTAACAACACAAATAAGTTTGAATACGATATATACTAAGACTTTAACACATTGGATTTATGAGGCATTTCAACTACTTATCAGCGATGCTATATATCACGACATCAATTTCACGAATCCTTCCCGACAAATCTGCACCGTTAGATCCTCCCTATGGTACAATAAAGGAGCGGTTGGCAAAGTCCATGAATGGGTCCCATCAAAAAAGCTTTCTTATATTTTCTGAGTTTTGCCGCTTCATCAGTACAAAATATTTCCATCCATTCATCCTTATCCTTCTACCTACCACAACAATCAACAAACAACTCCAGCTCGAGCTCCAATTCAAAACAACATATGATATCTGGTCTTCATTCTGGAACACTTCATGTAGCAAAACAACCATAAAATTAACAACATAAATGTAGCAGAACAAAACAGAAATCAGCAACAAGCTTCCTTGCTTGATCTAGCCTATGGTAATTTGTGAAACTTAAAGATTCAATTAGCATCAAATTAACGGCGACGACTTGATATTAAAGGAACGACTGATGTAGCATATTTACGTATATCAAAAGTAAGTATTTATGTATCGTCTCCTCAGGGACTAGTGCGACATCATGGATTGTTCGACATCGATTATCATTTTAAGTTGATAAAGTAATTTGTTTGTT
>Ga0228710_1003074_pt1 | contig 26572 bp, 15 predicted proteins | sample MedpolnodulmetaG_FD_177995 | JGI IMG/M metagenome (GOLD analysis project Ga0228710, IMG submission 177995) | Root nodule microbial communities from Medicago polymorpha collected in Santa Monica, California, United States - pink nodules | ecosystem: Host-associated > Plants > Roots > Nodule... | reverse complement strand
TATAAATATATATAAATATATATAAATATATATATATATATATATTGTGCCAAAAAAACGAAAAAATAAAAATAAAAAGTCAGTCCCGCCATTTCAAACGGCGGGAACGGAAAAAAAAAATTAAAAAAAACGTCCAATCACGTCAGCCTGTGACGGTTGGACACGTGTCAGGCATAGGCTCATTCCCGCCATTTGAAACGGCGGGAATGGAGAAAACGACAAAAAAAAAACCCAAAAATAAAAGTGGGTCATTTTGGAAAAAAATTTTAAAGAGGGTCAGACTTAAAAATATTTTTGGCAATAGGATCAGAAAAAAAAAATTATATTTGTGACTATAGAAGTAGTTCAAATGTTTTTTTAATATCTTTGATATAAAACGGAGAGAACTACCAACTAATTTTTTTCACACTTCAATTTTATTCAAGTCGTTTATCTATAAACAAGACATTTAAGAAGTCATTGCAACGTACTATTCATTCATCGAAAAAATATTTGTCATTAATCAATTAATAAAGTTAATTAGTATATTTTTTTATATCTTCTAAATAAAAATGAGAATAATAATCTCCATGAGCTTAACTCAGCTGGTAGGGATATTGTATATTATACGCAGGGGCCGCGGTTCGAACCCCGGACACCCCACTTCTCCTCAATTAAATTGTGTAAGCTTTATCCACTAGACTACTTGTCAAAAATAAAAATTAATCAAAATATACTGATTTGAGTCTAATTAGACTTAAAAAATTAAACGTCACGGAATTCTCGACACAACCATTTTCCATTAATTTTAAATATTGATACCTAACTCATTTTTTGGGCATTTTGTGCTTGATTTTTTGACTAACAATGCATTAAAAAAAAATTGTGTTGCACTTTTTTATTTTATCAAAGGCTCTAATTAATATTGGTTACTCGAATCTGCATGCGGAAATCTTGGTAATTTGCTTCACGTGATTCGAATTTGTTGGGAGGAAGGCTTATGAAATATCATTTACTACACTAATTCCATGGATATTATTCATTCGGTGCATCATCCAAATGTATTCACACATCACTACGGGGATGAGATAATTACTATAAGAAAGTACATGGATAAAGATTGAATTTTTCAACTTTGTCACACTCTCATATAGACAATATGTGTGTTGACTTTTTAGCCAAACTTGGAACAAAGTCTACTAATAATTTCATAACTATTCTTGATCCACCATATGAGCTTTCCTTGCTTCTTATGCAGATAGTATGGGTGTTAGTTATTCTCGTGGTCATTAGTTTTTTTCTTTGGGTTTTATTTCTTTTTTGCTTTCCTTTTTAATTAAACCCATAATTAAGAATTTTAAGTGTTAGTTATTCTTTGGGTTTAATTAAGAATGATTTTACTGTAAACTGAAAACACCAACTCTGTCAAGAAAAAAAAATAATATATTTTTTATGGCAACACCAACTTTGTCTTAAAAATTATATAAATTATTTTAAATGCACAAAAATATCATCATAGATCTTTTATGGTAGATGATCAAATTCATGGGTTCGAATCAAACAGTATATATTCAAATTTCAAAAATTGAGGGGCCAATTATGTAATTTTTGGAAAAAATTAGGGGTCATTTTGCAATTTTTTAAAATTTGTTGGTGTCATTTGAAAATTTTGCAAGAAGGGAGAAATTTAAAATTCCTACTTTTTAGGTGACATTTGAAATTCTCTAAATTTAATCCAGACAAAATACTTCATAAATTTTCATGATTTTTAAAATCCTCACAAATTATCATACAAACAATGGAATTTACCTAAAAGAATTTGAATTCCCTCAAAAAAAAAATTGCATTACCTCAACATTTCTCGATCCAAACACACTCTTATAAAGAGTTTGTCGCTCGTTGGGATCCCTCAAGGTTAGACTGATTAATCTCCACAGTCTGGATTACTACAACAACAACAAAAATCAAAGTTTCATAGTGACTTATAGTGCACAATCTTAATTTGGGTTTTTGTTGCAAATGTCTTAATTTACTTTTTACAAATTAGAAAAAATGAAACCAGCATGATTTTGAACTCTTCAAGACATTTTTTAGAATAAGGTACAACAAAATCCTGTTCCAAAGAAAATAGAGCCACCCTAACAACATAATGGCTGCTATACTGTAACGTACAGTTGCTGGTAGCTGCTAAGTGTAACAAAGGGCAACCCGATGCACTAAAGTTTGGTCTAGGAAGGGATCTCACTATTTGGTGTATTGTATGCAACTTTATCCTATTTTTTTATACGAGATGTTGTTTTCAGAACTTGAACCTATGACATTTCGATCACATGACAACAACTTTAAAGTTGCGCCAAGGTTACCCTTTTAGTGTTTGTTTTTAAAAGAACAAATTTTTAAGTGTTGTTTAGCGGTTATAACTTGTCACATTGATTAAACTTTTTCAATTAAATTAAAGTTTAAAATAATTTTTTTAATAGTATTTAATACATACACAATATGGACCTCAATTTTAAAGGATCATTAGTGGATCTCAATATGTTACTTGGTTACAATATGTTACTTCCTAGAAATGAAATTGGGGTCCATATTATTATTAGGGGTTTCCCAAAAAATGGTAGGTAATTAAGTTTTGCCCGTTACATAGTCGCGTTTTAGAAGTGTTGATTATTACTAACCAACTAGCCTTATAAGTAGAGGCCAAAATGAAGAGAGGTTCCATAATTTAAATCTTTGCTAACGTATATAGAATGGAATCTCACAATTCTTCCACTTTGCTTAAAGCTCAAAGCCACATATGGAATCATATTTGCAACTTCATAAATTCCATGTCACTTAAGTGTGTAGTTGACTTAGGAATACCTGATATTATACACAACTATGGCAAACCCATGCCACTTTCAAAACTCATTTCTTCACTACCAATCCACCCATCAAAAAAATCCTGTATCTATCGCTTAATGCGAATCATGACTCAATCTGGCTTCTTCTATGAACACAATGTTACTGAGAATGAGCTAGAAATTGAGTATGTGCTAACCGATGAATCTATACTCTTGCTTAAGGATCACCCCATGAGTGTGACACCGTTTTTGCAAGCCATACTACATCCAATTTTGGCAAACCCATGGCATGAATTGTCCAGTTGGTTAAAAACGGATGATCCTACAACATTTGAAACTACACATGGGATGTTAATATGGGATTATGCGGCGCGTGAGCCTAAATTTAACAACTTATTCAATGATGCAATGGCGAGTGATGCTCGATTGGTCACAAGTGTGGTAATTGAGAAGTGTGGTGGAGTGTTCAATGGGTTGGAATCATTGGTTGATGTTGGAGGAGGCACAGGGACCATGGCAAAGGCTCTTGCCAAATCATTCCCACAATTAGAGTGCACTGTGTTTGATCTTCCACATGTTGTTGATGGCTTGCAAGGAGGAGATAACTTAAACTATGTTAGTGGAGACATGTTTAAGAGAATTCCTCCAGCTGATGCCATTTTGTTGAAGGTAAAGTTTTCTATGTTGTTGGGTTAATTCATTTTGAATTATTCCATTGTTTGATTTATGTGCATTTATTTTCAACACCTTAGTATTATCTTATAATCTCACTTAATTTCAACATAGATTAGCATGAGGAAGAGAAGTAGTATTGAGAGAACTAAAAATTTGATTGATTATAAATGTCAAATGTAACAGGTATTTGTAACCAAAAAAAAATTATGTAAAGGTATTTCTAAGAGTTTGGAGATTTTAGATATACTTCTAACTTTAGAGAGAAAAATTGTATCTAGTCTTTTCCATTAAGAGTAAATAAATGTACATCAAAAAGGTACTTGGCAAATATCCCAAAATGTTTGAAATTGAATGAAGCTTCCACATGTTGGGATTGAGGACCGCGCCACAATGTTCCAATATCCAAAACGATTATGTCGAATTATATAATGTATAGACAACATTAGGTTTTCTTAGTGGGTTTTAGGTAGGGTAGAGCAACAGTCGGATTCGGGTGGGTCCGGGCCCGAACTCGACAAGATGTATGAAACCGACCATCCAATTTAAAGATCCAATTCCGCCCACAAATTAATACGGTTTGTGCGGGTTTCGGTTTGGACGGGTCTCGGTTTGATCGGGTAGGTTGATTCGGTTATTTCTCCAATATTTTTTTATTCATCTCAAATTTATTTGTATATTTTTAATGAGACTTTCATCAATAAATTAAAAAAGAAAAAGGTCATAGATCAATATATCATAGCAATCATTAAAATATCACGTTGTAAAAAATTTTAACAAGAAGAGATGAGGAATTATATATATTTGAGGGTGATATGTATAATGGATTGAGCTTTGTGGAGTAAATTTTCTTATAGGACGGTCAAGTTTGGTTTACACGGTTTTGGATTTGTAAAAACCGGACCCGACCGTCAAAACCCACACATACCCTATTTTTTAGCATTTCTTCACCCAAGACCCGTTTTAACCCGCCCGATGGACCCGTGGATGACTCGGATATATCGGTTGGTGGGCGGGTTTGGATTTTGTGCTCACCCCTACTTTTAGGTGTTAGAAACTAGTATCAAACATCGTGCATCTTTACCAATTAAATATGTACTTTCCAATGAGTTTTTTTTTTTAATGGCACTTGCAGTGAGTATGATTATCAGACTAAGGTTAATCTGTTTAGGTCATGCCTTGAGAATGCTCTCAAGGTTAATATTTATAGTCGTAAATGGGCCCGTATAATCCGCTAGCTTAGGCGTTAAGTTACTTGGAATCGGATAAGTATCCAGGTTTCTAGCTGCTTCTAGAATGTATTATTGACGGTTCCTATGTAGAAACCGTCTTAGGCTATTTCGGCCCTTAGGAAGGGCGTTTATCACTATTTAGGCCCTTACGAAGGGCGTTATGTCCTTTATCTGAGTTTTCCCGGTCTAAAATATGAGTAATAGTTCAAGTGATTGAGTTTAAACACCTAAAATATGAGTAATAGTTCAAGTGATTGAGTTTAAACACCTAAAACAGTTTGAAAAAGTGGTTTAGAATTCAAATTGTGGCTACTAATAACACATATTTACAACTAACGTTTACATACAGAAAAACTATTTGAGTATTAGATCGATGGCCAGTTATAATTTGTTGTGGTATAAAAATTGAGTAAATAGGCAATTACCCTCTTATAATTTGTTCGAGAGGCATTTTGCACATAAGTGCAAAACGTTATGTTGACTAACAGAAGAATTTGACAGAGGTGGTAAATTGATTAACGTTGTTCAATTTCAGGAAGGTAATTGAAGTTTTGTTACGAAACTTACAATTTCATTGGGGTAATTGCCTATTTACTCTATAAAAATATGTTTCTACTAATAAGCATATTTGTTGATCGATGTATGTGCAAAAACGTATTCGTTCTATAAGACTGTTAATTTCCTTTTAATAATTGTAATCCTTTATACATTGAATGATGCAGTGGATATTGCATGATTGGAATGATGAGGAATGTGTAAAGATATTAAAGAATTGTAAGGATGCAATAGCGAAGAAAGGTAAAGAAGGAAAGGTGATTATCATAGACATGGTGGTGGAGAAGGGAAACAATGACTCGGCTGAAACACAACTCTTCTTTGACATGCTCATGATGGTCTTGGCCACCGGAAAAGAGAGAACAAAGAAAGAATGGGTTAAGTTGATTTCCTCTGCAGGGTTCAATGACTACAAGATAACTCCAGTATTGGGTTTAAGGTCTGTCATTGAGATTTATCCATGATGAAATCTAGCCAATTGTTATCATCCTCAGTTGAGAAATGAATAAGAATGAATCAACACTGTGATCATTCATATCTGTGGTTTTAATTTAATTTATTTGTTTCATTAGGGACTTTTATTTGTAATAATAATAATAATAATCAAGGCTTTAAATAGCAGTCACACAAGTAACTATTATAGTTGTGCCGCTGTCTTTTGATATTGAGAAGAATGCACTCAAATGCGGCTCATGTGCCCTGAGTTGCAGTTGCAGAAGTTTCCAAAATTTATAATAAACTCATGTGAACCCATTATTATGTGTGATTGATCGTAAAATCATGGATCAGAAAATAATTCAAAAATTATTCAAAAAATCAGTTGAATATGATCAGTACCTTCACAACAGAATACATGTACTAAGCATCAGATGCCGGTTTTACCTTGAAATTTTCCTTCCATGTCCTCCAATCCTCTCTAACTTCCTCTAATTGATCATCTGGAATGCATGAATGCTTATCCAATTTCTCAACCCAGTCCACCCAAGGAGACTTTGATGAGTCTAGGAACTTTGACAATTCAGGCATCATAACAGATGTGTAGAACTCATCGACAGATTTAAGAATTTGTTCTGATTCCACCATGGACACCATTTCAGGCCTTGTGTCGCTTCCACCACTTGACCACATTCTGAAAGCATTTCCTCTCAAAATCAAGACTTCTGGAGGGGCAATTGGGAGGACGATTCGGGAAAACTTGATGAGTGACAATAAAAAGATGTCCTTTGGAATTAAGTTGCGCTTTACAGCCACAGCAGTACCAACCATCTTGCGTATCTGATGAGTCATTCAGTAAATGTTCATTCAACTGGTAGAACTAAAGAATTAATAATGTTCAATTATCTCAATTGTACATAGAAGCACAACAAAAAACACGTATTTACTGAAGTTTATATAATGAGCAACTGAATGCTTTAGGGATCTAATACACAGAGAGTTGTCCCATCAATACTAATATAATGTAAGTTACAATATTTTAATTAGTTTAGCGTAACCACATATCTATATTGTATATTGTTGACATTTCTTTTGGCATTAAAGAAATAATGTAAGGTAGAGGGAGTAATTGATACCTTTCAAGTCAAAGAATCTTGTGTCTGTGTGTGTTTCTCTAAATCAAATAACACTGAGAATACAAGATGCCTATATTGAAATTTTTCCACAAATATTCTGTTCATAAAATCAATATACAATATCATAAAACAAGTTTTAAAAAATGATAATCAAGAAAGAAGTTAAAAGTCGGGCTTAGTTTCATCCCTCCCTGCTAATTTAGAATTCTCTGCATTATCATTCAATCATGTTCCGCATCATTATAAGAATTTGACATCTTAGTCAGTCCTATGTATAGTTGTTATTATAGTCAAACATTTTATTAATTATGTGACAAAACATTAGTAGATGGTTATGCACAGAAGTGTTACATTAACAGGATATTAAAATCAAACTCTCAGGAATTAAAAAAAGGGCTATTAAAATTAAACTCTCGATATAATTATGACTTACTTGATGTAACATGAAGGAATCCCCCCATACATCGATCTCGATATAATTATATCCAAGTAGTGTCTCCAACTTTCCACAAGAACAACGTAAAATCTTTCTGAAATGAGAAGCATTTAATCTATCTGCCTCATTCGGTTCGCGCAACCATCTTGCTTTCAAACTATTGGATTCACTACACTCTTGAGACTTGTGGCTCTGTTCCCCATCACCACTCATAGAATCATCAGTATCACTTTTCTCATTCTCTGAATCACAAGCTGATACCAAACTAGATGATCCTGTCATGTTTGACATGCCGCCATTTCCTGGTGATTTCCTTGCATGGTGTTTTTTCCTGTATACAGACCGGACAGTATAATTATGGAAAGGATGATCTCCCTACAACAACAAAAAACGCCACAAAATGTTCCAATGTAAGAAGAGATCGATATCTTAATTAAGGTTTATCATAACTGTAACTAAATTTAATTTATTCAGTATATTACGAAACAGATAAATCTGCAACACGAACAAAAGAAAATACAAATGAAAAAGTATACCTCAAAAGCACCAAGTATACTGTTGAACTCAGAAATGTGAAAGTCTGTTTCATCCTCACTAAAATGACTCTGGACTCCTATTATATCAGCAGGGAGGAGGTAAGAGTATTTCCGCATACTGCACTCTTTCCTAGGATCGAATCTTCTAAAATAAGCCAAAACTATCAAGTTAGATATATGAGTGAGAAATCATCGTTACTAAAAGAACACAGTTAATTTTTTAATTACTTGAAAAATCACATGATCAATACTCCAAATAAAAAAGGGTGTTTTTTATGCATGCCTTTGTGAGTGTAGTTCCACAGATCTGTCTATCCTCACATAGGGAAAAAGGCTTTAGTTTCTGTCAAAATATTCTTGATTGATTGATTTGGCAAGCTCGGTGATAAGAGCTTTAGCCTTGTAAAATGGCCATTAGTGCCACTTGAATTAATAAAAATTTCTCCCTTCCCCAATTCAAAAAAAAATAAAAAATATTTGATTTGCCTATGTTTTCATTGTCCTACTAGTTATAAATGTTGTGGTACCGCTCAATATCATTACAAATGTTGCGGTAATGCTCAATATCGTTACAAATGTTACAGTAACACTCAATATCAAAAAGTGTGCAATAACAAGTATATAGTATATACAAATAATGAGATGAAGAAAAAAAGCACTTAAGTAATTTATAGAAGCACATGCATGTACTGCCACTAGATAATTACGATATGGATAACTAAATTGTTATCGAACAAAATCAAAAACCAAACATTCAACATTTTAAACAATCAACAAATGACTAATAGTCTTACTTTGTTGAAGGCAGTACACTAAAAACTCTGATACTTTTAGGAAGATAAGAATTAATGTGGTTTGCCATTTCAATGCCATAATCATCTCCTTTCCATGCATTCTCAGGGATTTCCATCTTAAAAGATATCATTGTTGACAGAGAATGGACCTAGCGCAAGAACATCATAAAAGCAGAAAGAAATTATGACTCTAAGAAACAGAATAACAACAAACTTATGAAATACATAACTTAGGGGATAACAAGAAGGCCGACCACTTACTCCTTTATCGGTTCTGCTACTTCGGCCCCAATTAATCTTATCCAGATCACCATAGTTACTGTCACGGATGCCACCGACCTTGAAAATAGCAGTTTCAAGTTCTTTCTCAATAGCTACATCATGTCAAAATTCAAATGCTTTAGCAACATTCCATTCAAACCAGGTAGGCTAATTTAATTTCTGGTGATTGGCAAATGTTTACATTAAACTTTGTTCATATGAAGAAGAAAAAAAACTCAATAAACTGGAATAACAAACTCAATAAAATTTCAATTAGGTGAATCCAAATTTCAAACATTAGTCAATTCAATTTGCCCAAAAAGTACACATAGTCTCGTACAAATATTCAACGGTATGGTACAAGAGAGATATACTCATTTTCATCTTTCGAAAAATTGAATCCCATTTACCAACTAAAACTCAACCCGGTGATCTTTTTACCATTATCAACTAGATAAGGATTTAATTCATATGCTTTTACAATGTAAAGATTTTTTCTACACTCTCAGTCAATCACAACCCTTAATAGTTACAAAAAAGTTTGGCTTTCGTCATACAAACAGTGGTTTATTGTTGGTTGACAGTGTAAAAAGTTTTACACAAAGAATGCATTCTCATAGATAATAATCTATACAAATTCGCCCTTAATAATTCAATTCTTTTTTACAAATTTAAAAACATAGAACGTGAAAATTGAAACTGGAATTTGGTGTAAAACTTGTTTACACATTCATACAATAAAATCACTTTATAATGCCACTTTTTAAAGTTAGTCCCTAAAATATCTATTTGGCATGATTTGATTGGATGCCCGTGTAAAAAAGTTTTACACCGTCGAATGATAAAAGTTTACTCTCAATAAATGGTCTTACTGGATAATTTGTGGTCATCCCGTTGAATTTGCAGACCTGCAAATAAATTCACAAACACGAATTAGCGAAAAATCTCAACAACAAAAAGAAAAACCAAAGAAAGAAAGAAAGAAAGAAAAACCTCTAAAATCAGTTCCAATGTATCCAACTCTCATAACAACCTTTTTCTTGAGAAAAGGTACCCATTTCTCAGGGGGGATAGAAGGAAGTGAGTCGGTGGCGGAAGAAGAACAGAAGCATTTGAAGAGTGTTTTTGAAGGGAGAAGATGAAATAGAAGGTTAGGGTTTCGAGTTTGGAAGAGTGGGAATTGCATATCTGTTTTGTTTATCTCTTTCAAAATATGATGATGATGGAAATGAGAGTAAAAGAGATTTAATTTAAATTATAAATTAGATTTAATTTCAATAGCTTAATTTATTTTGTCGTATAGGCTTGTGTCGTCACGCGTTGAATGTGAAGCATGTTTGGGCTTTGAACATCAATCTACGTATATTATGTAACGTTTTTATTAATTTTTTTACACATGCATCTAATAAAATCATATTATATAAATATTTAAAAACTAACTCATACAAGTGACTTTATAGTGTGCTTTGATTATAATGGATGGGGTAAAAAAAAATTACATCTTTAGAAATAACAATTCCATGAATTTTTTTACAATTTATAGATGGAGACAAAATTACATTTTAGGGGTTACTTCAAACATACCAAAATCAATTTTAAGTCTTTATAAACACATTTGGCTTTCTCAAAACCAGATTTTATGAACTTTTAGATGATGAAAAATATATTTAACACAAATTTTTGTTTCATCCTGCAGATAAAGGTCATGAAATTGAACATGGGTAACAAGTTGTCTTATTGATTGGGTTTCAAATTGAGGTTGGCCTTGGTTATTTGGGAAATGGTGGTTCTCAAAGTGATAATGAGATGGGGAGAAAAGGTCGAAGAAAAATGTTTGATAGACACTCAATCGTCTTAATGACAATGAGAAAGAAATAAATAGAAAAAGTGATATGATATATGTGATATGTTAATGATGTGATAGGTAGAAAGAGATACAAATAAAATATGGTGTTGAATAAGTGTGTATAATTTAGAGGTTTCTAAATATAAGAGTTGAAGATAGGAAGGGGTATCAATTTGGTCATCAAATTGCATTATTTGCCGTCAAGGCCACATGAGCTCCTCCAAAGTGAAGTTGCTAAAGAGAAAAAATCAACGGCACTCATAATTTGTTATGCATGTGCATATAATATTAATCGTTCATTTGTTTATCAACAGTTCATATTACTCACTTTACTCTTTAAAGTGGATTTCTCGCTTTAGAGAAGTTTTATCTCCATGCTAGCATCACCAACGGTAGTATGGACTAACTTGATTAAATCTTCAGTTTTTGAAACTAAATTGGAGATAATGAACGAACTTGACAAAATTGGGATTTTACTAGACATATTTTGTGTGCCTTAAAACGAGTTCTTTGTTACTTGATATTGAGCTAAGAATGTAGTTATGTGTTTACTCACTGGTTTTTATTACAGGAACTACAATAAAAGAAGTTACAGTTTACAGGGATTAGAATGAAAAAGTTAAATATTTAATAAGGAACTAAAACAATAAGCCAGTTACAGCAGAATAATGGCTCTTACGTTACATGTCTCGATAATACACATCATCACAGTATCAATATAAGGTAACAAAATCAAAATAAAAGGCCTGCATAATTTCTTATAGCTCTTGTTACTACAATCAGATGCTACAAACTATACATGAAAGTATAAATCAATTTCTGAGGGTAGATGATTGGCTGTATCAAAGTAAGAGGCATCCCGTCTCTAACTATGGAAAGATTATCCTTAGCCAATGGAAGCTTTAATTAAAGTATCTTACGAGACCAAATTCAAAAGATACAAATGAAAGGGTAAGAAGAGAAATCTTGGCCTTTTTTCCTTCACACACTTGTCAAAGATGAGAACTCATTACACCATCAAAATTTTATTTCCACAAGTTCCTAGCCTTCCTGACCTCATCCAACTGATCATTTGGTATACTTGTGTGAGCATCCAGTTTCTCGATCCATTCCTCCCAAGGAACTCTTGAAGGATCCAAAAACTTAGAAACTTGAGGTAACATAACTGATGTATAAAAATCACCAACAACCTTATTTATTTCTTCTGATTCAACTATTGTCTGCATTTCAGGTCTTGTTACATTTCCTGGCTTAGTTCTCATTGAGAAGCTGTTTCCTCTTAATAATAGAACTTCTGATGGTGCAAGAGGTAGAATGATTCGTGAGAACTTTGACAATGAGAGTGTTATGATATCTCTTGGAAGTAATTTGCGCTTTACTGCCACGGCTGTTGCAACCATTTTTCTTATCTAGTAAGAGTATAAAATGACATATCATGATGCTTGTGAAACAAGGAAAAAAAAAACACATTTAACTAATTTAATTCATCTCCAGAAGAAATATTTATGGAAGATACCTGATGCAACATGAAGGACTCTCCCTCAATGTAGATCTCTATGTAACTATGTCCCATTGATTTTTCAAGCTTTCCACAAGAACACCTAAAAACTCTTCTGAAATGGGAAGCATTTAATCTGTCTGCTTCATCAGGTTCATATAACCATTTTGCTCGAACAACCGAACTAGAACTTTGATCATGTAAATTTCCTTTATTAACAGTCTCAATGACAGGTTCACAAGAATCAAAAGTTCCTGAAGACTTTTGGTTTTGGCACACTATGTTTTCTGTAAGAGCTTCATCAATTTTAAAATTCTCTTCCTCGTCACTATCCTCATGTTCTGAATTGTAGGCTGATAAAATCTCACCACGCTTTGAATGTGAGGGTCGACGAGGAATATGTCTTCTGTACCTCGACCTAGATGTATAATTATGGAAAGGATGTCCCCCCTATGAAAGGAAATTACATCTAACATCATCATTCAAGAATGCCAATATGCTCCAGCTAGCCAGTCCATAAACAGCAGAGAAAGAATATGATATATCCGAAAACCTATGCCTAATTTTAGTCTTATATCCAAAATTTCTAGCATGCTTCAAGCCCAAGAAATATGTAATCAATCTTCCTGTATCTAGGCACCAACTAATACATTTACTAAAACTCATTTTGGATAAATGACTTAATTAAGCGCTTATAACATAAATTCTTATCATTTAAGTACTTATGTATGCATAATTTCTACAACAAAAGATAAAACAAAGAAAAATTGTTTTCATATAAGCCTTTTTCATAAACTATCTTGGAGACCTTATGGAAAAAGGCTTAAAACAACTTATGGACATGACACAAGTTGTTCCTGTAAGCTCTTCCAAATAGTCTCATAAGTGTTTATGCTAGTAGATAAGCTCAAATAAGTTAATCCAAACAGGCCGCTAGTTTATGTGGTATGCTTTTATATTGACTTGTAGGTCCATCTAAATTTTAAAACCGCGTGATACATACACGAATACATTTATCAACTATCAGAAATTAATTAATTTACATCAGGAAAAAGTTTTTGTAATGAAGTTTAATAATAATACAAAATTACGTAATTTTGAACCAAAATATATAGAGATTTCACAAGGAAATAAGATAATGTGAAAAATATGAGATCTGAATATCAGTTACTGCACCTCAAATTCTTTGATGATATCATTGAACTCTGATAGGTGGTGATCAATTTCATCATTGCTAGAGTGGCTTTGAATACCAATAATTTCAGCAGGAAGTAGGTATGAATATTTCCGCAAAACACATTCCTTTCTGGGATCAAAGCTTCTGCTCGAGAGACGAAATCAAAACAAGTACAGAACACAACGAAAGAGTAGCAGAAAATTCAGAAGTCTATCAATAAGAATATGCAAACCAGATCTAAAAATCTAAATAAATAGACGATAATTGATCAATTATAAAAAAATAAAAATTCACTCTAAACATGACATTTCAGAGATTATATTTATGAATAGTGAACAAATGAACTTGGTTTCAAGCCATACCTTTGTGCAGGCAAAATGCTCATAACTTTGATATCACAAGGAAGATAAGAATTAACATAATTTGCAAGGGCAAAGCCATAAGGGTCTTCATTCCAAGAGTTTTCTGGGATTTCCATTTTAAATGCTATCATTGTTGCAAGAGAGTGAACCTGATATACATGCAACAGGGTGAAACAAGTAATCATAACCTGGCTGTATATGTACCAAAAACAGAACACAAAGCAAGATAAACTAAAACAATATAATCATGAATTACTCCTTTGTCAGTTCGGCTACTTCTGGCCCATCCAATTTTCTCCAGATCCCCTAAATTACTCTCACGGATGCCGCCAGCTTTGAATATTGCACTTTCTAGTTCTTTCTCAACAGCTAAAATTTTGAAATCATAATAATTTAGCAGTCCATCTAAAATAACAAGCAAATTGAACCACATTTATACTCTACATTACAGTTACACCAGCAAAACAAACACTATTCATTGAATTATATGATTCATACCCTACTTAATAAGAACATTGCTTAAATTCACATTTACAAAAAAAACTGTTGAACATGTAAATATGTCAAATTTGATATTTAATGTTAACAGATCATAGCTCATATATATAGGTGCTGCTTTTGTACATGTCCGACCATGGGATCAATCAACACTCCAAGGTGGAGTTTTGACTCAAAGCGCATGTTACTGTGACATTTTGATTTTCCAAACACAGCGCGCGCGCGCATACACACTTGTCACTTATACTTAGTTCTACAATTTCAACTCGACTTTAAAACCTTGAACCGGTTATGCTGGATCCATCCACTCAGTATGTGATCTTTTTCAACTTTTCTAGTTAATTTTATTTACCAGTCACTTGTAGTGAAATATTTTGAAGTTAAAACAGACTTCTACTAAATTTTCAAAGAAAATTCTGATTTTATTTTTCAAATAATTTTCAAGTGCATTTTAACAAACACCTTATAGACTCCAAAACCACTCTCCTAACAGATTTTGTTTTTTCTTCTTGATCCCATATATATAATGCAGCAAACACTGCCAATGAGACACTTACACAAACACACGTGCACCGGACACAACACTAATATCTAATCATTTAGAAAAATAAAAGTCATTGAATGTAGCTCAGACGCCGACACGTGTTGGACACCAGACACAGCGGCATAGTTGTAAGAACAAAAGAAAGAATAAAGGAGAGAGAAGCATAGCATACTGGAGAGTGAATTTTGATCACGTTGCATTTGGAGACCACGGTAATTGGTGCCGGTGTAAGCAATACGCATAACAACCTTTTTCTTACGAAATGGTTGCCATGAATATGATTGTGGAGTTGATGAAAATGAGCAGTAACGAAAACATTCCCAACTTCTTCTGTTCCCAGTAATGGGTGTACTATTTGTGTATGGAGATTTTCTCAGCAATGGAAGCAGTGTGAGTCGCAGAGATGAAGCTGCACCAAACATCTTCCCCTTCTTCGACTAATAGTAACACTCTTTTACGAAGTTTTTTTCATAAGTTCTTAAAAAACTTCAAAAAAATTTGGTCAAGTCATAGTTGCATCTTAAAGGTGAATAATTTAGGCATGGAGATTCCAATCCAACTCTTCATATATTATACGATATCCATTATTAAGTGAGTTAAGTTGACAAAAAACTTAAATTTTTATTTGTTAATATATAGGATTTAATCTCACAAATCATTGGTTTTTATGCCACGAAAGATACTTGGTTTAAGCTAAAAAAAATCAATCAAAACCACTTCATACGCCTTTGTTATGAACAAGGTAGTTGTAACCAAAAATTATATTTTGTGTAACTCTCAGCGTAACTTGAGGATATTAATCCTTCGAGTCTTGTGAAACTCAAATAGACGGCAAACTTCTCATAAGAGTTTTAACTTTGCTGCATGCTTAAAATTGAATTTGAACTCAAGACTTAGGTTGACTTTGGTTAAGTTAGAAGAGAGTCGTGCAAATTTTTTTAAAAAAAAGCAAGTAAAAACTATATATTGTATTTGTTTTTTTTAAGTAGTAGTAATTGTACTTGTTTTTTAAAAAGAAACTCACATTTAAAAAATAATAATCAATTACCAAAAATGATTTTTGGTTCATTTGATAGATTTTTTTTAAGGGTTGTTCATTTGATAGTTCATAAACTATGGAATTACATCAATATATTCCCAACACTATCATTTTTTTCCGAGACCCAAAACTATCACTAAAAAACCAATAATTCAGTCTTTATTCAAAAACTTTATTTTTCATGCCCATACTAATATTTATCATGTAGCTTTCATATTCATCCTCCCAGTAAAAGATGTCACGAATCATTCTCGTTTGACATGCTTAAAACGTCTTTATTGGACTGACATTTGTTCGTTATTCTACAAACAAATTTTTTGAAAAGTTCCCTAAAGAAAACATGGTTTAAATGTGTGTTCAGTCCCTGCACTTTTACTCAACTTTGACTTTGGTCTCTGTACTTTTTTTTGGCATTGGTCCCTGCACTTTATAAAACTTTTGGCATTAATCTTTCTGTTAAGTATCTATTAAAAAAAAAAAACTAACGGTGTGCCACGTGGCACACTAAAAAACAAAAAAAATTCAACTTTTTAATTATTATTTTATTCTTTATTTTTTAATTTAAAAATATCATTAATTCCTGCACTTTCAACATTTGTTTCTATTAGTTCCTGTACTTTGGTATTGGTCCCTGATTTTTATTTTTATTTTTATTTTTAAAAAAACATTGAATGAAATTATTATGTTTTATTATTGTTTTGTTCATCATTTTTATTGAGAATAATCATAAAAAAAATAAAATCATAAAAATCTTTTTAAAAATATAAGAAAGTTTAATAAAACTTAACTTGAAAAATAACAATTGTATAACATTATATTTTGCTTACCGGTCACGAATAAGTAAGTTTAATAAATATAAATGTTGTTAACACAATTTGTACTCCAATAATATATTTTACTTAAAAAAATAGGATTTCTATGACATGAACCAACATAAACAAATGAGAGAGGTGCGTAAGACATTGACAACCATCGTATAATTTGTTGAATCTCTATAACATGGATCAAATACGTAATAGTGTGAATGTTAAGTCATTGTCCAAAAGCAATGCACTGTATAACTCGAGTACTGTGTCACATGAGCAAGGATCGTTGCATCGTCATTTGAGGTTTGAAATATGATTTATGATAGAAAATTATAATATAATTTGATTTAGTTAGTCAGCGATAAAACTTGATCATTTTTGGTAGGAAAAAAAAATCATTAGAATGATCCACATTGGAATTACTACAAATTTTACTCTAAAAAAAGTTTATTTATTATATAAAAGTAGTAGAGATAAGTAAGATATTTATTGTCAAATAAAATAAAAGGTATAAGTAAGATATTTTGCTCTTTTGTTAAGTAAAAGGTATAAGTAAAAATAAAATCAAAAAAAAATCTTTTATTGGTCTTTTATTAAGCTTTAATCAATTTTTTTAAAAAGATTTTTTTGATTTTATTTTCTTGATGATTATTCCAATAAAAATAATGAACAAAACAATAATAAAACATAATAATTTCATTGAATGTTTTTTAAAGAAAAATAAAAAAAATTCAAGGACCAATACCAAAGTGCATGGACTAATATAAAAAAATGTTGAAAGTGCAGGGACTAATCATATTTTTAAGTTAAAAAATTGGATTTTTTTGTCTTTTAGTGTGTCATGTGGCGTGCCATGATTGGTCCACGTGGCACACCATTAGTTTTTTTTTTAACAGATACTTAACAGAAGGACTAATGCCAAAAGTTTTATAAAGTGTAGGGACTGATGCCAAACAAAAAAAAGTGCAGCGACCAAAGCCAAAATTAGATGAAAGTGCAGGGACTAAACACACATTTAAACCAAAAAATATTTTTGAAAAGTTGAGAGACTAAATAGTTGTTTTTTTATGATAGTTTATGGATCATATTAATGTACTTTCATAGTTTATGAACTATTAACAGACATCTAAACAGTTCTTAAAAAACGGACATCCAAACAATTTTTTAAAAAAAGGACATCTAAATAGTTTAATTAAGGCTAAAATATGTAAAAGGTCCTTGCAAATATAACGAATTTGAGTTTTGGTCCCTGTAAAAAAATTGAAATATGTCGTTGCAAAATAAAGCCCTAGAGTCTGTTTCTTGATGATGTGGCACATAATGTGGCACATAATGACTCAGCAGAATTGTTTCACATGGCATTTAATTGAAATAAAAAATAATTAATAAATTAGAAATTGAGTTTGTTTATTTTAGTCATAAGCTTTTATTTTTAAAGAGGGACAAAATAATTGGATGAGGAATAGTTTAATGACCTAATAGTTTATTATAGTTTATGAACCAAATTGGAGATAAAATTGTTAGAACAGCAACCTAGTTCGAAAGAGGGAAAAAAAAAATTAACTAAATCAATAACTCATTCAATATAAAGGAGTTGCAGTTTCTTGGTATTATAAGTTAAATTTAAGGATTAGAGTTTACAATTTGTTTAGGCATAAATATTAGAGCATCCTACTGATTCATCACTGTCTCATATCAGAATCATCGTTTATTAAGTCTAGGTCATAACTAATGTAGAAATACTTGTTTATTCAACAAAGAAGATAGAGTGGATTTAACGAAATCTAATCACCGTTAAACATCTTAATCAACCAAAACCGAATTTTATATTGTGCAATCAATCACATTTGTAAAGCCATAACTTCTTTACCGCTTTTAATTCAATAAGTTTAGTAAATTGCATAGACGACAATTCTTGTGGAGACGATAAATTATCACTTTATTATATGCTACGGTTTGATGTGCACTTGCCAAATTTATCATCATATACCTACAATATGCAATTGCTTTTTTGCTGGAGACCCTCTTTACAAATACCTACAATATAAACCATACTCATTAAGGAAGTACCCTTTCTTAGATATTCACCATTTAATTATTACATACTATATATCAATGGTTAAAAACTACATTTAAGTATGGTACCCAAATTTATTCACTTGTCCCTAAATGCCACCTAAACAAAGGTATTGGTTCTGGTTCCTACAAGAGTTTTTTTTTCTTCCTTTTTTTTTGTTAAATGATTCTACAAGACTTAATTCATGTAATCATGTTCAATGTCACTATGAGTTTGCCATAACTACATTGTGTGATTTTTCAGTAATGATGTTTTGTACGATTAATCATCTTAATCGTGATTTTGAAAAACTTGCTATAGTAGTAATTTAGTAAACATGCACTTACGATCTTAAGGGGCCGTTTGGTGCGCAGGATAGGATAGAGACATGATATGATTAGAAGTTAGATAAGAATATGATAGGATAATAACATGATAGACACCTATCATATGTTAAGTTTGGGATTCACATGATAAGAAAAAGATAACATTATTTTATCCTGTCATATGTTTGGTTTGGGATTCGCAGTATATATTTGTAAAAAAAATACAATATATTATATATAAATGACAATCATTCTTGTGAAACAAATACATATATTTTTTAAAAATAAAAAATTAATTTTTAACCAATACAGATTTATCTGTAACATTGAAATAAATCATAGAATGGGCTTCATAGAAAATAGTAAGAAAATAATTGAAGAGGAAGAAGACGAATCAATTGGAATCAATTGAAATCAAGAAGAGGAAGCAAGCTAATTGAATCGATTGAGATCAACTGAATCAATTGGAAACAGAAATTAAGAAGCACAAGAAATACAAACGAATTGAAATCGATTGAGATTTGGGAACAAGAAATCGATTGGGATTTGGGAACAAGAAGAGGAAGAGAATGGGAAACAAATTGAAACCGCACAGCAAGGAAAAAACCTGAAAATGTAGAAGGTAAAAATAGGAGGAGAGTGGGAGTCGAAGGAGGTTCTTTGATGAATAGAAAATACCCTTGTGATAGGCTTATGCTATCAGGTTGCTAACCCACCAAAAACTAAAGATATAACAAAGAGTGGATAGGATAGGATAAGCAGTAGGTTTATTTTATCCTTTCCTACTGATGCATCAAACAACGGATTTAAGTAGGATATGATAGTGTTATCATATCCTGTCTTCTTATCCTGCACACCAAACGGGCCAGAGTTAATATACTTGTCCATATTCATTTTTAGCATGTAAATATTCTATCTTATTTGTAAAGACACAAGATTCCTCACTTCAATCCATTTACATTTAGGGTGTGTGAGTCTATGTTTAAAGGTATATAAGGCATCACAAATCCAATATATCGTAATTGCAAATTTATCACTGTTAGGTTAAGATCACAAACAACTTTGTAATTAGTTTTGACACATTTGAGAGTTTTATTATAAAATAGAATTTAAATATGATGAGATTTAAGTCAAGAATCTCTAAAAGTTTGTGTAGGATAAAAAATAAACTTAATCTCAAATTTTTATTAGTTTGTTAGTCTATTGAAAGACATTAATTTAAATCATTCTGATCACATGTATTATTTCTATGAGCAGATCAAAAACCCAATATTTGTTTGCACCAATAGTGTCATGTGCGGTGGTTTTATTTAGGAGTTGGTTGACTTATGGGTTATGTTCATCGTCTTTCTCTTGTTCGGCTTTGATTGGGTGTTCTTGGTAGGAGGTTAGATGGCATGGTTTTCTAATGTTGGTTTGGTTTGTCTTTTATTTTGTTGTGGGAGGTTATGCTTGTTTTGTTTTTGGATTGACCTGAGTACTTCTTGGACACACTATTTGTATTAGTATATACTCTCTTCGGAGTTTTCTCCTTTTTTGAATTTATTTGTGTGTGTAATTGTCATTAAAAAAAGACGTTAATTTCAAATAAGCTTTTAAATAGGTTAACATGTCGTATCAAACGTTCAATAATGCCAAAGTTTAACGTAAAAAAATATATGATAGAAATCAACTCACACTGGAGCTTGTATATTCTTATCAAGACATACTTAGGTCTTAAAAAAAACATCAAACCATTTGTCAAAAAATAAAAGAACTAAAATAAAATAAAATTGATGTATTTGATTTACATTTTGAACCGGATAAATCAATTTTTTTTGTATGTGACAAGCATTTTTTAATTTGGTGTGATGAATACATCAATTTTGTTTGATTTTTTTTTGGCTAAAACTTAAAATCGGAGTAGTAACTTTTACATCTGATCTTTTTTTTTGTTTAAGTGATGTATTGGATTGGACAAGGAAGCAACATTTACATCTAAGACTACACTCCGTTGCCATCAACTTCACAGACTACTAGTAAATAAATTAAATAACTATAATTTTTAATGTAGGGAATCTTGCAGTTCTTAAATATGTATCTTTATTTAGAGACCAAGATGATATTTTCATGTGATCACAACTGCCAAATATATCGTCCAAGTTATTTTCATGTGATCACAACTGGAAAAGTTATCGATCGATGCAGCAATTTTGATTTTTTTATATATACAGAACTAGAAGTGCAAAACGAGTTGCATGCTTGTTGCTCATGAAGCTGATTAAAGAAATACTGATTCCAAGCATCAAAAACAGTCTATAAAAGCCAGCGCATTAATAGAAGCATGCATGCATGATAATAACACAATATAATATTCGATAAAATTACATTTTTAGTTCTTGTCTCAACAGTTTTGGTCCTTTATCCTTTTTCATTACAATTTTCTCATTTTGATCTATTTGCATATGAATTTTTAAGATTCAAATATAATATCATTTGAAAATATAGATGAAAGACCATATAGTTGAAGATTGAAAGGCCATAAAAAAATAAAATCATGGATTTAAAGATTGAAACTTCATATACAAATAAACCAAAAGGACAAAAATGCAATGAAATAAGATGAATGACCAAACTATTACTTAAAATTAAGTTAAATGACTAAAAGAGTAATTTTACCTATAGTATATGTCATATCTTCCAAAATGTGATTCACAATAATAAGATTAATAATTTTGGCACACTAGTATAAATTGTTGCTTAAATGTAATTTTCTACGAGCAGCAACACCAACAACAACAATATACTTCTTCCACCTTAAAATAAGTGACTTTGTTTACCGTTGCACACATATCAATGCACATCTTTAATCTTTAATATTTTTAATTATGTAGTAGCAAAAAATATAATATTTTAATATTTTAAAAATATTCGTCGAAACGAATCCAACAATATGCTACAATTTGTCTTAATATATTAATAGAAAAATATGGTAAAGTATATTATATAAATAGTGCACATTAATACATTATCTAACGATGTCTTTTATTTTAGGACGGATGAAGTAATATGTGTGGCTATAGCATTATTGGGTACTAACACATACCACCTATATATAGCACCCAAATAAGGTGAAGTTCATATACTTTAAATCCTGCTAATAGAATTCAGGTAGCAAGTATGGAATCCCAAAATAATGAAGAGAATGTTGCTTCCAATTTGCTCAAAGCTCAAAGCCACGTATGGAATCACATTTTCAACTTCATAAATTCAATGTCACTTAAATGTGTGGTTGACTTAGGCATACCAGATATCATACACAACCATGGAAAACCCATGCCACTCTCAAAACTCATTTCTTCACTACCAATCCACCCTTCAAAAAAGCCTTGCATCTATCGCTTGATGCGAATCATGACTCACTCTGGCTTCTTCTCTCAACAAAATGTTGCGGCGAATGAGCTAGAAATTGAGTATATGTTAACTGATGCATCTAGGTTATTACTTAAGGATAATCCAATGAATGTGACACCATTCATGTACGCGATGCTCGATCCAGTTATGATAAATCCGTGGCATCAATTCTCCATGTGGTTAAAAAATGATGACACTACATCATTTGAAACGACACATGGGATGTTGTTATGGGAATATGCTGCGTGTGACTCAAAATTTAACAATATATTTAATGAGTCAATGGCAAATGATGCTCAATTAGTTTCCAATTTGTTGGTTGAGAAGTGCAAGGGAGTGTTCAATGAATTTGAGTCATTGGTTGATGTTGGAGGAGGTACGGGGACCATGGCAAAGACTCTTGCCAAATCATTCCCACAAATGGAGTGCATTGTGTTTGATCTCCCACATGTTGTTGATGGCTTGCAAGGTAGTGAGAAGCTAAGATATGTTGGTGGGGACATGTTTAAAGAAATTCCGCCAACAGATGCAATTTTGTTGAAGGTAAAATATTAAGACAAGTACTCCACAGAAAATGCTCTAATGTTAATGTTTGTGTTTAAGCCATGTTATCACCAGGCAGTAAGGCGTTTAATGGAAATTCTAAAAAAAAAAAAGTATGATTTGAAATCCATAGAAGAAAACGATCAACTAATTATTTTTTAGGGGTTAGATCAATTCATATTAATTTTTTTTTTTTTTGTAATGGGGGTTGTATCAAATTCAAACAGTTATTTTTATAGGTAAATGTGGTTAATTTCTTATAGAAGGAGAAAATGTTAATAACAAAGATCCAATCTTAGATCTCCAACATTTTTTATGTGAGAAGTGTTATAAACACTCTCTTTCTAACACTCATTCTTTTTTAGTCAAAAAAAAAAACACTCGGGGCCTGTTTGATTACAGTTTTTAAAAACTGTTTTCTGTTTTTAAAAACTAAAAAATTGAAAACTTGTTTGAATTGATTGTTTTGCAAAATAATTTTGAAAACTATATTCACTTTTGCTGTTTTTAAAAACCAAAAACACGGAAAAAAAACTAAAACAAATAAATGTTGTTTTGCTTTTCACTTTTGCTGTTTTTAAAAACCAAAAACACGGAAAAACCAAAAGTGATTCAAACAGGCCCTCACTCTTTTATAGAGTAAACTCATATGGTTTTTATACTTTGAAAATGGATCCACACAAAATGATAAGACACGCATGAATTATAAATGAATAGGTGTTGAGAGAATATTAGAAAGAAAGTGTTCTTAGTATTTCTCTTTTTATGCTACCCATACTATTGTACCACTCGTTTAGGACAAGTCCACTATGCTCTCATATCTTAACGTTCTCCCTTTATTGGCCTTCTAGCCCTGTAAAGATGGTTCAGGCTTACATCAATCATGATTCATGAGAGTGAGACACTACTTTCCTCTGCTCTTATGCTATTAAAAAAGTTTTATCTCTATCATAAATAGACAATAAATAAAAGATAAATAAGTTGAGTAAATTTAGACGCTAATAATTGGTTATTCAATACATAGTTTAGGGATAATATTTTTTTGCCACATTTTGGTACCAATGATCAGCCCTACATATTCTCCTTATTTTATCTTCGTTTCACTTTAGTTTATTCTCTTTTGCTTATCTTTCTTTCATAACTCAAACAAAGTCTTAATGAAATTGTAGTGGATATTGCATGACTGGAATGACGAAGAATGTGTGAAGATATTGAAGAATTGTAAGGATGCAATAGCAAAGAAAGGTAAAGAAGGAAAGGTAGTTATCATAGACATGGGGTTAGATTGTGAGAAGGGAGACAATAATGAATCGGTTGAAACAAAACTCTTCTTTGACATGTTGATGATGGTAACACTCACTGGAAAAGAGAGAACCAAGAAAGAATGGGTTAAATTGATTTCCTCGGCCGGTTTTAGTGACTACAAGATAACTCCAATTTTAGGGTTAAGAGCTGTGATTGAGATCTATATCCCTAAAATATAAACACAGCAAAATGTAACATTTATCTTCTCTTTTCTCCCTTCTTCATCCAATAAAAGAGAGGTGATTTTGGCAAATTATTTTGTCCTTAAATCACCTCCTCTTCATCGCGTTTCTCCCATTTTATCTAAATATTCATCGATTTGGTTTTTCTTTCGTGTTTTTGATTGATTTCATCATCATAGTGTGACATTGTTATGTTATTCGCTTGAGTGCAACATTGTTTAGTTTTTCATCATAGGTTGTGGCGGTGTTCATTTGGTTCATATTATTAGATCAGCTTTGATCCACTATAGACTCATTCAATGACTATAGCGCGTTAATGCTATAAATTTGTAGGTGTTTTCTCATTTTATGCTCTTATCTTGGATGTTGTGAGTTTGTTCACAAATACATCCTTTTTAGTTCTAGCCATGTTGAATTTGTATTGTTGTTTTTGTTTTATTTTACCAATTGGAATTAATATTTATCTTTTTTATGATGTAAATAAATTCCTTGTTGGACTCTATAATTTATTATTTGGGTGTTTTCGGGAATTAAAATTAGAAGAAAACGCATTGCGTTGTTATTTGTAATTAATGTTAAATGTTGACATCATCTTTGTCTCTAAATGTACCGCTTTGGGCTAGAGAGGTCCAGTCCAGTTATTCATTAAGATAGCCAAACTTAGTAGTATAGACAAGACAAGAAGACCCAATTAACGGAACAAGCTAAGGTCCATCGAGGTATCCACCTTGGTATAACACGTGACAATAGACATGAGTCAACTTCCTTAACCACCTCATCAGAAGTATCACATCAGAGCGATATCCAAGTATCATATATTAATGTATTGCCACCGCTTAAAGCATAATAAACATTTCGATAGCTACCAGATCGGTCCTATATACAACTGATAAGTGCAAGAAAGTAGTAATTCAAATGAATATTTAAGGCACTTTTGTTACTTGTTTTGCAAGTTATTTAGAGAAAAGCCGAGAGATGACTGATTATGGCCCTTTTACGCTTTACCTATCTTACTTTACTCAATTGTGCAAGAATTGAACTCAAGACACTGAGCAAAGAAGAAAAACAAAGAAAAAGTACAAAGGCTTACTCGCCATGGCGAGTGATTGGTGAAGAAAGGCGAGTCAGAGGCGAGCTTAGGCAGTGAGCACCATAGTTTACTCGCCACCAACTCGCAACAATGAGTGGAAGGCAAGCAAACTCGCAATAGCGAATAGAAAGGCGAGTTCATCGCGAGGAGGTCCAGAGAGCACAACTTCAGAGCTCGCCAAGGCGAGCAATATACTCGCGAGGCGAGTTAGGGCGGTTAAATCTCCTCAGAGGTAACTTTTCACAAACCCACTGGTAAAGTAACCTCAACTTGTAACGCCCAAATTTATTATTTAATTATTTTTGGTTGAGTTTAGAGTCTTTTATATGACTTATATGATTTATGTTGATTTATGACGTGTTGTGATGTTTTATTATGTGGCTTTATATTTATTTAGTAGAATATGTTGAATTATTAGAATAAATATATTTGAGGGGCTGGTTTGGATTTGGTTAAGAAATATATTTGGATTTAGTTAAGAAATATATTTCGATTTAGTTAAGAAATATACGTGGATTTAGTTAGAAAATACGCGGATTTAGTTAGAAAATATGTTGAGGGTGTGAGATATAAAAGCTAAGAGCCAGACACAAATTAGGTTTAGAAACTTTTGGAGAAAAGAGGAGAACCAAGAGAAGAGAAGAACTCGTAGAACCTTGCAATCATCTAATCTAAGGTAAGGGTGGGACTAATATTCTCTAATCTTAAGTGGTATAATTCTGAAATTGGATGTAACATGTAGTTTTGTTGTTGTTCATGTAAAATTGAGAACTAGGGTTTAAAACCGGATTGGATAATAGAACACGTAGGATTGGTTGTTAAGAGTGTAGAAAGTCCGTAGAATTCATAGATAATTGATGTTCAGGTTGTAGAATGATCATAGGTTGAGTTTCCTATCAATTTTGGGATTAAGGTTGATGAAAATTGGGTTTTTGGGTGAAAAATGGAGCTTTCCCGAGAGCTACCTCTGACAGCATTCTCTGTTTCATGTTTTTGCGTCGTTTTCATATGTTTCTGCTTTGAACTGG
>Ga0228710_1003073_pt1 | contig 26605 bp, 14 predicted proteins | sample MedpolnodulmetaG_FD_177995 | JGI IMG/M metagenome (GOLD analysis project Ga0228710, IMG submission 177995) | Root nodule microbial communities from Medicago polymorpha collected in Santa Monica, California, United States - pink nodules | ecosystem: Host-associated > Plants > Roots > Nodule... | reverse complement strand
TATATATATATATATATATATATATATATATCTTGGAAAAGAGTAATGGTAAAAAAATGAGACAGCTTTGTAAAAATTCAATGAAGATGTATATGATTCAATTTCAAGATATGAATAAGTATAATTGTTTTTTCGATTAATTCATTAAAAATTAAGTTTTTTGTGGATAAAAGTAAAGAGAGAAAGGATATTCAATCAATCAACATTAAACAAACTTTTATTTATTCAGTTGTTGATATTCCAACACATGAATGAAAATATAATATACTTTTTAAGAAAACTTTACATTTTTTATTTTGATCACATGTATTACTTTTTATAAATTATGACTTTTATAATTATATAGGAATGAATAGTAATCAACATTTTTTTTCATGTATTTTACATGAATATAAGTTTTAAATATTTTAAAAATTTCACGTATCCACATATCCATATATATGGTATCGTACCCACACCCATACTACATATCCGATTTTCATAAGATTCTAGTCAATTTTTTCTTTCTTTGTTCCATTCTAAATCCAATGTTAGGCTCTCAAATATCAACACACTTTCACGCCTAGAATTAGGCATGCATCTAGAGTATGACTTGAATTATCCGCAGATAGCTAATGGATCATAAATAGATATGTTTTGATACTACCTTTGATTTTTGAATTGATTCATCATTACAAAATTTATAAGTTAAAGGGGGTGCCCCTCACTTACAAATATTTTTCAGATCATATATAATTTGTTGCGAGACTCATGTAAAACGTGAATAACAACTTTTCAACATTCCTTCAAAAAAAAGTTTTCAGCAAGTAGAATATTTAAAAAAAAAAAAGTGCAATATCACAAAAAAATACAAGTACATCTAAATGTGAATAATTTATTAGCTACATATTTCCCTAAAAAAATTGCGTGCCCTTAAATATGAGATTAACTACACATTTCTAGGGGTATTTACTATTCTTTCCCAAAAATATTCTTTATTATAATACCACCAATTTGCATTGAAATATAAAAATCAACACCAAAAACATTTATACACAAAAGATGATTTAGTGATAATCATATACAAATTATACATATATGAATCAACTCTATCATTTTTTTTTAAGGATAATGCTATGTATCCTGAGAGTTTGTATTACGAAAAATCACGACAGTGTTGAACTAACATTACCACTACTTTTTTTTTGGCTGCACATGCACTTTCACATAAATTGGTCATCCAACGGTTGTAAATAATTTGTAAAGCTTTCGGGATGCTTTTCTTTGCTGTATATAGCAATGTTCTTTTTTTAGAGTCCTGATAGGCATACATCCATAGCTGGCAACACACCCTTATACACCCCCAGGTGGCATGACAATTTTGATATTTCAACAATTAATTGAGGGTAGTTTTGTCAGAGCTCATATAAACCTTGTAAAAAAAATGAAAACAGATCAAACAAAATCAACAATTTTCTCTTCCTCTTCCTCCACCGTCACCGTCTCACTCTCCTCCACCGCTCCTTCATCCTTCTCTCCGCCGTCTTCAACACCACTCTTCCGCCTCCAACCACTTTCTCATCCAGCCCCTCTGACCATCCCCACGGTCGTCGCTGCCATTCTCACCTCAGACCTCTGTCTTCTCTGCAACACGTCGACGACGTCATATTTCCTATCTCAGATCTGCGCCTCCCACCCTACGGCGACCTCACGTCGTCGTCAACAAGGACATGAGTTATATTTGAACCCCCACCGCCGTCGTCTAAAAAGAGCGGCGTGAGAAAGACAGAAACGACGGAGAGAGAAAGAGAGAAGGAGCGAGAGAGAGGGAAGAGTGGTGTTGAGGACGGCGGAGACAAGGATGAAGGAGCGGCGGACGGTGACGGCAGAGGAGAGTGGGACGGTGAGGTGAATGGAGAGGTAGAGAAATTCCAGAGCCTTCTTCTTTCTTCAAGATCCGATTCTTTTTCCTTTTCTTTTGTTTTATTACTTTTTATTATTTTTTAATAGGTTTTCCATGTCACTTTAGTATCTTATTTTAATATTTCTTTTGCTAAATTAAGAGTGGTAGGAGGGATGTATGCTTAAAAGTGTGTCGATATATCTTTTCCTTTTTTTTAATATGGATAAAAAGTGTCAGAGAGTCGTATAAATAGGGATGAAGAGAGTATCAACAATGAATTGTAACAAGCATTAATCAAAATGGAAAGTATATACTTATTCATAAATAAATAAATTGATGACAAAAAAATTTTAAAAAATAAATAGACAACAAAACAGTACGTCTAAGACTGCAAAGGTTTTGTCTGCGTACAATAGAAATGGGGTAAACTATTTTCTGTCCAAATTAAATTTTAGTGATAACAAAGAATCAATGTTTCCTAGGCATGCATCATGTTTGTCTAGTGAAGGGAGGTGGTTGATGATACATACATTTCCTAGGGCATGTGATGGCCACCATGTGACTATAGTTGGAGCTTAAATTAAATATGAATCTTGTCTGGTAGTAGCAATATAAGAGTACAATTATTTCATATATAATCTACAGTATCACATGATGTACACATGTATTGGCAAAAGGCAACGCACACATTGTCTTTGCATGTATTATTGTGTGTTTCATTTAGATCATTCAAAGCTTTTAGAGAGAAAATGCAAGTTTGTGATTGGCCATGTTTAGTTGGTTACCAAAATGAAAAAAATGTGATAAAATAGGAGATTCAAAGTCAACCGATATGAAGATACCTACATGAGTTTGTATATATAGACCCTAAAATTGACACTTTTGAGATACTCGTAGATTCATGTAATCATATAGCAGATTCATGCATGTAATCATACGATTTTAGTCACCTGATTAACTTTTGGATTTTGAAAAAAAAGTTTAAAATTTAAAGTCAAAATATGAATCATACGACAAAAATCACGGTCTAAATTTGTAATAACGTGATTGTGCGACCGTAGATAACCATTTTTAATTTTGAAGTCATAATGGTTAAATGTGCTAAAATGTATAGGAGTTTAATCCTTGAGATGTCTTAGAAAGTCCTTATTAAAGAGTGAACTTCAATAATATCCAAATACATCTTGGAGTGATTTAAAAAAAAAATAAATCTAAATACATCCAATAATATTCATTTATATGCCATTTTAAATTTTGTTAAATTATTTTCCAATTTTATTTTATATTGGTTTGAATTTGAACACCTTATTGGTCACAACCCAAGATACAAATCAAATAGATATCATGTTATGGGTTACCATGAATTAGAGAGTCCGAAAATTTCATATCGCCTCAAATTAGTGATACTATTGAAGTTTCATTGGATAGATATCATCATATCCATTATTCAATGTCATGTTATATTTTTGTATTAATTTATTTAAAATCAAATCATATTTTAAATAAATTTAGCCTACGAGGTATCGGTACACAACCAAACTTCACGGTACCTAAGAATATACCCAACTTAGTTTACAACTTTATTTATTAACGCTGTACTTTTGGCTCCAGGTAATGCAGTTGTGTAATTTTGGCCTTCCACTTTTACTTTGAGCGATTTTAGCCCCCTTATATCTAAAATCGTCGAAAGAGCCGTACTTTATTACACAACTGTACTTTTGGGCTCCATGTAATGTTGTTGTTTAAATTAACGAGTGTACTTAGAGTATTGGTTAAAGTGTTAAAATTAGTAAGTTTACATTAAGAGCTATGCTATTCATAGCGAGAAAAATTATAACGAATTCACCACGAATACATGCCACATAGTGTTGTGAAATTTTCACTCGAAGCTTTTTCGCTTTAAATAGCATTTTTCTTATATTAAAAACGGTGTAATTATTGATAAGACAAATATATAAACTTATATTTCCAAGACAAAGTTTCTATTAAAAGATTCATTAACCAATGTCTTTAGGACACTGGTTAGTAAGACCCATTTCAAAATGATGTTACAGTCTAATAATCAAGATTACTCAATAACTAGCCATTAAAATATGTTATAAAAGTATGAATAATACAGTGTTATAAAAAATACAATAACTCAAACATAAAAATGCAACACCAAAGTCTTAGTAAAAAAAAACAAAACAAAGTGAGCACTACTAACCCTATGAAACTGTATTATAGAACATGATGACAGAGTGTTGATGATCAACATCTAATCATATTAAGGTTCCTATTCCAATACTCAATTTGGTGAGACCAAACCACACAATCATCTTTACATAGGACCACGGGTTTCCTTTTTTACATATTATTATTTTCTTTCTCTCTTATCTTTTTCTGGTACAATCAGGGGACCATATTAAAGTAGAAAACAAACACACACGTCTGTGTTATGAATTATGTGTATCAATTCTTCCCTCGTGTACAATTTGTAAGGAGTCATCATCGTTATTGCTCATCATGTAATCATGCTTCCACATTTCTATATATATAGGTGTTGTGCAAACAAATTGTGAAGGGTTGGAATTGATCTGAAATAAAGAGATGGAGGAGGAAAGTGAAATGAAAGAAATATCAAAGTTTAAGAGGATTTGTGTTTTTTGTGGTAGCAGTCCTGGTAACAAGAGTAGTTATAAAGATGCTGCTATTGAGCTTGGAAATGAGTTGGTAATGTCTCTCTCTTCTCATATTTCTCTAACTCAAACATGTTTTTTTTTTTTCTTCTTAGAATTTAGTCCGGGCAAAACTCAACCCTACAAAATCTGCTTGTAATAGAAGGATGTCTCTCAATTAAAATCGCATGCATGTTTATATTGTATTTCATCCAATGTAAGACTTTTGACGTTATTTTTTAAAACATTGTTTCCTAATGTCCACCCTCCATTCTTCTTGGAAATTTAACTTTTCATGCTTTGCTTTGGTGTTTTTGTTTATCTTGTTTTATATATTTTTTAAAACTTTTTGTTTTTGTTTTGGTTGGTGTTCCTTGATGAGTTTCTTGATACCCCATCAATTTCTTCATTCACAATTGAACTACTTAATCTCATCAAGGATGTTGTGAAACAAATTTTCATCTTGACATTTTTGGTGGTGGGGTTCTTCTATTTCTTTAATAAAAATTGATGGGCTTATTAAAAAAAAAATGTAACACTGTTTAAATTGTAACCTTTTATACTTAGCAAATTAGATAAACAAAACGAATATTTCATTTCAGTTTCTCAACTTTTTTCATGGACCCTTTAGAATATGCTTTATATACATACCATTTATCTTTCACAATTTCACATAGATAAAGTTGGTAAATAAAAGAGTGTTGAAGATTACTATTGTTCTCTATATGTCATTTTAACAAACATAAATTGTAGTTTTCACTCCCCTAAAAAAAAAAAAATTTAATTGTAGTGTTAACATATAGTTATTACCACAAAAACAAAAACAAAATTATTGTGTCTATTTTATACTCACTCTGTCCTTATATATAATCTTCTTTGTCTTTTTCACATTTCTTAAGAAAAACCGTTAGTGTGTGAATATTACTAAATTAACCTTTGGTTGGATGTGTATTAACCTTTGGTTGGATGTGTATTAAATTTGACTTATAGTTTAAGAAAAGTTAGTAGTATTAATTAGGAGTAGGTTTAGAAAATAAATAATAAATGCATAGTAATTTATATAAGAACTTATATTTAAGGACAATTTTTTTTTCCTCAAATATGGCTTATAATTAGGGATGGAGGGAGTACATAGATGTATCAACAGTATTCTTTTTGTGTGTGTATAATATTCTAAATTTTAAGACACTTAGTTGTATTAATTTTGACGTTTATATGAAAGAAAAAAGTGTATATTTGTTTTTTTTAGCAAGTGTATATTTGTTTTATAACTGCGTTATTGGTGCAAAGAATATACATTTACTAATGATTAATTTTTGTTAGAAAATTTGGTTGATTGCTTTTAGTGGAATCTTTCCTCTCAATCATAATTTTTAATTTACAAGGCTAGAACATGAGACTTTATTTAAAAGATCTGAGTAAAATTAATTCAAACGAATTTAATGTTGACAAATGTATCAAGTAATTTAAAAATGTATTTGTATTTAGCGATATATTTTCCCTAAAAAATTGCTTGTAAAAAGAGACATTGAGTAATAGTGTTAATTAAACCTTCTTTGGGTGTTGTTTGATGTCTTACAAAGGTGTCAAGAAATATTGATTTGGTATATGGAGGAGGCAGCATTGGTTTGATGGGGTTGGTTTCTCAAGCTGTTTATGATGGAGGTCGACATGTGATTGGGTGAGAATAATGAGCATCTTCATCGTTATGATTTGTGTTGGTGGTGATGGATAATACTTGGGTGATATTGTGGTTGGTGATACTGATCAATTATAATGTTATAAGTGTACAAAACAACAACAAAAAATTTTGTAAAAGAAAAAGAACAAAGTCACTTGTGACATTGTGGTTGACCAATGTCACAAACACAATGTCACCCAAGTGCTACCCGGTGGTGACAGTGTTATGTTGGATATGTTGTTAATTTATGCTATTTTATTGTCATTGTATTGTTGCAGGGTTATTCCAAGGACACTGATGCCAAGAGAGGTAATTTTATGATGTTTGGATTTGAAGGAAATAACCAAACAAATTACCATAGGAGAGAAAATTATCAAATATACCTTTCTCTTTTCTACCACAATATGTGCTTATTTTGATTTTCTTGTTCCAATTCTATGTATCATCTTTTTGATTGATTTCCACCTTGCTTTTGTTATCCAAGTATATTGATTTTCCATTCCTTTTTTTATTATTTGTGTGTGATTCATGTAGGTTCCAAGTGGGAGTAACTTGTGTTGTTGTGTTTGCTTTTTGATTTTGATATTTTGATGTCACATTTTCGATCTCTTTAACAAACTTACCTATCACTACACCTGGCAATCTGGGGCATGTCCTTCTGAGCATTTTTGTCCCTCTCTCTCAAAGCTCTGCATAACCTTTTTTAGATTCTTTTGTCAAGCTTTCTTTGTTTTTTTTTTATTTTTTATATATATTTTTAAATTCAACATTTAACAGAAAATCGACTAATATGGAGAATCAATCAAACTTTGTTTCGAGTTAATTCCCATTTTCTTATCATTGAGAAAGTAACATAGTTGGATCTAATTGACTGCAGTTACAAAATAATACAGTTATTGTATCGATAAACGTCAATTATTAGATGGAGATTAGATAATTTGTGTTTCAAATTCTAAACTCTGATTGACGATACAACTTAAAATCATAACTTTACTTTCATTTTTTTTTAAATTTCTTTTTCTTTGGTGCCAATGTTTTTAGAAGGATATTAGTATCGATCGGTTCAATCGATTGAATCAAGAACAAAACAATCTATATTTAATTGGTTCAACCATAGTCGATTCAGTCAATTCTTAGGCCTTAGAACCGGATTGAACTGCAGTTCAAACTCTTTGTTTTAATTTTCAATTTTTTAATATTTATTTATTAGACATCTTGTTCAATTGTAATTAAACAAATTGAATCATGACTAGGAAGCCTCACTTGTGGGACCTCACATCAAGTATTTAAAACATGGGTTTGTACAATTTTGTTGTTGTTTTTCTCCTTTGAGCCCACTTCTGCAGCACTCATCATTACTATTTTTGCATCCATGCATTGTTGCACGAATCACTCACACAAAGGTGTAATAATTTGGATTGTTCTTTTGGGTGTGGGTGGGTTTGTGCAGATCACTGGAGAGACAGTGGGAGAAGTGAAGGCAGTAGCAGGCATGCATCAAAGAAAAGCTGAGATGGCTAAGCATTCTGATGCTTTTATTGCCTTACCAGGTTGGTTCCCATTCCACCAATATTCTTCTTTTAGCTATATATAGTACATGCATTTTTAATGTGTTTGTTATTATTTTATCTTTTACTTTTAAATTGTTGGCAACCAAGTGTTGGCTTGGGACCTAGTATGCTCCTCCTTAAGATCTCGGATTCAATTTTTTCTGATGTCAATTTGAGTGGGCAATTTAGCTTCTTAAAAAAAAATATAAAGTTGTATACTCGTTGTTGTTATGTTTTTAATGTGGAACTCTGGTACAACTCAGGTGTTATTAAATGTAAACAATTTTTTTTCATTAATTTGAATATTAGCTAGGATGACATCTAACTTCCAAACTAAGGCCAAAATGACATTAGAATTTCGAAGTAAAGAAGATACAATGACAAATTACGTTTCAAAATAAAGCAATATTTTTCTACAATTTTGAACGAAAAATTACCAAAGGTTCAAGGTTGTTATCGTTTTTCTTGTTTGAACCGGATATTCTATAGACTAATATTTTAGATTACATAAAAGAGAAAGAAATGTTGAGAAGATTATGTTTCTAGCATTCTCTCTAACACTTATTTTTTTTATTTGGTGAAACTTAAGCGGATCTTACCACCTTATGTGAGATCCATTTTCAACATACACATAAATTTTATCTATTAAAACAGTAAGTGTTAAAGAAAGTGTTCATATCCTTCCGCGACCTAAAAAAACAAAATGTGATAAATCACGCTCTGAAATAACTTTGATTTGATGTGGAAGATTAGTCGTGGGACCAAGAAAGCAACACAAAACCCTATAAACGTTATTCAAAAATTGATGTTGGCCGAAAATGAAATGAAAAAGGGGTGCATTTAAATAAAAAATTTTAGGACAGATTTAAATAATTATATAACTTGTATAACATAACATCAGCATAAAATTAAAAATTATTTTAAAATGCAAATCGAGGGGTTGAAGTTAGTGGAATGAACTAAACTCCAACAATCAAGATTTGAATCCAAATATAAGGGAATGTTCATGTTTAACTTCCGACACGTCTTAAATATGATAATTTCAAGTGCAGAAAACATATGGAAACAAAAGAAACAGATGGATGTTTCAAAGTTTATTTAAAAAAAAAAAAAGGAAAACCTGAATTTTCTTCAATAGATCTTATGGTGATGTGTGCTTTAAACAAACATGTATTCTGAAACTGTAAGGATGTTGCAATTTTACAAACATACGGGACTTTTAACTAATGATGTTGCATGAATATGTCCATTACATGCATGAAGGTGGCTATGGGACACTTGAGGAGCTTCTTGAGGTCATAACTTGGGCTCAACTTGGCATCCATGATAAACCAGTAAGGTTCAATCTTGCCATTTTTATTAAAAAGTTAAACATGTATTATATTCCATAATCTATAAATTGAATTTTGGTTTTGGAAAAGGTGGGGTTGTTGAATGTAGATGGCTACTACAATTCTTTGTTATCTTTCATTGACAAAGCTGTAGAGGAAGGCTTCATTAGCCCTAAAGCTCGTCATATAATTGTATCTGCACCATCAACAAAAGAGCTTGTCCAAAAAATGGAGGTACTTGACGACATCTTTTCTTTCTTCAAGCTTGTCATAGTATGTGTTTGTTTTCATGTTGAAATCTTACCAAACGTGCGTCCACTTTAATGCTACAATTTTTAGCTTATGAATATTCATGTTAAAACGACATTTGAACGCGCGAAAGAGTAGACCAACGTCAAACCAAACGGACTAATAATTATTTGATATCTCTTACATATGGATAACAAATGTTTTTAATATTTGGAAATTAAATAAGTTTTTTTTTTTTTTTTTATCAAGTTTAGTCCTGCAAATTTTTATTTTTGTAATGTTTCGTCTTTCATTAGTTGATTTTGACAAACAAAACAAAAGGTCATCTGTGTATAATTCAATCGATAATAAGTTTGGCAAAATCAAATGTCCTATTCCAAAATTGTGATAATTCTTCGTAATTCTGTCAATTGCACTGCCGATTCAAACATTAACGAAAGATTATGAGTTAATTTTCAAACTAATTCATCATTTAATGAACTAATCATAGATAAAGAATTCTGTAAACAATAAAGAATTAATTATTCGATGAAACTAAATAGATTTGATTTTAACCTTATAGGAATATTCTCCTCAACACGAAAGAGTTGCATCTAAGCAAAGTTGGGAAACTGGGAAGCTGGATTAGTCCTCACATTGTGACATCTCAAGTTGTGGTTAGATGATGATGAAAGTGTGAATTAGAAACAGTTGTTAGTTTATTTCCTCAAGCCATAATTCTTTATTATGTTCTAGTTTTTTTTTTTTTTTTTTTTTTGTTTTTTTTTTTTTTTTTAGTGTGGACTGTGGACTACAAAACTGATGTAATCTAGCTGTGATGCATAGCTACTTTGTTAAATGTGAATTCTTGTTTTTCAAGACTAAATTTGTTTGCCAAAAAATTGAATAGATGTTAGAGGTTTTGTATAGGATGAGTAGTTTTAAGAATTTGGTATTGGGGGAGAAACTAGATTTCATTTCTATTAAAAAAAAAAAAATTAAAGATATATAAGTGAAAGCCTTTGTCATCAAATATTCAATTGTGGTGAAGTTCTCAATTTGGATGGGTGTTCCATCATTTGGTAGGAAACTGTGGATATATCTTATGAATTGGGATTAAACCAAGGTTGCAATGGTATTATTATATTTTAAGCCAAATACATTTTAGGGTCTTTTAACTTTTTTTTTGAAAGAAAATAATATGGATGAAGAGGATAAATGCCAATTAAACATTCAATCTAAAATATTTGGGGTTTTTTGTTTCTTTTAATTTGACAACGATTTTGGAAGTTGATGAAGATGTTGAAAGGTATGTTGACGAATATAAAGCCAATCATGATTAAGAACACATATTTCCATTTGTTTGATATTAAAAAAATGTAATTTATTGATATAAACTTGTCACTTCAACATCAAAACGGTTAAAGATTTTTTAACAGAGTTTAATGCAAAATGATCACGATGTGAACCTTTTATGACATCAATAATCAATTTGTTAAAACAAAAGTTAAAACACTGATTTGTTATAAATAATTAACTTAAAAGATCACAAAATGTATTTGAGTATGCTTCAATTTTGGTGTTGAATAAAAAAGTTGCCCATTTTCAGTGAATATCCATTTTCATCCTAATCACTTCTAACACTCATATTATTAGTCAACTAGTGACTTGATGAAAAACTAATTAGTGGCTTCATAGATAAAGAAGTTTACACTCATGTAGTTCAATAATTCTTTTTCGTGAATGCATAATTTGAAATTTTGGATAAACTTTCAAAGTGAAAGTTGGAAATATGTGTGGACAAAACTTACCTATAAGAGTAGTAAGTGTTGCTTTCTACTACAATTATCCATGCCCAAAATATTTTTTGTTTAACTGTTTTTGGAATCTCAAGTTCTCAACTTTCATGATATTTTTAGTGAGAAAAAACAGCACCTATATATATCACTTATGATTTTATAGGTAAGTTTTATCCTAAATATATATAAATGTACCACTACTTATGTTTTGTGGCCTCATAAGGACAACTTATAAGTCTGACTTTGACCTTGTTTATTGACTTTAAGGTTTAGAAATTAAGATCCAATCTAGCTTAAAAATAATGTTTAAGACATGTGAAGCATTTTCACATTTTGGTTAATGCATAACGATTAGTTAAGTATTGAACATCATAAACCAACATCAAGTTGTATTTCTCTTTATATTCTACATAGTAATATGTTTGGTATTAAAACATTGGTCGTGTAAGTCACTAAGCTATCACGGTATCATTTGTTTAGCATAGGCCAGTTAATTGCAGTCGCTTATAATTAATTATGGTCTTTGAACAAGCCATGTACGGATTCTGTAAGGCACTAGTGCAATAGTTTGTTGAAGATTTTGCTAAAAGAAGGTTTATATTTATGGGTTTTGATAACGAGTGTCCTAAGAGTATTGATTAAATAATCTTTTAATAGAAACTTTTTTTTGTAAATACAAGTTTTTATATTTTGTCTTAGCAATAGTTACGTCATTTTTTGATGTAAATTTACTTATTTTATTACTTTAACCAATACTCTAAATGAACTCATTAACATTCTCCTTTAATTATTTGTCAGAATGTTGTTCAAAAAATTAATTTGTCAGAATAAAATGCAACTAGTGCAATAGTTTGGTGAAGATCCATTTTGTAAAATTGCAATTGCTGTTAATTTAAGACCATAAATAAATTATTCTGCAGAGCTTGACTAAAATTATTCATAAAAGAACCAAACACGCATTTGATAACATACTCTTTTTTTTCTAGGGAATTTGATAACATACTTCGATAGTAAAGATTGCAATGAAATGACTCAACAACATGATATATAAAGATAAAATTCTTGTGTTGGTTCGAATGCACAATAAGTTTTTTTTCTTTATAATTATGGGTGTGAGCCATTAAACTTTTTGAAAAATAAAAATAAATTGACGCTACAGAATTTTACAAGTCTCTTATAAATTTGTTAAATTCCACGTATTAAAAAATGTGTTGAAGAGTGATTACTATCTTCATCTTTATATATAAGAAACAAAAACAACAACTCAAGAGAGATGCATACAAAACCCATTCTAAGAGTGCACCATCTCCCACTCCTCAATGATGGAATATGATACTCATGGTCACACAATCCATGGGATCATGGGAAGGATTGTTTTACCTTCTTTTATTAGAGATGATTTCCTTAGAGACTGCTATGGTTTGTCTTCTTTTATTTTTCTTTTGTTTCATTTATGAGGGTTAGGTCCAGACCGCCCTCTTGTATATATTTTTCATCGTTTTAAATAATATTTATTATATGAGACAGACGACGAAGGATGGGGGTTTCACATAAGTGCCAACCTAATTGGCATGTCTATGTTTCCTTTGATGTATGTTCTCCTCTTGATCGAGTGACAATAAGGGAATTAAAGAAATTGGTTATGATATTAAATTATCGACATTGATACTGTTTAATATATTTATTATATATTCTACCATCTTTCAAAAAGAAAAAAATTATATATTCTACAAAAAAGATGAACATAATAAAGGGTAAGTTGGTAAAGAATAATTAATAGAGTAGTACTATTTAAGCAAAGAGGTAATATTATTTTTTGTATATAATGGTTGGATTGAGCATATGAAATGACTCGTGAGTTTGATCTCGTTGTTAATGTAAAGACCTTTGATGGTAAACTTCCAAAGTCTAACTAATTTAAACTTTTTTATTAAAAAAACATGGTTATAGGATAGGAGAAATACATCATTCGGTCACTATAATAAGCAAAAATATGAATTTTAGATTCATTCAATTAATGATGTATATGATCATTATTATAAATCACATACATCATTTTGTGAATGAATCTAAAATGTTGACTTTTACTTATAATAGTTACTGAAGGGTGTATATCGGGATGTAACCTCTATGCGAGGTGGTCGTCTTATGTCATGTATGGATCGTTGTTGATTTTATTTGTTTGTAGATGGTCTTGGAGTACTCTTATGCTCCCTTTAATAAAGCTCTTTGCTTATAAAAATAAAATTAAAAAATAATTGGCTGGATTGTGTCCTTTGCCCAAACAAATTTTTTCACAAAGGGCAAGAGATTGCTTATTTAGTTCCCCACTAGGCCACTACCTTTCCTTATGCTCAGTAATCACCAACCAAAAATGACTCGAGGAGTAGGAGATGACATGATTTATATATACCAACCTTGACTTTCTTCAAGAGTTTGATAGATCCTCCTCACGTGCATAGGCGGCGATCAACTTTTCAACTTGTATAATCATACAAATCATTGTAAATTTTAGTTACTCGGTGAGTTTAGTATTTTATTTTAGGGTTAATAGGTCTTTACCCCCTGTAATATAGGTCATTTTCGGTTTTCCCCCTGTAAAATTTTTGTTTTGATTTATCCCCCTGTAAAATATTTTTGTTTTGATTTACCCCCCTAATAGGCCAAACAAAAACCAATTTTTTTTTTCCAAGAAATTTTCGTTTTTGTTTGGCCTATTAGGGGGTTAAATCAAAACAAAAATATTTTACAGGGGGTAAATAAATAAAAAAATTACAGAGGGGAAAATCGGAAATGACTTATATTATAGGGAGTAAAAGCCTCATAACCCTTTATTTTATTTGAATGGGATTAAAGATCTCATGCATGTTGTCCACAAATTTTAAATCAACCGATATATTTGTCTATATAAATAGATTTGGCTCAACAATTTGGAGTCTGTTAACATTTGGTAAGAGTCTGTAGAAAAGTTCTTGGTGAAATACTTCCACCCAATTCTAAATGCAAGGAAGAAGAGGCAAACTAATGAAGAAAATATTTTTGATGCATGTAAAAAGTTCAAGGAGCTACTTATATATACAGTGTTCTCTTGAGTTCATACATGCATGTGTTTGAATGGAAATCTTTTATAATGGCTTGATGCCGTCAACATAGTTAATGTTAGACTCCTCAACGGGTGGAGCCTTGTTGGAAAAGTATTATAGAGAGTGTTTGACTTAGTGAAAACCTGGTATTTCGGAAAACACTTTGTATTTTCAAAAGTCTTACTTAGTGAAAGTATACGTTGTCTCAAGTAATAGTATAAAAAGATTGAATCTACAGAGACGGGGTGTTGTAGCTTTTTACAGCTTTCCCGTGGTAAACTTGTTTTTGTAAAAATAAAATAAATCATTTGTGTCACAACCATAAAAATAAAGTGTTAAAAAGAATAACAGTTTACGAAAGTAGCTAAATCACTTAGAAGATCTCAAGAAAGAATAAAAGTATAGTTTAAAACAATGATTCAGCTATGACATGGTTTTGCAACGGATATGATGAGATATAGCTTTATACAACTTTTTGGCAACCTGGTGATTTTTGGGGTCTTTCAATCAACCATCATGTTAAACATGGGATGACACCTTTCTAGGTTCACTCACAATCTTTAAAATGCAACTTTTTTAGGTTACATCTCAGTAGCTCTTCTCATGGAGAGACTGAGCCTTTTACCTATGACAAGAAATCTAGATAAATCTTTGTTCTTTGCGCTCAAATATCTATGTTCATATTAAGTAGTCTTTCAAGTCTCCATCTTCTTTTAGTCTTATGGAAGTACCTCATATTAAACAAACCGTTTCATTCTCATCTCATTTCAATCTCATGGAATTTGACAATAAATGTAAAAGTAATTAAGTTTTAATTTTAAATATTAGTGTGAATATATATATATATATAGGCTTAATTGTAGTTTTGGTCCCCCAATTTTAACCATTTAGCGAAATTGGTCCCCCTATTTTAATAGTCGATAATTTCGGTCCCTCTATCTAATAATTTGTCTAAAATATGGTGATATAACATGTTTTAAATGAAGTTTTTAAGAGAATTTTCTTACGATTTCATCGATGTTGATATTTTATCATCTTCATATCATATACCATGACATTTAAAACCTATCACATCACCTTTTTTAGTTAAAAAATATGGAGGGACCAAAACTGTCAAACTTTAAAATAGAGGGACCAATTTCACAAAAACATGAAAATAGGGAAACCAAAACTGTCATTATGCCTTTTTTTTAAAAGAAGCTTGAAGTTGTAATCTCAAATCTTATGTAAATATAATCATAACCTCATCATGTCTAAACCACTAAAGGGGTTTAACTTATGATGAGCTTAACCACAAAAACGTAAAGTAAATAAGAGATGAATGAAAACATAATAGCTAAATTAATAGATAAGTTAAGAGTTAAGATGATTACACTCCAAAATGAAACAAGGTGAGCTCTTTGCATAACTCACCTAAGTAATCATAAATCTAACTCACTAAGAACTAACACTCATGCTCTTCTATCGAGGATATGAGATGAAGTGAGAACTCTAGTGGTTGCACTTAGCTCCCATAATGAATAAGAAATTGAGTGATTGCATTGCCTAAAACATCTAATTAATTCATATTTAGGATTTTATAGTTTTAAGTTGTTTTTAGTTTAAATTAATCATTTTGAACTAGTAATGCTTGTTGTAGATGTTTGATGATGTAGGATAAAGAATGGCTCTGAAGATATGAGAAGCTACAACATGGATGAATATTGCTTCGCTGAAGATTTGGAAAGATGTTGCTTCCTTGATCGCTAGTCGGGTCGTACAACTAGTACGGACCCAGTAGACCATGTTTGGTCATTGCTTAATGAGGAAGAATAATGAGTTGATACCAATGATTGGAATCATAGGAATAAAAGAAGAATATTCCTGGAGTAGGTAGGATATGATAAGGACAACTCATGTGTAAATTGACTAAAGGGTACAACTTGTAGTGGTTGGTCTTGTACTATTAAAAGGACAACTATGTGTTGGTACCAAGGGTCTAAAAATTTGTAATAGAATTTGAGCGGCCAAGTTTCAGCTAGGGTTAGCATCTTTAGAGTTTTCATTACATCTCATATTCACCACAGATGATCATGGTGGTTAGTTTTTAGAGGTTTAGAGTTAAATTACTTGGTGATGATTAAAACTCACCACTTGCCTTCAAGGATTGTAATCTTGTACTAACTCTATTTAATCTATCAATTTAGTTTTTCATGAATTCATTTATGTTTATCCTCATCTTCATCTCTGAGTTCAGCTCACCATGAGCTAAACCCGTTATGTGGTTTAGACATGGTGAGGTAATGAAATTCTTTACTTGCGATATATAAAGCTATAACGTCAAACTTCATTTTATTAAATTGATTTAATTCAAAATCTTTTGCTTCTAATGATATAGCTCCTTGATCCTTAGCAAGTATGGGAGTGGAACATGTTTGTTAGATATGAATTTGTCTCTAAGCATCGATAGATGAATGGATCAAGAGAGACTGCTTGAACGTAAACTAGACCATGGAAGACGGATAGACTCTAAGATCTAGATAGGACTCTTATTATAGGCCAAAGGCTCAATCAATGTAACACTTTGGTGGGTAATCTTGAGATCCTAACCTAGCAATGTTGCGAGTTAAGTTCTGCGTGATTGAACCCCGAGAGGTGTGTCTTCACGTCCTTAACACGAAGGCTGAGCGCACAACACTCCTAGTGGCCACCAGGTTGTCAAGAAGCCGTAGAAAGCTATAACTCTGTAAATCATAGTAAAGCTCTGTCATAATTGAACTTAGTTTAAACCACACTTTTAACCTTGAGAATTTCTAAATCTTTTTAATATTTTTTCCTAACCTTTAACTTTTATATTGCAACGACGAATGATTTATATTATAGCTCCCCAATCGTTGTGGGATTGATATCTTTTTATAGTATAACTTGGACAGTGTATACTTGCAATAAGTCTTTCCATCTTAAAATACTCATAGTGTTTTGGGAGACACCATAACCACAGCTAAACCTTGGCCTCTCAATTGAAGCTAACAAATTTCGGACCCTTAGCATGACAATGTGGTTGTCCTTTTACAGTGTTGGGATTTCAAAAGGAGTTTTTCAAAATTTTAATCCTCTTAGTGGAATAAATTCCGTTGAAAATGGATCTTGATTAAATCATTAATCACAAATCAAACACAAACTTAAGCACTTTAAGGATTCATGTGTTTAACTCTTGAAGCACAAAACCTTTGCAACAGAAATGTTTTTGATCACGAGCAAAGTAACATAGCAATGCCTCTATTCAGTCTACACGAACAGAACTTCTCTGATGACCAATGCTAGCCAATTCCAACGGAGATTTAGATAGACTAGGTTTAGAGAGCGGCGACTAGGTTTCTGACTTTGTGAATTAGGTTAAGCACTTCAACAACTAAATGCTTCAACACAAGGTTCTATTTATGGAATCACTTGTGTGGTCATGAAGCCAATCACTTAAATACATTGTACCTTGCAGTGCACTATATTTCACTTAAGCACATTGTACCTTACGGTGGACCGCGTTTCTCTATTTTTCATAAATTAAATAAAAAGTCATACTTAATTATTTAATTACTAATAAGTCCAACTTATTATTTTATAAATAAGTCTTACTTATTTATTTCTCTTATCTATTTGTCATTTGTGTGTGACCCCTATAGGTTCCCGTAACTTTGATAATAATATTAAATTATACATTTAATATTATAGACAGCGATTGACAACTAACAATACGTCTCTATCACCCAAGTAACGATAATTTCATGTGATTTGACGAAAACTTTCCGTGATAATGATCATGTGTATAATTACCTTTTTGCCCTCATGTATATATTGAACATAAGGCATGGATTGTGTTATCCTTGTCTAGTTCAATATTGGGCTCATAGACATTTCTCCTGTTATGTAAGAGGGAAAATTCCATCTAGGTCACTCATGTCATGTCCCTCAGCATGATTCATGGAACACTCATCAACCGACTTTGTAGTCATCCTATTACAGACAACGTTTGAATAGTGATAAAGCACTCAACTCCTACATCTAGGGTACATAGTGATTTCAGGTCAAAAGGTGAAATACACCATTATCATTATGAGAATATCTTATGACACTTTTCATAACTTTTACTATGTAGTATTCTCATGGCGGGTCAATCTAGTATAAATATTACTCCTCATATTTATACCTATGTGAAGACTAGATAACTCTTTATATATGATCTGTGAGATGTGATCATCAGTCTAGCCACATATTAGTCTCTATGCTTTTATGTTATCTCATTTTATAATAAAGTTTGACCACAAATATTTTAAGAATAATGCCCTTTCGTTTACTGGGTCTCACAATTAAGTCACACTTAATGCTCCATTAAACAAACTAATTACTCTAGGGACTTTATTATTTTTAAACAAAACAAAAGCAATAAAGAAATGCCTTATTATATATTCATACATACATGTTAGAGTCATGATGCAAAGCCAAATCCAATCAAAACTGATTGGCTATTAGGGTTTACTCCAACATATAGTACAAGTGAAACCACTACAAGTTGTTCTCTTTGATAATTTCTCCTATGGTACTTCCTTGTATTATTCTCTTATGACTCAAAATATTCTTATACTCCTTATACTACAACCATCAGAGACAACTCATTCAACTTTGTTCACAAGCAAAGGCAAATGAAGGATCTAAGAGTTCGTACAATTGTACGATCCGTAGTGTACGTCCTTCAACGATACAACTCTAGAATCCTTCTCAATGTTGCATCTTCTCACATCGTCATAATCCTTTGAAGTGTTGTATCTTCTTATATCGCCACGACATATATTCCACCTGTTCCACAAATCAACCATGACAAGCATTACTAGTTCAAAATGACTAAACAACAATTTAAACTATTTAATTCCTAAAAAAAAGTATCATTACTATTTAAATAATTAACTTTGTGGATGCGCTATAGGGTGATTATGCTCGTATCCCATACCTATTTTTTTAGCAATCAACAAGTAATTACTCTCTCAATCATGGTAACTCTATCTATATATCTTCGTTGGTTCGTTTTTCCTATCTCTATCTCTCTAGCTGGCCACTTGCAACGTCAATGGCAACTGACCAAAAATAAGAGGAAAATAGAAATGAAAAATGACTAATGTTCTTGGACAAGAAAATATTGTTAAAAAAAATCATGACTAAATAATATCTAGGAAATGCTGCGTTACCATTATTCCACCAATACCATACCTTTATTGATAGTCTAAGCAACCAAAATGCATTTGAATTCTCTCTTCTATAAGCTAATTAACCATGCAAGCCATGAGGTTTCTTGCGTTGAACCCGCAATAGTTTGGCAATCAACCATTAAAAAAAATGTTTGCTACTAATTTCATTTACGTATCTTACTTCAAAATTAATCAAGGTCAACCATTTTATTTTATATGCAATAATAATATCAATGAGTTCACACCATATATACTGTTTACAACAAAAAAAATAACACTATATATATTGTTCCTTGTAATTTAGGTTTCATTAATTGTGGTACGTATCAAATATATGCGCCTATAGTTTTAGGTATCTCGTGTAACCTTGTTTTGCTGAAGAAGCAAAGGCTTTGATTGTTTTCTCTCTTATAATTTATCTTATAACTAACCTATATTCATTAATGTACGTATGATCACTTTCATTTCATTCCATCCCATGTTATTTTCTCGTGTTTGTTTGTGCCTTTTGACTTAATTCCCTTAAATCATGCTTTTCTTTTCTTATTTTATAATCACAATATAATAATGAAATTATTGGTTAAGGCTTAACTTATAGTTTGGGTAAAAAAATATGAGTTAAGTGCCAAAAACGCAGCATTGCCTTTTTCTATGGCATCAAATTTGGCTTTTAATATGGTATCTTATGGGTCCAATGGGAAAATATATGTGAAGGTAACGCGTTTAGAACATGTGACATACATTACAATTTTCGTGCCTACTTTTCCACTTGTATTTGTATATATATAATATATTGGGCACACAAACCGTTACTCTTCAAATTTCAAGATACCATCCTCTCCTTTAGTTTTCTATATTCATCTTCTAGTGGATTTCAATTACAATCTCAAAGATTAGTGATTGAAAAATTTGGTTAGATTTTGTTGAACTATAGTTTCCTTTTGCAAATTTGTGATTGCAATCATGGTTTTAATTTGTGGTCTGCAACGATAATATAAAGAATTTTGAGGTATCTGCAATGACATCGCAGCCGCAATTTCAAATCATGATTGCAATTAAGCATGTATGAGAGGCGAATTAACTAACTTTGTCTATTTTCTTTTCTTTCTTTTTTCAGGTTAAAGGACATTGAATCTATTAGTACTCCAATTTGTAACATGAGTTTTAGTCGAAATTCGACGGCGAGAAGTGGAGATTCCTTGGATGGAATGTTGAATGACTATGTTGCTGGAAAGACCAAAGTGAAACAAAAAACAGCCACAACAAAATTTGTTGCAGCACTAACATGTCTTCAATTTTTCTTTGCAGTCTATGCAACATTTTTATTGTACTACATGGGTCCTTCAATTGATTTAAGAACCAAACCAGATTTCTCAAGAATTGCACAACAATGGAAAAGCCTCATGATCACACCACACATTGTAGGGCATTATCAAGAAGCTGCATCTTCACTCATCCAAGAAGACAACAATAACCAATTTCAAGCAACAATTCCATCTCTTGTTTGTGAGAATGAAAAAATCGATTTCTTGCAAAAGAAGTCAAATGATGTTCAAATGATCAAGATAAAGAGAGAGCTTTATGAAGAGGTTTTGAATTTCCAAAACAAAACCATTGGAACTGAGACACTTCAAGAGCTAATGAACATGAAATCCAAATGGGATTTGAAAGGTCCAAATCCAAACAAACCGAAAATCAATGTCTTGTTGAACCATTTCAAGAGAAAAACACTTTGTGCTCAACTTGATTCATTGCTTCAACAAACCCTACCTTTTCATCAAGTTTGGGTGCTTTCATTCGGGAGTCCGAACGAGGCTTCCCTCAAGAGAATCGTCGAAAGCTATAACGATTCACGAATAAGTTTCATAAGCTCGAGTTATGATTTTAAGTACTATGGAAGGTTTCAAATGGCTTTGCAGACAGAAGCTGATTTGGTTTATATTGTTGATGATGATATGATACCTGGAAAGAAAATGTTGGAGATTTTGGCACATGTAGCTGGGACTGAAAAGTATAAGAATTCTGTTTTGGGAAGTATTGGAAGAATATTGCCATTTAGACAAAAGGATTTTACTTTTCCAAGTTATAGGAAATTTAAGTCTAAAGAAGCTGGGTTATATTTACCTGATCCTGCTTATGATATCACTATTGATAAAATTGTGCAGGTTGATTTTCTTTCAAGTTCTTGGTTTTTATCTGCTGAGCTTGTTAAGACACTTTTCATTGAGACTCCTTTTACCTTCTCAACTGGTGAAGATTTGCACCTCAGGTATAATCATATTGTCTACTTTGTTTTTACATCTTGTTAATTAACTTTTTTCTTTTACCATTTTATCATGATATATATTTTTTAACAAAAATTGGATAGAGTTTGATTTTTATGCCATAGGTGCCATGCATGAACCCCCATAATTTTATATTATATATACCATATGCAATTTTATTTTATGATGAATGAATGTCATTTATGTAGTATCACAAAAAAAATATGTCATTTATGTAGTGACAAAATGTCAAATATAATGAGGACATGTTATTATTAAATATTATCTAGTTTAGAGAAGAAAACTATTCACTTTAATTTAATAAAAAAGCATAGTGAAAAAACTATTTATCTTATTACAAATATTCTAATTCAAATATCTAATATATTATTTTTTTTTAAATGTTTGTCTAAGATGTGCAATATTGTATATGTTAAAGTAATCGAAAGTAACAACTTTTTATTGAAAAATAACAATTACTTATTTAAAAGTTATATATATCAAATGCACAAATTCTTCTGATGCAAACTTACTATTTTAAATTTTTTAACATGTGTAAATTTACACTCATTAACATCTTCCTTATTTTAATATAGAAAATCTTTGTATCACTTACTTTAATTTAGTGAAAATTTAACAAATTAGCTGTGAAATTTGTTTGAACATTGACCATCCAAGTCAAACAATGACTTATTTGGTAGTGCTCAACTAGTTGCAATTAGGTTCAGAAACACTTGTAGTAAGCATATCTTATTCCTTTGAAATCAGAATTCCAAAGACTTTTTCTCTAGTGTCAACTACTATATATGTTTTTCTTACTACAACTAGTGTACTTTATTCAATTTTCGTATGAAGGAATCTTCTTATTTTATTCCTCTATTTGCAATCAAATCAACTCTTATTTTTATTATTGCATTTGACTTAAATATTCATTTTATTTGACACTTGGAATCCGCAAACAATATCAACCTATTCAACCGTGTCATAGACACCGGACATCATACTGCATTCACACGTAAACACCATTAATAATTTTTTTACATGTGTTTGTGCACTAGGGTTGAACGCTAAAACTTGTCGGACACCAGACACATAGTCGATTGGATTTACTGAAAAATCTTTTGATATTGTTTGCAGCTATCAGCTTCAAAAGTATAGAAATGCAGGCTCATTTGTTCTACCAGTAGATCCAAAAGACAAAGAAACATGGGGTGATAGTGAACACAGACTAGCCTACGTATCCGAAACAACAGTAATTTTCAAAGACATAGTTCAAGTACGCGATGATCAATGGTGGAAAGCACTTTCATCAGGCTACATAACACAATGGGCAGCAATGTACCCTCAAAAAATAGATGCACTCTTCTATGCTCATTCAGTTGATGAAGTCAAAGCACTTTCACCACTTCTTGAAAAATTCAGATCAACAGTTGGCAAGAAGGCCTACATTGTTGTCTCTGGTGGAAATTTCTGTCCTTGTGAACAAGCAGCAGCAGCACTCAAATGGCCTCTTTTGGTTTGCAAAGAACGTCGGTTTAAGATCTTTGATTTAGGTGTTGGTTCAATTTCCGGGGTGTCGAACTCTGAGGCACCAGTTATACAAGCAGTGTATTCTAGTTTGAAGGGTTTGATTAAAATTCATAACCCAAGTGTTGTTATTACTGTGGATGATATTGATGTTAATGTGAGAAAAGCTTTGAAGATGGCTTCAGAAACTAATTCAAATGGTACTACTTTGGTTCTTTTGCCTAGGGCTTCTGTGTCTAAAGTTCTTTGGATGGCTGATTTGAGATCAACAGCATTGCCAAGTAAGAAAGTCTATTTTTTTTCTAAATTGCATTTCTTATCTCTAGATTAGATTATTAATAATGATATATAACTAAATTTTGGGTCAGTCTAACTCAACATGTATATAGGTAAATCATATAATGATTTAACAATGGTTTAAGTCAATGTTTTAACGACCGGTTAAATCAGGAACAGGCCAATTTGTCAATTGGTTTGATCCCGAGTACTTCGAAATCAAGTTTAATCGGATGGAACAAGGTTGAACTGGTTAAACCAAAGTTGGTTCAACTGGTTTTATTTATTTATTTGTCATCCAGTTCAACCACGATTAAACCAATTAAAACATAATCTAATAGTTTCATCTCTAACAAATGTGACCATATTTAGTAAAGTTTAACCTAGGAGTAATGCACAATAGTTCATTATGTTGTCTTAATTTTTTATACAATTTTCTCTTGCAGATTGGAATAAAATGAGGCTATCTATCAACATCATAACCCAAAACAGGGTAAATTCACTAACAAGGCTTCTCAAATCACTCACCAATGCCTACTATCTAGGAGATGAAATTCCAATCACTTTCAACATGGATAGTAGAGTTGATGAAGCAACCATAAAACTAGTAGGTTCATTTGAATGGCCACATGGATCAAAAACACTAAGAAGAAGAATCATCCAAGGTGGACTCATAAGAGCAGTAAGTGAAAGTTGGTATCCATCTTCAGATGACAACTTTGGTTTACTACTTGAAGATGACATTGAAGTCTCACCTTATTACTACCTATGGATCAAATATGCACTCATGAATTACCATTATGACCCTCAAGTCTCTCTCCCAGAACTCTCTTCCATCTCCCTATACACACCAAGAATTGTTGAAGTTGTCAAAGAGAGACCAAAATGGAATGCAACAGAATTCTTCAAACAAATCCATCCAAACACACCTTACCTTCATCAATTACCTTGTAGTTGGGGAGCAGTGTTTTTCCCTAAACATTGGAGAGAGTTTTATGTTTACATGAACATGAGGTTCACTGAGGATCCTAAGAAAAACCCGGTTCAAATTCCGAAATCAAGAACAAATGGTTGGCAAGCTTCATGGAAAAAGTTTCTCATTGATATGATGTATTTAAGAGGGTATGTTAGTCTTTATCCAAATTTTCCAAACCAAGCAAGTTTTTCAACTAACCATATGGAACCAGGTGCACATATTAGTGCAAAAGATAATGTGGTCAAACATAATAAAATGGATTTTGAGGTGCCATTGTTGAAGGATGATTTTAGGAATTTTTTGCCTGGAATGAAAATGCCTTCAGCTTCAAGATTACCATCTTTGAACCTTTTCAATCAGGCTGTTTCTCTTAAGGGACTTAAAGCTGCTGGTGCTAAGTTGGGACAGGATGTGCTTAGATGTAATAATGTTACTGAGATTGTTGCTGTTGATCATCATACTGGTCTACCTCATCACTGCTCAAGATTCTGAAAATCTGAATTGTTATCATTTATCAATTAATTAATTATTTTTTCTGGTTTAATTTTTTTACTCTTTGTTTATTCTACTTTGAGTTGAAGAATTGTTTCTGTTTTTTGTTTATAAAAGCAATTTTGCTGTTGATGGAATAAGTATGTATGAGGTAACTTGTATATTTCCAAAAAGACAAGATAAAGTGGTCTTTCCCAAAAATGCAATTGTAATTAATTGTTGAATGTCTTATGCTAAGATTTTTCTGCATAAATTGTGTTTTTTTTTTTTTGAAAGATGCATAAATTGTGTTCTTTCTCATGATTTGTTAAAATGGTTAATGCTATGAGTTTCAAAGGGAGTAAAATAGAAAGTTCAATGAGGTACTTAAGTCATGAAATTCTCTCATCCTATCTAATAGATTAATTTTTTGGGTTGAGTTCTTCTTATGAACTTAATTTCATAGCAATTGGGGTTTTCATTGCAGGTTGAGTTACGAAAAGAACTACCTATAAGTTGGATTATTGTATACCACCAAATACAGATAAACGAAGGAAGCAACCAAAGGAAAAAGGGCTACCCTTGGATAGATAGAGTGATAATCAGGCTACCATTGGATCAACACCGACATAATTAAAGTCCTAAAAATTGTGGTTGAGTCTAGCACAAACTCACAAAACCGACTTGTAAGATAAAGATTGCCTCCATTTATAAACACACCATCTTTTGTCCGATGTGGAAGTCTTTAACACACACCCTCACGACCAGCACTATTGGACTTGGTTCATGGACATAAATTGAGGTGGTCCGATAGTGAAAACATGATAGCAGGTGAACCAATGAATTTTGGAGAGACTTTGATACCGTTTTAAAAATCATGTTTGAGCCTAACAGAATCTCATAAAATAAGCGGGACTTGGGTGAGAAGTGTCTAAGATGGTATCAGAGCCACAAAATCGACTTATAAGGTCATAAGTGTCTCATCTTTATAAATTCTTATCAAGAATCTTATCTCTTCGATGTGGGACTTGAGTTTTTCCAATAAACCCCCCTCACGTCCAACACTCTTTAGGTTTGGTGTGTGAATAGGTAGGTGGCCCTTCAATCGTCAATCTATGATACCATGTTGAAATTTAGGGTTTAACTCATCCTTACAAAACCGGCTCGTAAAATGAAAAATGACTCGTGAAATTTGTATATATATAAAACGAAATCAGTAACTTTTCCATTTCTACAATTTTACATTAACCTTATTTCTACGGTTCCTCTCCCTATGTCAAAATCCAAAATCCACACATTGGTCGGATCTTGGAGATTTTTTTGTTCAAAATCATCACATTTCAATCTTTATCAAACATCAAACTAAATGTTAGGTCTCATTTCCTCTGCATGCAACTATTTGTGTTCAGATTTTTTTTCCTGATGACTGAAGCTGTTCGGATTATAAAATCCAAACATGATTGTTATTGTTCGGTTTTTATAATTCAAATTGTACTAGCGGGCATTTTTTTTGAGCAATTTTCTGGATTTCTGCTAATTGTGTGTGTATACTTGATTATGCGTGTTACAAGTATGGAACACATTAGGGGTCAAAGAGAAGTGATGCATGCTTTTGTTAGGCGAGAGCGTATGGAGAGAATGGAAAGCATGGGGGGGGGGGGGGG
>Ga0228710_1003071_pt1 | contig 26613 bp, 9 predicted proteins | sample MedpolnodulmetaG_FD_177995 | JGI IMG/M metagenome (GOLD analysis project Ga0228710, IMG submission 177995) | Root nodule microbial communities from Medicago polymorpha collected in Santa Monica, California, United States - pink nodules | ecosystem: Host-associated > Plants > Roots > Nodule... | reverse complement strand
ATATATAATCAAAGAATAGAATTACAAAATAAAATAGTTAGTTACGATTTTGGTTCCTTTACTTTCACTTACTTACGAAATTGGTCCCCTATTTGAAAGTCAATTAGTTTTGGTCTGTTTTTTTTTTCTACTTCGTATTTTTGGTCTAAAAGACAACAATGTAACATATTTTAGATAACGTGTTATACGAGATGATGATGTATAATGATCAATACACATGCAATTAAACAAAAACTCTTTTAAAACTTCGATTTTTTTTTTTGGACCGATTCCAACACATTTATCCTACACAACCACCCTCTCTTTCCCTTCCTCCCTCCAAACCATATCTTTATGCAAGAACCTAAAACCATAAACTATCCTTCTGCATGCATCCTCCAACACCACTTACCTAACAAAACTAAATTAAATTCCCTAATTCTTCTAACCCCCAAACCTTCGTTATTCTTTTCTAAGAAAATCGTATCCCGTTTAATCTAAGGAACTTTTCTAATTTCTTCACACCTACCCCAAAAGAAACATTTAAATAAAGATTTGATAGAAGACAAGATAGATTTCAAAAGTATCAAATGACCCGACATAAACAAATGACGGTTCTTCCAATCCGACAAGTGCTTTTTAATCCGGTCTAATAAGGATACTAAAACTGAAGACGACAACAATCTCCACCAATTGGCAGACCAAATACAAAAAAAAGAAACGGTACCAGTTTGACAATTTAAAACTAAACTGTCTCATTTTATATATAAAATATGACTTATATACCTATACTATATGGTATATTAAATGTTTACTATTTGAAATTGTATGTAATAATTTATGAACTATAGATGGAACAAAACATATAATCAAATGATAAGAATAGAATTACAAACTAAAATAGTAAATTACGATTTTGGTCTCTTCACTTTCACTTACTTGCGAATTTGGTCCCCCATTTAATAGTCACTTAGTTTTGGTCCTATTTTTTTTCTTCATATTTTTGGCATATAATATTACGATGTAACATATTTTAGATGACGTGTTTTACGAGATGATGATGTATAATGATCAATACACATGCAAATAAAAAAAAACACTTTTAAAACTTGGATTTTTGTTTTGTTTTGAAGAAGTTAAATTAGTTAAAGAAAATTGGCATCGAAGAGAATCAAATATGAAAACCTTAAGAGGAACATACTCTAATGTCTCAAACCAACACTATCAAACCAACCTAGATGATATATCACTATTTTTGAGTTTGAAAATTTGAAAAAGGAACAAAACCATATAATTTTAAACTAAGAAGATCAATTTCACAAATGAGTAAAAATATGGAGACCAACCGTATAATTAAATTGACAATTTATTTAGAAGGTAAGATAAAATTTAAAATTTAAAATAAATAATAACAAAATAAAAGTCGGTCCCCCAATTGAGAAATATGGAGAATGTGTAGTAGATCTTGAAAAAGCAAGTAAAGACCGAATTGGATTGCTTAAGAAAATAATAATAAAATAAGTATTAGTAATATAAAAATTTAAAGGGAAGAAAATTGGATTGACATGGTCCCCTCAAAGAAGGACATCCCATCAGAGAGAGATATTTCATATTTGTAGACTTTGCCTGCTGTGGGCGCCTCCATCTCTGTTCTTCTTCTTCTTCTTCTTCTTCATTTTTCTTGTTTTCTCTAAATCCTATAATAATATTATTAAAAAAGATGAAAAATATTTATAAAAGGGGGATTGGACCTAACCCTCGTTCGAATGTAATGTCAGAGTATGATATCGGTATTTTTGTGTCTAGATAATACAATTCTTTTTTTTTTTTTTGAGGAACGATAATACAATTCTTAAAAAAAATATATGGAGGAATTTTTTAATATATGCATTTTTTTTGTTAAGTAGTTTAGTGACTATAGCTTACACAATTTTATTGTAGAGAATTGGAGTATCACGAGGATAAGTTTATCGATATTTCTCTTTTGGTTTTACTTTTTTCTATGCCTCAAAATATTATTTGTTTTTCTAGCCTCTGCAACTATACGGTATAAACATTATCGATTGTCTAGTTTTGTTTCCCACCCTTTTTATTGTATTGTGGGAAGAGAAATATTAAAGGGACCTTTAAAAATAATATTAAAAAGAAATTGTAAAACAAAATAAGAAATTGAATAATTGATATGAAAATAAAAAATTAAAAACTCAATTGCATTTTTTATTAGTTGAATCTATAGTAATGCAAGATATGGGAAGTTATTTTACTCAAAAAAAATATGAAACTCAACTCAAAATTGGAATTGAGAACTAAAATAGATTTGATTTTTTAAACTTTTAAAATATGAAATAAAAAACTTTAAACTTTCTTTTTTTTTAAGTAAAAAAACTTTAAACTTTTAAAACATGAAATAAAAAACTTATAAGGTCTAAGACTGCACACATTAGTTGGACTTTGTTGTTGGGACCAATCTAGTTGGGATCACTAGAACGTGTCAATTTAGTTGGGATCACTCTTTTCTTTTTGATTTTTTCTAGTTACTAGTCACACCTTTACAATATCCAATTAAACTCAAATCTCTTTAAATTGTTTTCATAATACCGAAATAGTTCTTGATTTAATTTTTTTAACATTTTTTTGGTGCATGTGTCATTCCTATGCAAACTCTATTCTTATACGGTAGAAACTCTTTAAATTAATACTTGGTAAATTAATAAACTTTCTAAAATAATAAATTTGTCCGGTTCCAACTTGAACCAATGTAAAAATTGAAAAACTCGATAAAATAATAAGATAATAATTTTTCGGAAGATCCCTTTATAATTTTCGGTCCCAAGAAAATCATAAATTAATAATTCATAGAAACTGAAAAATATATATTACACTCTATTGAAATATGATTCAATAGTTGTCTGTTTTCCTTTAAAGTTCAAGTCTGTTTGGAGCTCATCTCTAACTTTTCTTATTGCATCCAATAGCTCAGGTGTTGTATTTATGTATTGTATTTTTCCAATGCATATGAACACAGTAGTTACTAATTTACGTTGAGTCCCAAGGTTCGTTGCAACGTAATTCTAAGAGGCATAAACTAATTTTCCTTTTTGTTTGGTATGTACTGTATAATTACTTAAAAACTCTTTAAATTAATAATTATTAATTTATCGATAAATTAATAACTCTCTAAATTAATAAATTTCTCCGGTCCTGACATTATTAATTTATAGAGTTTCTACTGTAGGTGTACACCAACTCAATTTATATAGGTGTACATGTGATATTAACTAAGTTTCCTATCTTTTTTTCATTCATATCCAATTAGTTGTTTCTTCCACTTATATGTGTTTGCTTCTTTTCTAAACTTATCCGCTCCGTTTGTTACTTGAGCTGATATGTTGGTTGCTTAATTTCTAAGTTTAATTAATTATTAAGTTTTTCGAAATTAGTTACAAACTTTCTGTTGAAGACAAAATCCTTATTTGATATTTTGATTATTATTAACATCTTATATATGTTTTATCTTGTTATCTACCGATGACATGCCATCTTACGTTATTCTTAACATGTTTTCAGTCATTTTCAATAGGTTTTTCATCTAAAATAGAAGAGTATTGGAGCAATTGCCTAAGATTTCAAGACATTCGTAATATTTTTTATATTTAGTCATGTAATTTTACTTTTCTCTAAACATAACAATTCTAGGGTGTTTTGATGTAATTCATGAAGAAACCTTGCAAATTGACAAAACAAGACATCTAAAGACTTGTGAAGACTTTGGGAAGATCATAAATGAAGATTCAAGAGGCCTCAAAAGACATTACAAATGAAAGAATTCCGTTCTAAAGTCCTAAGACATCTTAAATGGAAGCAAACACCCCAAAAGACGAAGAAACATGCATTTACGCGCAGGGGAATACATTGGGGGCGCCCGAAGCATGATCCAAGCATAATACATTGGGGAGAATAACATGTTGTTGTCTCTGAACCATGAGTTCGACAACTTGTAAAGGTTGAGTATTTTGATTCGAGGGATATTTTGGATTTGAGGAATCTGCTGATAAATAGGTTGTGGAGGGGCGAAGAAATTTGCTATTCTCCCCATTTGAGTGGCTAATGCTTGGTAAATTTTATTTGTACTTTGAATCAAAGGATTAAACACTGTACCAATTTGTCTTGTTAACAAATAAACCATTTTGTGGTTGCTCTCATCCATTTGTTGCCTAAAAAGCATCATAGATTATTGGCTTAATTGCAGTTTTAGCCCCCTAACTTTTCCAAAGTTGTGATTTTGACTCCCTAAGAAAAAAAACTACAAAACAACCCCCTAAGTTTTGCAACTGTAGCAGTTTTGGCCCCCAAGACTGATATTGACTCGGTCTACGCTGACGTGGCACCCTAAGTGAGGTGCCACGTGTTATTTTTTTTTTGCCTTGGGGGGCCAAAACTGCTACAGTTGCAAAACTTAGGGGGCTGTTTTGTAGTTTTTTTTCTTAGGGGACCAAAATCGCAACTTTGGAAAAGTTAGGGGGCTAAAACTGCAATTAAGCCTATATTATTTAGTTAAGGCTGATAGAGAACTTATGCCAAAAACACTAGAACTTAAAGGACTGTGTATTGAATGGCGTGAATGGATCTACCTGGTCTACGGGTGCAGACACATTATTATGCAAGTTTTCCATCATTGAAGTTGGCATACCATAAGGCTATTCCCTAGACAGACTTTGCATAGTTACGTACCTATCATCAAGTCTAGGTCTAACTTGAGGATGAGGAGACGTAGGAACACTGGTAGACACGGGTACACCAGCAATAAATGGAGGCACAAAGGTTCTCATTTCTGGTCGTGTCATTGTAGCGGTTGTTGTCGGAGCGGTTACTCCCATTTCCGTCGAAACCAACATAGTCATGGTTGCACCCACGACCGTTGATACATTGGCACCCACTGTGGGGCAGATGTATGTGTAAATTGTGCTTGTGAAGAGGACTGCAATGATTGTGATGATGCAGAACCACCACTATTGGTGGATTTATATATTGTTTTCAAAGCTCTACCACTTCTTAAATGCATGCACACGATTTTCACAAGAAAAGTTAGAGAAATGTTTGAAGAAAAAAAAGAAACTTATTTTCAAAATTTGCACAAACAGGGTCCCACCGGGTGAGCCAATTTGGTTGCCGGTGTTTTTGGCAAACAGGAAGGGCTGGTTTTGGTTATTACAAGCAAGATCAAACCAGAAATCCTAGGACATGTTGTGTAAAGTTTTTTTAGAAAATAGTGAACATTCATCAAATTCATAGGTTACTTTTTGAACGGTCTGATTAAATGAAGTTCTGATTAAATGAAGTTCTGCTACATAATGAAGTGATTATATAATGATGTGAATATAAGAAATTGTGTTATATAATGAAAAAATGTTATATAATGAAGTGATTATATGATGATGTGTTGCTTTGATGATGTGAGGAAATGAGGATGTGTAACTATCTAGTCGAGTTTTACATTGTTGAAGTCTTATATGGTGTCCATGCATTCATAATCAGTTCTATTTGACGATGTCCATTTGACATTGTGGGATTAATCAGTAATATACCTCTAATATCCAATTATTTGATGTTTTTGGATCACTCAGTAACAATACCCATGATATCCAAAAACGGATTCCACATGCATATAGAGCCAAGTTAGCGCATTGCATACATGTTTGCAAGTGTATTTGAAGATGTGATATGTGACGATGTGTTATGTGTAGATGTGCATATATGAAGATGTGATAATTGTTGATGAGTTACGTGATAGTAATGTGTGAATGATGTTTACTTTGTTAAATGCAAACTTGGTGTCTTTAATTGATGTTGATGTGATAATATGATTATATGATGTTGGATGAGACTTGTTAACCTTATAACATGAATATATATGCATATGCAAAGTATGAATACTGTTTATTTGTGATGAATATATGTTGAATGAATAAATGATGTATTGTTTATCCTGGAGCTATACATGCGTTTGTATTTTCCTTTGTGTTGAATATTTCTCACCCTCTTAGTGTGGATGTGTCACCTACACTCTTGGGAGTGTAGATTTGCCGGAAGAGGAAGCCTAGTATATCTTAGTCTCCGAGGATGGCTTTGGAGCCTACTCGCTCAGTTTTATTGCTTTGAGAGTCTGTCGTGTCGAAGCTCTGATTTGTGACACTAAGATTTTTGGGGATTTTATCTTTATTATTCTCAAACTTGTTAAGTTTCCATTGAATCACGTTTTTTTTTATGTTGAAAATTGTGATTTATTTTGAAGTGTTGTTTTTAATGACTATTCTGCTGCGATGTTTTCTTATACTATGAGAATTACACTTTGCTTTGATGAGATATGTGACCCCTTTGGATGCTTTGTTATTATTTATTGAATTTTTTGTTGAAAATATTTCTTGGGGTTTAGGGTGTTACAATCTTTAATTCGCACGAGTAACTAAATTCTATTAGGGCCGGGTTCTAAAATGAACCTCTATTTTATTTGTTGGATTTATTTAATTTAAGTTCTTTATTAAGTTATTTTATGAATCTTGTTTTATTTTATCATGCAAATTCTTAATTTCACCCAAAGTGAACCACCCATAAGATAACGGTAATTAGGGAGTGTCAAACCTAATATCAGTGAAAACATACTTGAATAAGGAAGTAACTAAGGTAACGGTGTAACCACCAGAATTAGGGAATTAGTAGCAACAACGGTAATTGCACCTATGAACTAACATATTAATTTCACTCTTCTTACATCCTTGGTAAGGTAGACGACACAAGGCTGCCCATTTGTAAAATTACCGAGAGGGAGATTATGTTAATGAACTTCTAAGATTCATAGACGATGGAACCTTTAGGAGGGTGGAAAATTTAGGAACTCTACTTTAAGTTTGTGTTTCAATTACCTTTGAGAGAGTAAGAACCCCACATACATCTACATTCGAAGGTACATCCCCCTATAGGATTGATGACCATAAGCATTGACGCGCGTAGAAACTCCGGTGCAAGGTTGCAGCTTGACAGCTGAAGGGGAATAAAATCCCACGAACTCATCACGTAAATAGAAGACATTGAACCAATCCCTGAGTAATGTTTGACCATTAATTCAACAAATGAATAGATGAGATTCAAAGAATCTTAACCGCCACTGACATTCTGCAATCAAAACAGGTTACTCCTAAACTCTTGCTCAAAGTAAACAAATCAAATTGCACAAACTTGCCCCCTTTACCTTTTATTTATATGTTTTATTTATTGTTTTCTATTCTTAAATAAGTAACGTGAATTGTCTAGTTGAAACGACAATTCTTGTGGATATGATACAATACTCTACTTACATTTTATTACTTGGTAAATAATTTGGTACACTTGCGTAAAAAATGTAAATAATTCGAGGATGAGGTTACTAACCAATTTCTTTTGATAACACACAAAAAAACCAACTTAAAACCTAATTTAACTCTTATTATATTAACTCTCTTAACATATGTATGACATTAATATATGGACTAAATTCCATTCTCACACAGACCAATTATATAATTTTCCCAAATAATAAACAAAGGCAAGTGGCAACTTTGATGATGATGCTTCTATGATATTCCTCTGCACATGTTCAGGAAAACATAGGTATCGGATATAATTCGAGATGCTCAATTCTAACATGGATAAATTCAGTGACCATATTGTTCAAAAGCTATGTATGACTTTTCTGACTCAGACGAATGTTTCAACATTTTTCTCAAATTAAAGAATAAAAATATTTGATGATGATCCTTCTTTGCAAATTTGAACTTTACATTTGGATATGATAATCCTTCATTTTTCCACGTATCATGAAGAAGAAGCTTCTCTCAATTAAATGTGATGTAATGACCTCAATAAAATAAGTAATATCATGTGCTATAGAGCAGTATAGACTGCAAATTGCGGTGATCAAGAGGTGCTAAATGGATTGAGTATGTACAAAAATTAAAACAAATTTTTGATTGCATTTTTAATCGTCTATTTGTTCACACTCACATGAATCTGGGTTGGGAAGTCCTACTTTATGTCTCCTAGATTAGGATTGGAGTGAAGTCCAGAGTTTGATAGCCACCTCCAGTATGATATTGATAATACTAATTAATATTTGTTATTTTTTAAAAGAAAATTCTATTAAGAATTTATATATAATTGAGTTTAACATGTTGCACAGTAATACTATTTTAAAAAAATATCTACATGGAAAAATATAAAAAAAAAAAACATATACAAAAAATTGCATCAATAAATTTTAACTTTTCTTACAAAGATAAATTGTACTCTCTCAGTTCGTTTTTAAGTGTCATTTGACTACGGATTTAACGTTTCTATTTAATTGTCGTTTTGTTATTTTAAGGGTACCATCTGTCACTTACACCATTTCCCAATTACTCTTATTTTTTTCAATAAAACTAATTAATGTTATATATTTGAAAAACTAAAGTTTGTTATTTTTAAACTTTTTTTTTAAAAACAAACTTTTTTTCATAAAAAATATTTGTTTTTTATTATATTCAACATTCAAATCTATATCACATGGTGTGAATCTAGTATTAGTTGAAACCAATTTTGATTAAAGGAGTTAAAGAAAAGTTTAATTTTTCTTTACAATTATTAAAAAATATGTGTACAATTATTAAATTATTGATAATTGTTTGTTTTGGAAGAGAGGTAAAGTGTGTTAAAAAAACTAAGAATTTGTTGAAGAAAAAGAAAGTAACAAACAATTGTTTGTTTGAGAGAAAGATAATATGTTAAGTTTATTGGAAAGAAAAAGTGTGTGAAGAAAATAAGAATGTATCGATGGATTAAAACCAAGATATAATAGAAAGATAATGTGTAAAAATACATTTCTTTAATTTAGTGTTACTATTCTAAAGCGACACTTAAAAAGGAATGGAAGGAGTTGTTAGCGGCATGTATAGATATTAGGGTTAAATATGTTTTTGGTCCCTATAAAATTGGGTACTTTCAAGTTTAGTCCTTACTTAATTTTAATAGTTCTTTTAGTCCCTAAAAAAAATTATGCACTCAGTATTAGTCTTTCTTCAATTCAAATTTGTTTAATTTATGCTTAAACTCTTGAGTTTTTGAACAATTTTTTACAGACGTGTTAAGAACATTACTAAAAGTTCCTCTGCAAAAAATTGTCGCAAAATTTGATTTCTACGTCCAGATTTTGTTAATTTTATCTTTAACTTTTACCGTTTTAAAAAATTCATGTTTAATTCGTTTCATGTTAAAAAATTCTAAATTTTAGTAAATGAACATTTCTTAGTGTTCTAAACTTGTCTCAAAAAAATCGTTCAAAAATTTAAGAGTTTAAGGATAATTAAACAAACTTTGTTGTAACCGGGACTAAAATTAGAAGTAATTCTTTTTTGTAGGGACTAAAAAACCTATTAAAATTAAGTAAAGATTAAACTTAGAAGTTCCCAATTTTATAGGGATAAAAACATATTTAACCCTAAATATTATAATTATAATTATCATTTGAAGAGTTGAGTCAGAAAATAGTAGGAGAGAGATGCTTTGTTAGAAATCATTTTTGTGTAGACAATATAGCACAAGAAAGTGACAGGCATGTAGAATGGTTGTGCCACATTCAAATGAATCAAAATATATAAAAATTTAAAAACTAAACAAATGCATATCAAACATAATGCACTTGCAACAAACCCTGTGCATTCTTTAAACAATGTGAGGAATATAGTTTCTTGGTGAACATATAAGGGTATATAGCTATGTCCTTGCTTTTTACTACAAGTAGAATGTTTTCGTGCATGTTACATGGTTGTGAGTGTCATGTTCATGATCATACACTCAACTAAGAAAATTGGTTAAAGATTTCATAAAAGAATTTTTTTTAAAAAAAAATAAGTGTTATTTTTGTCAATATAATAATTACAACAATTTTTTATAAAAAAAAAAGTTCTTTTGACTTCTTATATAGTGTTTTTAGAACACTCATTAAGATCCTTCTTAGTTTTGTAATTTTTTATAATGTTATGAATAAACTATACGAAGACAATAAGTTAAAAATATTATATAAGTGAGATCAAACCACGTAAATATAAAATTTTAGATTAAAAATACAACAATCAAGTGGAGGCAAGTGGGGTCGGTTGATCCCATTGCCCCCACATTGCATCCATGCCTGACTATTTCACAAATGAAAAGATTCATGCATGGTGGTTGATCATCCCTCTTATACTGAATTTCATCATTTTTTTTGGTTCTTATAGGTTCACTTAACTGGAGATATAATTATATTCGAGTTATTGTTAGATATTAAAGGTGAACATGTAATCGAGATTTCATTAGTCAATTTAAGCATTGTTATTTAGATAACAATTTTCTTGTGTCCAATAACCTTTTTTTTGTTGCGTAAACTAGGTATCTCTGCATACAACAACAAAGATTAATCTCTCGAGTCTTGTAGGACTTAAATTGGTGGCAAATTCGCTCTAAGGTTTTGTTTGGGAGTTTGGAAGGGAGATGAGAGAAAGAGAGGGTTTTGAGGGGTGAGAAATTTATAGAAAAATGATGAAATCTTTGACAGTTTTTGAAAGAACAATTTTTTAGAGAATGATAAACGAATGCTTATGATTTATATATTTTTAATTTTATGAATATTATAACAAAATAGATTGAATTTAAAAAAAATCATATAAACTCTTTCAATAAAAAATTAACCCCCAATACCCTATTCTCCCAATATCTTCTATTTCTTCCACTTGCTCCTTCCTTTTTTCGAAACCCTCCTCTCCCATCCTCTCAAAACTCCCAAACAAAGTCTACGAGTTTTAACGTTGTTGCATACTCAAGACTAAATTCGAACACTAATTAAATTAGAAAAGACCCACGCCGTATCATATAAGCGTTCTTGGGTGTGCAATAACATATCTATATATTCAATGTATATATATATATATATATATATATATATATGTTTTTGTTTTTTGTTAATATTTTTTTTCTCTTTTAATGAGTCAAATCAATTGTTACAAGTTATGTATTTTACACGTTATCTAATACAATATTGTTAAATTTTAGTTGCTTAAATAACATTCTCTTCTATATTTGCTACACTACCACAACAAATATGAAACAATTTCCATCTATTTTCGATGAGCATTAGGCTCTATTTTGAAAGAAAAACAAAGATAACATTCAAAAAAAGAAATAAATGGAAAACATAATGAACACCTTATTAGAGGAATCTCATTGATGTGACTATTTCCATTCAATTCAATGTAATAATAAAGTTGTCATGTATATTTTAGTGGAAGAAAATCCAAGTAAATAATGCTTAGGTAGGTGATGACTAGACTTCTATTTCCGCAGGATTGTGATGGCAATACCATCAAAAAATGGACTTGGATCTACTGTAGTAAAAAAGGCTGCATTTAATTGACAACCTTTCCCCTAAAAAAAATTTGACGACAAATTAAAAGTGCTATGGAATATTTGAATTTGATTCCCTTAAATAAATGATAAAAAGTTTGATTTGTGTCTATTGTTAATGAAAAAAATATTAATAAAAAGAAAAAAAATTCTATCTTGTGTCTCTTACCTATTATTCGAAAGAGATTAAACACAGTTAGAGATAATACAAACTTTACACATATAACTTGATCAAAAAGAATACATTCACACAAATTTTCGATCTCATTAACTTGAGATTTACCTACACATATTAAACATCTATTATTTCTTAAAACAAATTTACACAACTATTAAATTATTATCTTTCTTCTTAATTATTAAATATTTTGTATTTTAACTTTTATTCATTATGCAAAATTTCAAATACATTGTCACCATACTACAATCAGTCATATATATGACATTAAAAGTAATTAGGATGAAAGTTAATCATTATTAATAACTTAATGGTTATGATCGATTGAGATTGTAAAAATTACTTACACCTAAGGCGTGTATGAATTAAATTCAAATAAAAAATATTTATTATACTATATACTACTTAAGTAAAGTAGTCTTGTAGGCTTGAAATATATATTTTTTTTTACATGTAGCTTGATTTTTTAATTAAATAGATTATTAAAAAAGTATTAGTTTTATGCATTTCAAAAAGGTTTAACATTATTCGAAATGAATGTAGGTTAAGTCATAAACTCTTGTAAGTCGATCTAACATATTTTTAAGATAAAAGACGTCAGTTTTGATAATAAATATATATTTTTTTTTTTAGGGAATAAAAGAAATTTAATGTCTTACTTTTCAACCTAAGATTTAAGTTTTTCCCAAAATCATCATTAGTTTCTTCTTTTTCTCTGTACCTTTCTCACTCTACCCCACCAATTATGTGTATAAATAGCCAAGAAACCCAACCGTTTTTCTCAAGCATCATTTCCTCAAAGCCTTAAAAAACTACTCTTTCATTCATTGACTCATCAAAACCTCTTCAAACACTTCTCTTTTTTTCTTCTTCATCATCTCTTTCACCTTCTTTTTTCCTCTTACTTCACTTTATCCACAACCTTAAATGGTGCTATTATCCAAACCAACATCAGAACAATACACCTATGTTAGAAACAACATGCAACCAACCACATTTTCCTCATCAATTCCTCTTGTAGACCTATCAAAACCAGATGCAAAGAGCCTCATAGTAAAATCTTGTGAAGATTTTGGATTCTTCAAAGTCATAAACCATGGAATCCCTATGGAAGCTATATCCCAATTGGAATCTGAGGCCTTCAAATTTTTCTCTCTGCCTCTAACAGAGAAAGAAAAATCAGGTCCTGCAAATCCATTTGGGTATGGTAACAAAAGTATTGGACTCAATGGTGATGTTGGTTGGGTTGAATACCTTCTTCTCAATACCAATCAAGAACATAATTTCTCTCTCCATGGCAAAGACATAGACAAATTTAGGTACTTAATACATCAAATCAATCTAATTTCTAAACTCTTGAAAGAAAAAAAAACTTCTGTAATTTTTCATTTTAACCCTCTAAAACCCTGATAATTTGAAGTTCGGGTCAGAGACAAGTTTTGTCTTAACCCTTTGGTTATCAGGAAAATGAACTCTGATAATACGAAATTCAACTGAAAGATAATTAAAATCCTATTAAAAAATGTTAATTAATTATTGTATTTTTTTTATGTGGCTATTATTTTTAGGTGTTTGTTGAATGATTATAAGTGTGCTATGAGGAATATGGCATGTGAGATACTTGATTTGATGGCAGAAGGATTAAAGATTCAACCAAAGAATGTGTTTAGCAAGCTTGTGATGGATAAACAGAGTGACTCTATTTTTAGGGTTAATCATTACCCTGCTTGCCCTGAATTAGCTATAAATGGTGAGAATTTGATTGGGTTTGGAGAACACACAGACCCTCAAATTATTTCACTTTTGAGGTCAAATAATACTTCAGGATTACAAATTTCTCTTAGAGATGGAAGTTGGATTTCAGTCCCACCTGATCATAGATCCTTCTTCATTAATGTTGGTGATTCTCTCCAGGTACATACAACATAAATTAATCATGATAGTTTGCATACATATAAAGAAAATGGTCTTCTTAACGAGTGTTCCTGTGACACTCTTTAAGCTATCCAAAATAAGCAATTATTCTTTAAAAAATCAAATATTTCAATTTCCAAGGCATTTTTATAATATACTTATTACTTATGGTCCTTAAAGAGTGTCCTGGAAGTACTCGTTAACGTTTTCTTAAAGAAAAAAGTTATAGTTGACATGTAAAAGAATTAATTTGCATGTGGATAAGCTTTTCATTTTGTTATTTGCTTTTTGAAAAATGTGTTGAAAATTGATAACTTTGGTTGACTTGTTAGTTATTCCAATCCATATACACCTGGTCATTCAAATCTCTCACTCTCTCCTTTCTAAAACATCATGAAATTCTCAAAAAAATAAATAAATAAATAAATACTATTGCAAAAAGTTTTGCATCCATATGTTGTGTCAGCATGACCTTTTAATAATTTTACATGTAGAATAATAAAAAATTGTACACAAAAAAAAAAAAAAAAAAACAAATCAGTAAGTGCCTTTAGGACAATTGTAAAAAAGAACACATTAAAATATTGAAGTGAAAATAATGTATTTAAATTCTTAAAAATTTAAAAATTGATTTTTCAACACAAACTTTTATTTTTATTCTTTAGCAAGGGTCACATGGACATAAAAAGGTAGGTAGTGTATTAAATTGTCTATTTTTGGGTAGTGTATTAAATTTGTCTGTTTTTGGGTATATATTATAAAAATGTGCTTCAATTCATGTAAAAAAAAAAGTGATAAATTAATGAGGGGTATTAATAATAATTTGAAAAAAAAAACTTTTTAAGATTTTTTTAAGTGAGGTTTATTTTAGATATAGAGGTAGTAAATTAATTAATTATGTATTCAAAGGGATTTGTCTCATGATTTTAATGTGATTATCTTTATTACTTGACTAGACTAGTAATCTAACTTGGTTTTCTTGTCTTGTTCACTTTTTCTCTCTTGATTTGGTCGGTGCTTTAACATAGGTTATGACTAATGGGAGGTTCAAAAGTGTGAGACATAGAGTTTTGGCAAATGGGATCAACCCAAGGCTCTCAATGATTTACTTTGGTGGACCACCTTTGAGTGAGAAAATAGCACCATTGCCTTCACTCATGAAAGGAAAAGAAAGCTTGTACAAAGAATTTACATGGTTTGAGTACAAGAATTCTACTTATGGTTCAAGATTGGCTGACAATAGGCTGGGAAATTATGAAAGGATTGCTGCCTCCTAATACAAGAGGGTTGTAATGTGGTTCACTAGTCAATACAAATGTGTGTGTGTGTGGGGGGTACAATATATACACTATAATATTATAAAGGTTATTTTTTGTTTGAAGTCTTTTTCTTTGTGCTACTTTAAGGTTACAATTATAAGTCATAACGTGTCATAGATATGATAGTGTTTATTCCCCTTTTGTTTCAATACTCATGTATGCACTTTTATAAGGAAATGGAATCTGTTTGTGCTAACAATTTGCCATGTGTTTGATTTGGGTTTTTCTCTTCTTAATGTGGGACTATGATTAACAATGTATAATGTAGCTACTTTTCTAATAAAATACTTTTACATCTTATTTATCTTATGAGTCACTTGAATTTTTCTCAATACACTTCGCACCTAACATAAATCTTGATTCTTTCATTATTCATGTTTGAATCTAACACGAAGGTGTTGTATTTATGATCTTGTCGTTAAATTAAAAAAAAAAGAACAAATTGTGCATAAATAATCATGTTTGATGTCATCAGTATTTTTGGACCTATCACCTCAATGTTAAATGATCCATAAACATTTTTTAATAAAATTGACAGAAAAAATGGATGATGATATAAATAGTCTATGACTTAAAAGACCAATTTATAACAAAAGGATCTTGGAACATATAAAAACTTTTTATAGGCATCTAACTTAAGAATGGCATAAGACATTTGACTTATGATCAACCAACATCTAGTTGTTCTCATTCTCTCTCTCTTCTCTCCTTCTCAAACCCTAGCCGTCACCCCTTTCTTCTTCTTCTTCTTGCCAGAGGGGTGATTTAGGGTCAATTTTGACTCAAAAGTCACCCCTCTGAGTTGTTTTTCCTTATATCCTAATTGAATAAGTGATTTCACATATTTTCTGTTTTCTTTCGTTTGTTTTTGTGATTTCGTCGTCTCTGCACGACTCTGTTTGTTTTGATTTCCCGTCTTTGTGCGGTGTGTTTTTTGATTTCCCGTCGTAGTGCGGTGTTTATTTGATTCAGGTTGAAAGATTAGCTTTGAGCAAGTGCAGATCCGATCAATGACAATGACTTTGGCGTCATCAACGTTACAGATCTGGAGACATGAGTATTCCGGAGACTTGAATATAGTCATATTAGTCATATTTGTAGGCATAGATACTTTGTTGTTTTATACTATTAACACGGATGATGTGAGTTTGTTCACAGATTCATCATTTTTATTTTTAGCGAATTTGGATTTGTATTGTATCGATGTACTCCATCAATTTGAATGAATGAATATCGTTATTTTTGTCAAAAAAAGACATTTGACTTAAATTTTAATGGTAAGATCAACATAAACCCCCATCTAAGATTGAAATATGAAAGAATATAAACCGCGTCATGCCTTACTAGATTTGATGTGGACATAATTTTGGTAGGTGAATCTTGATGAATAGACCGTAAAACTATCTTACGTTTTTATATCAGGTCTAACTTATTATTATAAAATTGGTTTATGTTTTTTTAAAAGCTAAGAAAATATATTAAACGAACGAAAAATGTTTATCTAGCACAAGACGTACCAGAAAAACAAAGAGGTAAAGTATGTTATAACACAAAACTAATGCAAATGCAACAACAGAAAAACTTAAAAAATTGCCTTTATAATGTGAGAAATGCTGCTATATTAGATTTTTATAATGTATATGACTAATCCTTAAAATTTGGTTAGTAAAATTATCATTGTTTATAAACTCTTTTTGGTTTTATCATTTTCCAATGTTTTGCAATAATTTCATCATCCTTTTTCAAATCAAATTCACAAATGAGGGAGTTGATTGAAATAAGTTGTCATTGTGAATCTATTGGTCTACCAAACACACACGATTATTTGCATGATGGGGTAGAAAATTTGTGCAGAAAATATCCTACAACTTACCAACACTTGAGCAAGGAAATATCCCAAAATTCCAACACTTTAATATATATAGTACTAAAAAAATACAGAGTGGACATTGTAGCACATGTTATTCATCAGAAATCTTGTGGGCTCATTTCCTATAGGGACCATCCTTTGATCTTTGAAAGGAATATCAAAACCGTGGGCATTGTTGTAGCACTACTAGGCCCAAAATAAACCGCGTATGAAGAGAGAGAGACTTAACACAACCGTTCGAAGAGTGATGACATGTTCAATTTCTTCAACACATTTGGTTGGAGTGAAGAGATGGAGGGTTGTGGTGAGCAATGATTGGATATATAGGACCTCAATCCAAGTTCTTGGAAAAACCAACCTCTCAATGATAAGACGCTATCAACCTAATTGGATGTATGAGTTGTTGTGTCCACTGCTTCCTCTTTCAATAACTTTCAATAAAAGTGAAATATGATACTATTTTTTATTGTTTTGTAGACCTATCGCGGTACCATGGTTTTTAGATGGAGAAGTGTCACATGTGATCTATGATAAATTAATGCGTAAAAATTATATGAAACTCTAACAACATTGAATGTTACTCTTGAGAAATATATATAAATTGTTCGAATTACTCGTCATCACAATTAAGACAATAATTTGTCGATGCATACTCAACAAAAAAAAATATTAATACTCAAAACTCAACTTATATTCCTTTTCTATTATTTTTTTCGAATCAACACTAATGAGGTCACTATTTCAAGTTTTCAACCGTAAAAACGTGGAGTTCCCAAGACTTCTAGTTAAAAGTGACAATGTCAATTATTGTTTTAAGTCATTTTCAAACATTGGTCCTTTTAATACTACATAGAACACTTCCTAACCCTAATCATCACCAACATATTAGCATGTTTGTTTTTCATACAGACAGACAAGACCGACTCAGGGATAATGCTATTAAAGTCTTCGCTTTACGTCAACCAATAAAAAGAATTTGCTTGATTTTATAAACAAAAATGCATCATATACAAATAAGAATACCCTGCAATTAAAATTTTCTTTAGACCTCACCCACTATTAAAAATTAGAAAAATGCTAGCAAGGGCCCTTAATGCATTGTATAAGCATTCAAAAGTAGTGATTTTTATATGGAAAATGGTGTAGTTATGGCTTGTATTTTCAAGAGAAAATATCAGTGTGTGCTTTGAGAGTGTAATCGGATGGGAAAATTGGAGGTGCTAGAGAAATTAGGATTAACAAAATGTAAATGTTTGAATTGAATTCTCTTCGTCTATAATTTTTTTGTTGGTGGGATATACTAATTAAATTTCTAGATACCTAAACTTTGTTGGGCAATTTGTATAAATTTTAAAAGGTTTTGGGGTAAAAGTATAAATAAATAAATAATGTATGGTGATTTATAATGAGAATTGTATATGTTTTGGATTGAATTTGAATTTTCAAAAAGTTGGGGAACAAAAATGAAAATTATGAAAATACATGGATTAAGTTGCAAAATTTGAAATTCCAAGGACAAAACTACAAATTTATAAAATAAAATAAAAAAATCATAGGAACCAATGTGAAAATTTGAAAATACATGAGGCATACTGTGTAATTTTAAAAATTTGTAGAAACAATCAGAATGATTTGGAAAAAATTATAAGGATCCATCTAAGATTCAAATTTTAGAATTATCAAGTTGTTAGTAGTTATAATTATGATTATGTGATCTTTTGATGTGACATCTAAGTGTTGTTAATTCCCTGACTCCGAAATTAAACATGGCTCTGAACTTTGTAGTGTAAATTGTGTATATATGTGACAATCTACCTGAAATTTCAATTTTAGACAGCTCTCAAGACTTTTACAATAAGACAATCTACCTTTATAGGTTTAAAGACCATTTGTGATATCCTTACACTAAGACAATATGTTCCTTGTGATTCTATCTCAAAATAATCTTTATGATCTCATAGAGTTCAATCTGATCTCACTTAGATAATGGATTGGAACTAGAAAGACACTTAAATGATTTGTACTAAATATAATGTAATCTTGAGTGTATTTGAGATTTCTTCCGATGTAAGAAATGTGATTCCAAAGTTGAGATTGAATATGATCTCAAGATTCTTGCAATATGTTATTTTTGTAAGCTTAACTTTTTTTTGACTTGATATGTGTGAAATATTTATCCTCTTGAATAAGTTTTTCCTTGTATAAGCAATAAGTGCGACCATCTTGTCGTTATGGTCAAATTAGAATTACTAGTCGATGATATTGCTGATTTGTAATTTGAAGTACCTTTGGTCTTCGTTTTGAAGTAATCGTGATGCATGAGATTGAAATTTGGGTAATTCATAACTTGACATGAGATTGCATTTGAACTCTTGGTTTCTAGGGCATTCTTGTCTTGAAATTGTTGTGTTGTTGAGATGCTTCAAATCTCAATCTGAAGTCTTTCTTAACATATTCTGATGTTTAGATTCATATTGTTTCTTTGGATAACTTTTATTTGTGCACTTGTAATTTTATGATTTAAAGAACACTCAAATAAATTTGTTAGATGAAAACACATATCATAATCAATCTCGTTTTTGTTATATTTAATTTGTCATAATTAAAACATCTTCTAAAAAAGAATTGTGATTTTTCTCAACAAGTTAAAATCCCACATTCAACAGAAGAGTTGAGGTTGAGCAACATATAAATGAGAGAACTAATAACTTGATGTCTCAAGATTTTGTGTGAAGATCTGATGTTCAATATCACTTATGTGATTTCTCTTCACCTAATACAAGGCTCCCCATTACTTGTGTGGCTTCTCTCGAAAATGTGTTATATGTCTCTAAATGTTCTACCATGCTACTTGCTGATATATTTCCAGTTAACCTCACATGTTAACTAACATTTGACCTCACAAGTTAACTAATTACATGTTCCTATGTGTCAATGTGTCTCTAGAGATTATTCTAGGATTATTTATTGATATGTTACTAGATCTAAACATGTCTCTAACGGTTATCATATGATCAATTGTTGATATCCCTTTATATGTCAATATATCTCGCATGATGGTATTGACTTGAGACTTGGGAGTGTGCTCCTCATCGAGATCTCAGGTTCAATTATCTTCGGTATCAATTTAGGTGGACTAATTTAACTTCTTCGAAAAAAAATGTCAATATCTCTAAATGACAAATATAGTAAATGTTGAGTATCTCGATTCATGATAATTTTCCATGTTTTTTACCATGCAAACTATGTCAATATATGCGATGTTCGTTTCAATCATGCTTAGTCTTTCATGATTCCAATTTTTTGAAGAAAAAAAAATATTAGCTTGTACCTTTAGGACACATGTTAAGAATTTCATTAATAGAAAACAAACATTGGAAATTGTGTTAATTTATTGCTCAAAATATGAAATATTAATTTTTTTTCCAATAAATTCTTACTATTAATGGAATGCTTACCATGTGCCTTAAGAGCACAGGTTAACATAGCCCAAATATAAATACCCGCCAAAATACTTGATATTTCCAAAACAAAATATCATGTATGATTATTAAAAAAAACGACTTTTAGTGGCATGTTTTGTTTGTTATTATAGAAGACAGTTTAATGTTTTTTTTTTAAAAAAAAATCAAAATTTAATAAAAAAAAAGCTACCAGATTTTTTCAAAAACATAAGATATGTATGGATATTCGTATGGATTTTTTGTTTTGGCATTGACCCTCTAGTTCTGAGGACAAGATGGCCCTGATAATTCGGAGTACGGGCATAAGGTAAGGATAATCTGACCAAGAATTATTCTATCTAAAAATCAAACTCGAGTTCTCCCAAACAATTCGTCCTTAGTGAAGTTCATTTACCACTTGAACCCAATTGTTTGATTTATATTTTAAAAAATCTGATATGAATATTTATGACAGATTCCATCTATCACTAAAAGGCTTTTCTTATTTTAAATTCACAAAATCTAATATGAAAGTAATACGGTATGAATATTCATATCGGATCTTTTGTTTTGAAAGATTCAGTATAATTTTTGGTGTGAGACTTTTGAAAAGAAATTACTGTATATTTTAAAGGAAAAAGATAGGAAAACACCTTTTTTATACACCTCTCATGTAAACCTCATGTGACAGCGGTATTTTAGTAATTTCACATTACATCATCACCCCTTTCACTTATTCTTTCAATGTTTTTGTCATATGTCACAATTGTGCGTGTGTGTGTCAAAGAGAAATGCTAGCAACACACATTCTAACACACACTTTTCAACACACTCTCTTTGATTGGTTAGAATTCACATGGGACCCACCAAAATTATATGGGACCCACATGATTTGGTGGGACCCATGTGAATTTTAACCAATCAAAGATAGTGTGTTGAAAAATATATGTTAGAATGTGTGTTGCTACCATTCCTCTTTGTTAGAATGAAGAGTATTTTGGAAAGTTTATACTAAGGGGAGGGCGTATGAGTATAATTGGAGGTATCACATAAAATTTCCTGAAGCAAGTTTGCCTAGGGTAGTCCCCCCCATAAGGGAATCACATATAATGTTTATTTTAAGCTGGTATTGTGAAGCAATAATTTTCCTCATTTCAACTATTGGTGTGTAGTGTACACAAACAGTCTCACCTAACGAATAAAATTAAATAAGTATATAGCAACAGATAATGGTGGTTGCTTCTTCTAGCTCAATCTCTCTTGTCTTTTCCTCCATGTTGGCCATTTATTTCTTGAAGAGTCCTTGACCAATATATCCATTTTGAGCACATGAAGAAAACGGTGGCACTCTTCACAAGATAGTGACTGCTCAATCTCCGTGTGTGTCTAGCTCGTGTGCTATGAATAAGAAAAAAAACATATCTAAAATTACATTCACTCGTGATGGCAAAAAAAAGTACATAAATTAATAGACATATAAACATTATCTTTTGTGAGTGGCATAAGTAATGCATAACACGCTATCATCGAGTAGAGTATTTCTCTTACTAATTTGAGATCTTTAGATGGTGATGTCGAATGACCTTTGAGGGTAGGACCTTTAATAGTCCTTCTTTTGGATTCATGAGGTATTTTAGGACCAATCTCATGAGTTAGTATTTATAGGTGAGTTTAGGGTTTTGGTCCTTACACTATTACTTTGACAACTATCTATTAGGGGCACTTGTAAGCATATTAGAAGAAGATATCATTGGACCCGTCCTAGTGTTTGTCTGTGATTTTGACAAACGGGGGTTAGTTCTGATTATTACAAGCGAGATCGAACTAGAAATCTTAAGACCGTTGTGCAAAGGTTTTTTTTATAGGAAAAAAGTTTTGAAAAAAGGCTACGAGATGCACTCAGGTTACTTATAGAGCAGGACGAGTTTGAATAAAAAGGCACTGTCTCTCGACAAGTTTGAGTTTGCAAGTAAAAGCTTAAAATAAAGAAAGATAAAAGTAAGTTTACGCACGTAAACTCAAAGAAAAGGTAAAATGCATTGCATTAAAATAAAATGGGTGGTCTACAAATCAGTTTACATACATTCTGTATAACTCGTTTCCCTAGACGCTGGTAGTTTGAGTGTTATAGAATTCTGTATATGATTTTCAACCCACTTTCCGGCTTGGAAACTACTATTTATACTAAAAAACTAGATGGCGAACCACTAAGCACATGATCAGCACTTCCTCCATCTTGGACAACTACTTATCCCACGTTTTCCACTAAAAGGTAACCACCTCATTGCTTGAAATCGTGCTTTCCCGCCCTTTTGCTTGTCTTTGACGCGAAACTGCTCTTTCAGCCTTACTTCGTCGAAACTCTGACTATGCGCCTTAGGCTTAAAGCTTCGTCGAGATTCTCCAATTGAAATGAGAAAGCTCTTCAATTCCTGCAAAGTAAAATGGTCAAACAAATGTCGACCACATTAAATGTTCCTGTCAAATTTACAGGCAAACAAATGCCCCCCAAAAATATCATTTTCGACGACACATCTCAGAAGAGGAGAACATTGGCATTTTTTGAAACTGCTCTGTATGTTGTTAATATTTAACACCATAATCTTTCTACTTCTTCAGATGACCTTTTCGATGTGGCCTCGCTAAACATCTTCTTTTGGCACTGCCTCAATTCATTTGTCACCAAATCAGTAACTGCTCTTTAATATCAAGTTTGATCAACTTCCCATTACTTTTAGAACTGCCTCATACGTGGCGGGTACTACAAATAGAGAAATAAGGTGGTATTTATAGACCATTTCTTCTTGTAATCACTTGTGGTCTAACGTTTACTGTGGCTTTTACCTAATGGATTCTCTTCCAGAAGACATTATAATCCACATTTCCAAAGATATCCATTTCTGGAGTTCAAAACCTTTTGAGTTTTGGAACTACCTCCACCTATCATCGAAAAATTTCCAACAAAAAGGCAGTATTGCGATCCTTACCCCGAGACTGTTTGAAGTATCTTACTGATTACTGGCCTTGTACCGAGAAACGGGCTTTCATGCAGAAACTATCTTGCAGTGGTCATACTGAATATTCGGTTGTCTTGGCATCCCAAATTCTCCAAAGTGGACGTCCCGACCTGATAGAAATCAACTTCATCCTTCGGAAAGCATCTGAGCATGGTTCTGATGAAGCTCGATACTTCATGATGATGCTCTTGGCCCTGTCGAAAGATGGATCCTTAGTTGGCGACGCCTTCTTCACTTTCAAAGATCTCTTCAACCGTCGTCAATTGGCTAAGTGTAAAGAAGCCATTATGAATGTTGGAGGTCTTCCTCATTTCTGGGGGCATTTCTGGACTAGACCACTTCTCCCAGAATTTGTTTACCGGTTCATTTGTACCTCGAACCACACTTGTCAGGGTCATGAGAGAAAGTCGGGTATTTATTGGCCATTTCCAAGTTCTGACAATGACTACCTGCTGACAAATATCTGCCTTTTTTGCCACTTCGACATCGAAATATTGGTCCAATTATGTTTCCTTGAACCAGAAGGCTATTGATTTCCTTTCTTTATCAGGGCCTAATAGTTGTTTGTCGAACATGCATTGCAAAATGGTTTTACTTCCATTTTTTGAGATTTTTTCCTTTTGTCTTGGCATTGTTATGTGTTTGTGTTGTGACATAACAATGTCCAAATTTGTAATGGTTCGGCTAAGTTTCTTATTTCTCTGTTAATTTCAAAGCCGAATGTTTGTTTCTTTGTCGGAAGTTCGTGTTTGTGTTTTTATTTCATGCAAGTAGGCTTATATTCTCAATACATGCCTTTATTTCAACATATTTATCAAAGAAAACAATTCCCTTGACAATTTGTACAATGGTAAAGGTTTTCAATTATTCAAGATAAGAGTTATTTGCAACAAAGCTATGCATTTGCAAATAGACCAAAATTTGTAAATAAAACTTCATAAACATAATTGCTTGCCCCAAACTTTGATATTGACAAGTTTGCCATACGGGTTCTAAAGAAGAATTATATCCATTTTGGTTTCACCCACTGCTTATGGTTTCTTACCCAAACTTTTGAATCTTTAAGGCAATTAACTGCCAAATTTTACCAATGATTTTAACTAAAGGAAACACATCAATTCCTCGTTAAATATACAATCAAATTCATGGCCAATCAACCAAAATTCCTTAAGCCTAAACTAAAGTGTTTCGATAGTATCTTCACTAATGGTTTCCTAACAATTTCTTGTTTAAGTATCAGCCACTAAGGCCTTCTTGATCTCACATTCCGGCTAGACAACCGTGATCTAACTCTAAGCATCTTGCTTAGATGTGATGATCATCTTCATCATTCCCTAAGTTTAGGGAACTCATATCCTCCATATCAAACTCTGTGTGGAACATCTCCCTTTCCCACATGAAACCATGAGTTGGATGGAGTTTCACAGAACTTGCTTCTGCTTGATTAGCATCGGAAAGGTTTGCAAATGAACATGAAGCAATATTTTCTAAATTATTGTCAAAAGTTTTCCTTGTGATTTTATTTACTTCAGCAAGAAAATAGCTTTGGTCAGCCTCAATGTTTTCGACTATACCATCATCTCTCCAAATCGAGATTCTTTGGTGCATGGATGAAGGAACAACGCCTATCCCATGAATCCATTCTCTCCCCAACAACAAGTTGAAATTAGCTTTCGATGGGACCACCATGAACAAAGTTGGTCTAACCACGGTTCTCACCGTTAAGCTTACTTGGAGTGCACCAAGGGAATGACCAGCCTTTCCTTCATAATTCGACAAAATTACATTATGAGGCTTCAAATCTTTGTCGGTCTTGCCAATCCTTTTGAGTAAGGATTGAGGCATCAGATTAACAGCAGCACCACCGTCGACCAACACTTTGTTAATACTAACCTCATCCCCTTTAGCTTGGATGAACAAAGGTCTGAGATGACTCTTCATCTAATCATCAGGTTGTTCAAATATGGCTTTCCGATTATCTTTAGAGCCATCATTCACAAAATAGCACATGGGTTGGTACTCCCCCATGCCTTTGGGATCGAACTCTTCCTCTGAATCATCAACTTCAGATATCATATCATATTCAACTGGTAAAATGGAAACCAAATTGCATACGACATCGAAGTCTGGTTCTGAATCTGTAAATCCCGATCCTAACTCATTATCCTCATTAGGATCTTCTTCGACTAAAGGAAGAGATAACCTCTCTTTTGCTGGTCTTCTTTTTGATTCGACCATTCTCTGATCACCCTTTGGGTCAAGAGTTTCATCTTTAAGGCTTATGGAAATCCCTTTCTTGGACCTCTGGTAACTCCTGCATTGAGTTCTTGTCATGGGATTCTTTCCCTTGTAGTTGTTGCTATAAACAAACTTTCTCGACTCAAAGACAGTACCATTTTTGTTGTTATCCACAACACTGGTGCTTCTTTTCACCATATTGTTCTTCCCATGTTGCACATTCTTATGGGTCGACTAAACCTATTTTTGGTTGGGTGCATAAGGGACCAAAGTTTTTCTTTGACCACTTTGGTTGATATAAGTGGTGGTCGAAGAGTTATTGATGAAAGGAATATAACTCTTTGTAAAGGAAAACTTAGGTCTATGATCACCAGATTATTTCCCCCTCTTATTAGGTTTTGGGATAGAACCTTCAAGGCCTTTAGTTGCCTCTTTGTCAAACACAACACTACATCTAGGGCAGAGCATTACCTCAGAATTCTTTAGCTTGCATCTACTGAGGAAGTCAATCAATTCTTCTTCAGCTGTAGGGTAGGTTGTCTTTAACTTCTCGTCGAACTGAGTCTCTAGAGCAGTCTCTTCGACGTGTTCTGCATCTTTAGTAATGTCCACCATTTGACATTTTGCAACCTCATTTTTTGCTTCTACTTCTGCTTCGACAGACAAGTTCTCGACAACATCAATGATTGCTTCGACCATATTGCAGCCTGCAATGTCAGTGTACATCGTAATCGCATCTTTCAAGGGATCAGAGTCTACTTGCATTTGAGGCTTTGACTTGTTCCCAAACTTCAATCTGCCTTCATTAAGACCCTTCTGAACCAAATCCATGAAAAGGGAATATCGAGAGGTGTTATGTCCCAAGAAGTTATGATACTTACAAAAAACCTCTTTTCTGACGTTGTTCTAGTGGTGGGATTTTTACATCCTTAGGTGCTACCACTTGACCATCGCCAACTAAGAGATTATAAATCTCGTCGCATTTGGTTACGTCGAATGTATATGTCCTGGGGACATATCTTTCATTGCTTGTTTCCACAGGATTATTCCCATCAGAGGGCCTTAATGATTTATGTAACGCCTTATTTATTTATCTAATTATTTTTGGTTGAGTTTAGAGTCTTTTATATGACTTATGTGATTTGTGTTGATTTATGACGTGTTGTTGTGTATTAATATTCATTTAAGTGGCTTATATTATTATTTAGAA
>Ga0228710_1003070_pt1 | contig 26615 bp, 16 predicted proteins | sample MedpolnodulmetaG_FD_177995 | JGI IMG/M metagenome (GOLD analysis project Ga0228710, IMG submission 177995) | Root nodule microbial communities from Medicago polymorpha collected in Santa Monica, California, United States - pink nodules | ecosystem: Host-associated > Plants > Roots > Nodule... | reverse complement strand
CGTTAACAAAATTGGTCCATGTCGTCCATTTTCGCTGACCGGACAAACGGAACATGCCACATAGATGCCACCAAGGACATTTTAGTAATTTCCAATAAAGTGCAGGGGCATAATTGATTTTTCAGCTGAACTTTCTCTCTCATCTTCATCCTCTCTCCGCGTTTTCTCTATTTCTCCCCAACCACCATCAGCCTCACACACCCATCCTCAACCACCATCGTCCTCTCCACCATCAATTTGCTCAGATATGTTCTCTCTCTCGTGTCACTGCCAGTGACATCATCTTCTCCCTCACGCTGTCAGGGAACCATTCAAACTGCAAGTGACAATAACGGACCAAATCAGAGTTAAAGTTGGAATTTTTGTGAGTTAAGTTTTGGGTAAAGGTGAATTAGGCCCCTACACTTTATTGGAAATTACTAAAATGTCCTTGGTGGCATCTATGTGGCATTTTTCGTTTGTCCGGTCAATGAAAATAGACGATAGGGACGAATTTTGTTAATGGTTGAAAAATGTAGGGATTTTAAAAACATTTAATGAAATGCAAGGACTATTCTTCAAAGTCGCGCAAAATATAAGGACAAAAAACATATAACACTTAAAAAAATGGGATCCACTAGCTGCCACGTCAGCTTCTCGTTAATTATTTGATGGCAGTGACTATTTGTGCTAACGGAGGAAAAATATAGGGATTTTAAAAACATTTATTGAAATATAAGGACTATTTATCAAAGAAGGGCAAAATGTATGGACCAAAAACATATTTAACCCTTAAAAGAAAGAAAATAAAATCTAAATAACAAATTCTAGAAATTTGTCAAAAAAAAATAATTAAAAAGGGTTAACTTTAATTTTCATTTGTAACTATGAGGTGGGTAAGATAAATTATGAGAACAATGACCTTTCTAGTTTTAAATTCAATGGTTCTTATTAAAAATTCCAAAATTAAATATGAATATCTCTTCTAACCGAGAAGCTAACAATTCAACTAGACCCAATATTCGAAAGTAATATGAGGACAATTTCATTATTTTAAATGTTATTTTTTATTTTTTATCAATCAATTTTATGATATACAATTAAAGAAAAAATCTTATATTATATTTAGGCTTTGTTTGAGAGTTTGGATGGAAGGAGAAATGAGGTTTTGTGAGGTGGAAAATATAGGGAAAAATTGATAATTCTTTCAAAAAGAATTGAAGAGTATTCTTTTAGATAATGATATATTAATTCGTACAACAACATATATTAAATTTGAAGAATTTACGTAAATCCTCCAAAACCTTCCCAAAACTATCTTCCAATACAATTTTTTAATTTCCTCACATAAAAAGGATTTTGTATTATAAAAAAAAATAAAAATTGACCCTCAAAACACTCCTCTTCCAATAATCTCTATTTTTTTTTTCCATTTGTCTCTTCCTTTTTTTCTAAAATCCTTCTATTTTTCTTTTTCAAACTCACAAATAAAGTCTTTAAGTTATATCCCAGTATTGTAACAAAATGAGAAATAATAATACTTATTGATTCGAGGGTTAAAAACACAACATGCATGATAAGATCATTTGGCATGTGGACATTAGACATGACAATTTTATTAGTACAAGCAAGAGAAAGATTGATATTTAAGAATTGCTAAATTGAGAGTTACTATGTGTCATATGCATGATATTATTATTTAACCTAAAAGAAAAGGTTGAGAGCGACAAGCACTGATAAGAAGCCTTGGCCAATTCAATGGTCACACACAATGAGGTGACCCACAAAGACAGGGCCTGGAACTGGAATGGATATTTATGGATTTTCAGCTTTATATTTGGGGTTTACAATGCTCCAGCTGATGCTACATGCCGCAAGTATAGGAACCCTATATTGTCCTTGTAGGGTTTCTGTAGTTACGTCATCACTACTACTAATAACAATTACACTTTTTTCTTATAAAAAAAATTTGTTCCTTTTGTAGTACTTTCTTATGGCTCCATTAAATTTTACAGTTTTTACTCTTTTTCCTGTGTGTCTCATTTTCATATTCTTATACTACTGTAGTACGTGTTTTGAAAGTGAATAGTTTTCGTTTTTCTTTTTTAAAAAAGTGAATGTTTTTCCGATGCAATTATGGACAATATGTGTTTGAACAAATTAAAAATAAAAATAAAACTCAAGGAAGATTTTAAATTTAAAATAAAAGTAAAAAAAATAAGTTGATTTTTTTATTATAAACGGATAATTTATATTAATAGAAAATTATATAAGAATAGAAGGCAATCAAACAATAAAATGCGTCGTTAATATTTTTTGGATGACAAAATCAATTCTTTTAAACACAATATCGACCCATATACCTAGAAGACATACCGGTCTTATACATGACCCATTTAAACTCTATGTAGATGGACAACAACCTATGGCGTTAGAAAACTAAGGTGTCAGTTGTAACTTGAGAGAAAGTAAAAATAGCATGCATGGTATCTTCGATGGTCTCACTACAAATAACACTTTCGGCGGGGCATGTAACTCCTCTAATAATCAGGCGAACACAAGTGGGAAAATAGTCACGACATGCCCTCCAAACCAGATTTTTCACCTTTTGGCAGAACTTTGATCTTCCATATAGAATTCCATTAGCCTGGTCTTCGTAAGTGATATGCGTCTCTAATGGTATATGTACATATTTGATATGCGCTATGAACAAAATATCGACCATTCTTTTCTCCCTTTCAAACCAAGGTGTCAATTGTAACTTTGGGAAAAATAAGAGTATTTTGGATCAAATTGGTAGTATGCATATCAAACAAGTGAGAAACAAGATAATCTTTCCACATCTTGGTTGCCTAATCAATCAATTTACTAACAAAAATTAAACAAAATTGTGCGTCGCCTGTCTGATGTTATCATTGTTATCAACGGAATACGTGTACATGTACCAATACACCATTTGACCCCTTGTGTACCACATTCTTGGCACTAAAGATGCTTCACCAAACATAGATGGGATTTGTTTCTATCTTTGCTCCAAAGAAGTCATTACATGGAAAATAGCAAGCTTTAAATAATTGAGACACAAGACTATCCACCTCAGTTTGAAATTTACAAGATTGCTTGCCTAACACAGCGCATTAAATGTGAGATCCTTAAATCCCACTCCACCAAAGTTCTTGTGGACGGATAGTTACTCCCATAACATCCATTGAATACCCCTGTTTGCTGCTCCGCCATGACCCCACCAAAAAACATTCATCATTTTTTCAATAGTATCGATCAATGTTTTCGGAAGAAGTAATACACCCATAACATATGACAAAATGGCTTGTAATACAGACTTTATCAATAACTCTTGCTCCGCCTTTGACAACCACTTGTTGCTCCGCGAGTTTATTCTTTGCTAAATCATATCATTAATGTAACCAAGCATAGCTTGCTTGCTTCTTCCGATCATATATGGCAACCCCAAGTATTTACACGTGCCTAGTACTGCTTGCACATTGAGAATCTACATAATGGAGGCTCCCTCTTGCTGCTCAACTGTCATACTATATTAAATTTCAAATTTAGGGAGGATTATAGGTTGGCTTGAAGCTACTTCATAAGTTGTTAGGATGTTTTTTCAGGATATGCGCCTCAGATTCAGTTGCTATGAAAAAGAGAAAACAATCATCAGCGAAAAATAAGTGAGAAATCATAGGTGCATTAACACAAATATGAATGCCATGTAAATTACCAATCCTCTCAGCTTGTTTGATGAGCGCAAATAGCCCTTTCACACAAAGGATGAACATATATGGAGAGGGTGGGTCACCTTGACGAAGTCCCCTCCCCAGATTAACCGTACCAACCAAATCATTGTTTACTATCACAGAGTAATCCACAGATTCAACACACATAAGTATCCAACGAAACGACTTGGGTGCATCACCTATTTCAGATACACATGATTGATTCGATCATAAGCCTTAATGATGTCCGATTTGAGCGCTACATTACTATTACTATTGCGCCGGTCAATTTTCAAATCATGGACAACCTCAAATGCGATCATTGCATTGTCCAAGCTGGATCTTTAGAGTACGAATGTTTATTATTTGTCAGACACACATTTCTGAAGCAATAGCTTCAACATGTTGGCAATGAATTTGGATGTAAGTTTATACACCTCATTACACGACAACCCTTCATTGACTTATGTTGTTTCCCTTTCAGAATGACAACAATGTTGGTTGTGTTTAGCGTAGGGGGAAATTGATTTTCATTTACCCAAAGTCAACATTCTTGGAAGATATCGGGGTTACATATGCTCCAAAGTTGTTGATAAAATCCAAGACTATAGCCATCTGGTATGGGGAATTTATCAGGGTGCATAAAGAACATAGCTTATTTGAACCCATGAATATGAATAAGTGTTATGAGTTCCATATTATCTTTTTCATCAACTACTGGTGTGTGAGCATCAGTAACTCGACTATATTCACTATCTTGCTCATGTAATAAATCTTCAAAATACTCTATAGATAAAGGGCACATACATGTATCATCAGTTAGTATAGTCTCATCATCTATTTCCAATGATATTATCTGGCTCACTTTCTTTCACATTGTTGCTCACGCGTGTAAATTTTTGGTGTTGAGATCACCAACCGGATACTAGTTTGTTTCAACTTGTTGCCTCCAATATTTATCCTCCTGGATAAACACTTTATTCATTTATTTCCATAGGGTCAGCATGTTGTTGGGGGGTTACAAGAATTACCATGATTACAACCAAAATTCAACGTCTTGCGACATTCCTCTACCTTTGTTTTCAATTTGTAGTAGTTGTTTTTACTCCATGAACTAAAATCACATGCGCACATTTATAAACGGGGCACTACTGAATGATGGACATTAGTATACCAACTCCCCGTAACAACATTAGAGAACCCGGACTCCACACTCCATGTATTCTTGTATTTGAACTTATGTCAAGCTCAACTCTAACTATCGGTTCCAGATTCAACAAAATAGGATAGTGGTTGGATTCAGGAGCGACTACATTTTCTAGTTGTGCATTGGAGAAGATCGAGTATCGGCCGTCATTCGGAAGAGCTCTATCCAATCACTCCTTAACTTCTCAGGATGTACCAATACTCTTAAACTATGTGTATTGGTATCCTATCACTAACACATCTGCTGATCCATAATCTGACACTGCTTGGCAAAAACGACTAATTAACCACCCTATTATTTAGGTCCAACCATTCTTCTAAATCTCAAATAAGATATCAATAAATCACCACCAATACACTAGGAAAATGAAACACCCCTCGTAATACTTATGAAAAAATTCCAAGAATCTCGACGTTATCCCCCTTTTGGGACCCATAATATCTAGTAAACTAGCATGCACCTTTAGATGGACCATTAATGAGAGCATTAATATGATTTGACGAGTAATTGATAATAGAACAATTAAAATAGTTTTTCCAAAATATTGGTCAATCCACCACTTCTACGAGTAGTACTAACAACAAGACAACAATCAAAACCGAGACTATAACAAAAATCTTTGGAACAAAACAATGAAAATTCGATTTATAGCTTGGACAAGGCACTTCAACTTTGGAACTACACTCAAGTTCCCTAAGCCTCAACAGTTCAAACTTAACAGACTCATTTAGATCTATGAATTTCAGAAAAAAAAAGGCATGGTAAAATCTCTTAGTAATCTACAAATTGCGTGTTGTCTACACCATAAAAAGAGAGAACAAATCAGTTATAACTTTGGAAAAAATCAAATCAACCACAAGGAGTTTACAAATCCTCCTAGGTGCGCAATAAAGAACACTCACAGGGAGCCATGGAGGAGATTTTGAGGAGGGAGAGCACGATGACATGAAAGTTGATACAACGAGGGAGCACCCGTGAAAACACATTTGAGAAGCGACGATGGATGAGATTCAGGTCGGCAGCACCGTTAGCAAGCGGCGAGACTTATTTATTATTCTATGAACTGATCTTTTGCCTCATAATTAAAACCTAGCACATGATATTTGTTAACAATAATATAGAATCAAAGATAATTGCTATTATATTCTTGTAAACTATGCATGATGAAAGATATACCTTTCTTATCTATTTTTATTTGGCCTTAATAATTAAATTTTAACATCTTCGATGTACGAGTCTTTGTAACCCAATGAGTATAATCTTGAGCATAATCCCAAAATGATGAAAGGCAACAAAAAATAGTTGAATCCTAAAAACATCCATAAATAAATAAAAATATTGAGGTTAATCCCCAATGTCAAAAGACGGTGAAAGGCAACCAAAAAAGAAGTATAAGGAAACTTAACTCGCTAAGATTGGTGACCCTCACCTGGATAGCTATCCTAAAGGTGGTTGATCCCCATATGCCTATAATTGAAAATGTCCACTTAATTAATATATAAACCTAGGATGCATAGTCTTGTATTTTCAATTGATATCATTATTTGTTGAAAAAGAAATAATATTTCTTTAAATTGTCAAAATTTCTCAACACTCATGCATACAAAAAGAACTTTATTCTTTTTTCATTAATGTGATGCTTGTATAAAAAAAATCTAATAAAATTGCTTGAGGACAAAAAACGGTTTAAGTATGGGGGAGTTTGATAACTCTTTATTTTATTGTATTTTGTCATAATGTTTTATTTATTTACTTTTTTTTGAATGGTAATATATATAAGAAGATAACTGTACTAGATACACCACAAGGTCGTCCGAAGATCCCGAGCTAAGAGAAACCCCGAAAGGCACCACCCCAAGCCCCTAACAACAAAAGCGAGAGAACATCACCAAGGAGGGACCACCCAAAGGAGACCCCCCCAAACCTGCGAAGCACCTGCAAAAACAAAAAAAACACAAGGAAAAACCCAAGGAACAAGGACATGTAAGAAAGAGGTAATGAACCCCCAACCCCCCACCCCCACACCCACCCCAACCGCAGGACCACCACCACAACAACCCTACCACTGCCAACAAAGGAAGGGATGCACCTCCCACTCATGGTAAGTGCAGGAACTAGTAGGGTACTTAGCCATGAACCACTTCCAAACTAAGAGTTTAACTCTATCCACCACAGGCTCCTCTCCAAATAACAGCATGCCAAACCAGGAGCAGACCTAACCTAACTCTCTTCCCCCTCCCAATCCCATAAAAGACTAGAACTGCTGGGCAAGACCTAGGGGGATCACAAACTCCCAGCCCAACCACCTAGACACCTGATACCACACCAGAAGAATAAAGGGACACAACATAAACAGGTGCATCGACGATTCAGACGATGCATCATAGAACGCACAACCTAAGCCCACTTCTAGGAGAGGAACACCCTGCCGAACTAGGTTGAGCCTAGTTGGAATTCTATCAAGTAGAAGGTGCCAAGAGAAAACACCACTTTTGAAGGTGCCCGCGACTTCCAGACCCTAGAAATCGCCTACAAGATAACACCATCAAGTGCACCCTCAGTCGGAAAATCACTTGAAAGGTAAGAATAAGTCGACTTCACCGAGTACCGACCATCAGGATTGAGAGTCCAAGACCACATATCCTCCTATCCACACGGGAGTGCATGGCCACAAACACGAGCAACTCGTCGAGAAGATCAGTCTCCCAAACAAAGAGAGGCCTCCTCCACCTAAGATCTCAAACCCAGATACTCCCCTCCCAGGATCCTAACTCCCCCACTCTCCCACCAGATTAGTAATTTTTACCCAATTTTTATTTGCATTTTACTATATGTTGCTTTATTTTGAGTAAATAGGTAAATTGGGAGAAATATGAAGCAATGGTGCATAATATGCTAGAATCTTAAAAAGGACCAAGACTTGTTGACCAAGCCATGACCTAAAGCGTTCAAATGACAATCATAACCATTTTCAATGATCAAGAAGTGGAGAATTACTCAACATCCATTCATAATTTGTGCCATCAAGTTCCAAAATCGTCACCTAATGATGGGAGAAGCCAATTTATCATGTAATCAAGACATAAGTTGTTACAGTCACCCTTAACGAGGGGCTACATCCATAATAGCTCCATAAACACGTGTTTGTTGGATTTTCTTATTGGAACTTAATGATTTTTGTGTCAAATTCAATTCAATGTCGTACTTGTGATGTATTGCACAAATGTTCTAGCTCATGACCTATAAATAGGCTTAGGTTCTCTTTAGTTTGACATCACTTACCAACAATTTTTCCTTGTACTTGCATTGTTCTTTCAATATAGTTTTCTTGTTTTATTTCTTGCACCGTCTTTATTTTGTTATGTTTTTCTCATCGTTATGATGAGTGATTGGTTTTTCTATGTGTTGGTGTCACGGAAACTAGTCTTATGACAAAATTTCTATAATCCATATTTTCTTTCTTTTACTTAGGAAATGCCTTCACCTAATTTAAACCTATTACTTTTCACAAAAATCTTAGGCAACCTTCCGATAAGTGCAAGCGAAGGTAGGTTGCTAGAAATGTAAGGTTAAACAAAAAGTTTGAAGTATTAGAATAGCCTAAGACTTTTTTTGATGTTAAAAAAGGGATTCATGCTTAATGAGTCAAGCTAACATAGATTATCATGAGAATAAGTATTCATGTTAGTTAGACACTTGTTTATTATTTTCTTTTAAGAAGTTAAAATGAATATATATTACTAAAAATTTGTAAATTTCAGCACAAGAAGTGCAAAACAAATCAGTAAAAAGAGTATATGTTTACATCACAAAAATAAGAAACTAAGAAAAAGGTGAAAAACCGCCTCATTCCAAATTAATACCGAAACAAGATAATGGGTTAAGCCACCACAAATCATAAGAAAAAGCAAAATTTGGACGATTTGCTTTTAGCCACCAATAAGATTGCAACTTAATTTTACTAAGTAATTGTTGTAATGAAGCCTCTTTTTATTGAAAAACACGAGTATTTCTTTCATTCCAGATCATTCACACACAAGATAGCCAAATGAGATCGAGAGCTAAGCGGATACTCTTTGGAAAGCCGCCTAAAGTCCTAAACTAAAGTAAGTGATCTAATAAATGAGCAGGGTGAATCATAACGAAACCAAGCCAGCTAGTTCCGCCATACCAAATTTCCCCAAAAAAAATCGGAGAAGAGAAATAAGTGATTAACATCCTCCATTATATCACACCTACCCACACAAATATGAACATTTGGTTGAATGATGCGTCTCCTAATTAAGTTGTCTGTTGTAGGTAATCAATTACGCAGAAGACGCCAAACAAATAAATTGACTTTGAGAGGAACCTCCTTGTTTCAAATTGAGACGTTATTATCAGCCGGTGAAGTGTTATCCGAAGACATCAAGTAGTTGCAAGCACTTGAGACATTGTAATTTTTGGAAGCATATAATTTCCAAAGCCACCTATCAAGAAGATCAGGTTGCAAAACAATATTAGCTAAAATCACGCTACACTCCCTAACCTTATCCTCCTCCCAAACCAATAATCTTCGCCTCCACTTCCACGCATCACCATTCTCCCCCACCCTAGAAAATACATTTCAGCCACCGTAGCCATTTATTATCAGCTAAGTCCAAAAGGCGGCTAAAACTACTCCTAAACACCACACCGTCTATCCATTGGTCCCACCAAAATAAAGTTTGAGTGTCATCTCCTACTTCCTGCACAATATTATCATCAATCCACCTTCCAACTCCCACACTAGGCCCACCTCTAAGACTAATTAAATTATTCCACCAAACTGAATTAAACTTGTCACCTTGCGTAATACTACCATTGACCTCGCCATATCTTGCAGCAAGGATTTTATACCACAAACTCGTAATCTCCACCCTCATCCTCCAACATCATTTTCTTAGCAAAGTCAAATTAAAAAATACAATAAAAATTACCTCATGCTTAGGCATGTATCTCCAAGGTAAGAAGAAGGAAACAAATTTGGATCGTTCGTCATGATGAGGAACTCTAATGATTCCGAGAATCAATACCAAAATTGATTAGATAAATGAGATTAAATTAAAAAATTAAAATGACTAATATAAAAGTGATTTATGGATAAAAAAAACAATACTAGGCAAATGAAACTTACGTCGACTGTGGATTATACCCTCTGTCCATCTGTCTCATACTAATAGTTATGGGGGATCGAACCCATCAGCATCCCTGAACACACAACGCAGCAGCATGCATATCTTTTGCTTAACGGCAGTGTTCATATCGCCATTTACCGATGAACTGAAAAGCCGGTTACATTGCACTGTTATACTCCCTGTTTATTTACTATTCTCCTATCTTTTTATCAGTATTTTAAAATATTCAATTCATTAAAAGTTTCAAAAGTTAATATTGACACATTTTAAATAATGTTTGAAAACTTTTACTGCATATTTATTAAAGACTTTCTATGAAATGGACTCCTTTCAATCCTTATTAAAAAAAAGAATCAGAACTAATATAATCATTAATTGTTACAACTATAACTTTTTAAATATTATTATTGATATATTTTAAATAATGTTTCTTTTTTAAGGAACATTTTAAATAATGTTTGAAAAAAACTTTTTATGAAATGTATTTGACATTAATATTTACAGAAGATCAACTTTCTATGAAATGTATTTGTCAAAAAAAAACTTTTAATGAAATGTGTACTGGTATTTTTTCTTGAAAAAATTACAATTGTTTTTTCCCTGAAAGCTGTTCAGCCTGTTCTTCTTATTGAGATCTGCCCCTTAATTTTGTTGATTCTTGATTTACGGTCAGTAATATGAATATGATTACGTAATGTTATTAGTAACTGGAGTACTAGTACTAGTAGGACTTACAACTGGCTATAGGGGATTAATCTTCAATCATGAAATAATTGAGTTCGTGACCAGGATTAAAATCTTGGGATTTGTAAGCGGTAGTAAACAAAATTATTTTAATTTAATAACTATTTTTGGGTAAATAATCAATTTAATTCTTGAATGTGTGACCCGTAGTCACAATAAACATCAACTGAAGCAAAATTATAAAATAGTGTTGGATTGTGAAATTTATTAATGAAAATAGTTTTCGACATTAAAATGTTTTCTTTAACACCATAACGTACCTTAGAGCTTTTGGAGGGTTGAAAATGGTTTTTTTTTTTTTTTTTGAAAATTCCAAAACAAGTTGTGAAGTTGGAAGGAAATCGGAAGTAACAAGACTTTAAGCTAGTGTGACATCAATTTAAAAAAATAGAGAGGGGAAGTCCTTCATAAAATAGAGCACATTAGTAGTATTTAAATTACAATATTTAATTTTAAATACTTGATAATGATAAAAATAATAGTCATTATTATTTGGGTCATGTTAACTTGTGCATTAAGGCACACGTTAATGAGCTTAAAAAGAAAATTTAAAATAAATCTTATATTGAAAGTATAACTTTTGTAACTTTTAAAACATTGAATGCACAAGTTTCAAGAAAAACTTTCTACATTTGCCTTCTTAACTTATGTCTCAAGGGCACAAGTTAACATTTCCCTTATTTATTATTTTTATTCGTGGATATCACTTCTCATAAATTTAACTTACGTTGGTTGTGATAAGAATACAAATTTAACTGAATTTTCTATCTTTCCTTCATTCATATCCAATGAGTTTGTACCTACACTATTGTGGATTTGTTTCCTTTTATCTTACCCACAAGTGGCGTTGAACTGATTAGTACTTAAGTTTCCTTTTGATTTTATCCATTATAGTAACTGTTGTCGCAATTTTAGCTAAAACAATTACAAAATCTCTATATAAATAGAGGACTCCACTCAGGTCAAAAATCACATCAAAGAGTTTTATTGAGTTGTCAAGAACTATTTCTCTCTTCTCCATCCAACTTGTGTTAACGAGTTATTCTTCTTCTCTTTTTTTTTTTTTCTTTTTTGTCCCTTCAAAATTAAGAATAGTCTTAAGAGTATAGTCCTTTTGATAATATATGTCCCTTCAGAATAAAAAGCACTTTTATGATCATAGTCCCTTTTTGGAATAACAATGTCCCGTCAGAATTAAGAATGATCTTAACAGTATATAAATATATATTTTTTCGATATTTTCCTATTTTTGGTGAAATTAAAAAGTCAGAATGGTGTTGCCACCATATTTGAATGACCGTAGTACCATATTGATATTTAGATAACTCAAAGTTAGAAAATTGTATTTGAGTGATCTTAACACCATAATAGAGTGGTCACAATACCATATTAGAGTGATTTTAGTATTAAAAGAGTGGTCTTAGTATCATATTGGAGGTGTAATTCTCGAATGGTTTTCTACAGTACAGTAGTTAACCACACAATTGAAGCTTGGCTTGTATTATCATTGAGGCGGCGTGGTTGATAGTTTACTTTGCACAATTTTGGGTAGTGCCATAAAATGTCTTAGAGAGCGACTGACCGTGACTCAACCTAGTAGCAACTTCAGTTTATATTCTATTTCAAAATAGAATTTGACAATCTAGATACAACTGTTTGAAAATCCAAAAACAAGAGTTAGACATTCATAAACTAAAATGACTTTTTTTTTACCTAATTATTTTCATTTAATAACTGAGTTCGAACTTAAATGCATGTTTCTAAAAATTATTAGCAAGAGCTATAAAATTACATTACATGTACGGCCTTAGGCCCTCATTTTTATAAAAATAGAAATTATATCACATGTAATAATTAGATATTCCCTCCGTCCTATTATAAATGAATTTTTCAATCATTTTACACGTATTAAAAAAAATATAAGTGAAAGAGAAAAAAAAAAAATTCAGAGACAATTTTGTTTTTTTTGCAAACAACTCATTTATTATGGGATGGAGCAGAGGGAATATATTTAACCTCCTTGCTAAATTTTCACAAACCAATAAAATTATTATTTTTACGTCCATGAATCATAGCTTAATCGGTGAAATTTTCTAAATTTTTAGGCTGAACACCATGACCGTAATTCGAACTCCAATTCATCCGCTTTTGTACGCGAGTTTCAATGATTATTTATCATTTCATTTTTATACCAAAAATATTTTTACTTGTCTTTTGAGGAAAACAATATTTGTACTCATATATTTGTTTTTTCTGATAATGCCTTTAATTTTTAGTTACTAGTATCTTATCTCATTTCAAATATTTATCTTTGCACATAAAAAAATACTTAACGATATTTGTGACAGAAAAATGCTAGGGTAACACTCTCTAACACACTCCAATAAAAATTAGACATGCTATCCCTTCTTTTTGTTCCTTTAACTTGTCACTGATACAACAAGTAATTTTTTTTTGTTCAGTGTCTTCCTCCTCTATGACTTTTTCTTTTGTGTCGATGGTGATACTGGAGACATCAACAAAATCATCCTCCTTGAAAAGTAATGGCTAAGAAACTCATTCCTGATTTGCTTCAATTTGTAATCCCTTATACACCTCTTTTCAAGAAGACCCATGCCGATTTCTCTTTCATTGAAGACCCATGGAAAAACGTCATCATCTAGGATTCTTCACGGTTTCAACGCTCACCATCACCAAATTCAGCAAGATTCATCTTTTTCTTTCATTTTGCAATTACACAAATTGAGAAGAAGGGTTGTTGTTAGAAATTGAAAATGAAAGTGAATTAAAACGGGAGAAGGAAGGTGTTGAAATTGAGAACGGGAATGGGACAAAAATGGAACGGTGATGATGGCTCACTACCACAATGTCTCTCTCTCTCTCTCTCTGCAAAATTGTCACAGTAGAAAGGCGGTGGAAAAAATTGCTCCATTTTTTTTGTTAATGTTTAGTAACTTGAATAACCTGCAATCGGTAAAAGGAATCAAAAAAAGAGGTGATATGGCTAATTTTAATTGGAATGCGTTAAAAGGGTGTGACTCTAACATTCCTCGCGTGACAAAACAATAAGTAATGTTACATTGAGTTTTATGTTTTGTCAGAGTAGCAGCGGAAAATATAGAATTTTTCGCTGCTACTCTGACAATTGACATCAAAGCCAAACAAAAATGTTTTCTTCTAGTGGATCGGTCAAGGTCGACAAATATGAAATAGAAAAGTTCAATGGGAAAAATGATTTTTCCTGTTGGAGGATGCAGATGAAAAATCTGCTTATATCACAAAAGTTGCATAAGGCCTCAGTGGGGAAAGAACAAAAACCTGTGAGTATGAAGGATGAGGATTGGGAAGAGTTAGATCTTGAAGCACAGGCAGCCATAATCTTATGCCTTGAGAGGGATGTTGCATTCTTGGTTAATGAAGAAGCAACAACTGCCGGCATATGGTTGAAGTTAGAGAAAACTTTCATGACGAAAACTCTAACAAATCGGATCTACTTGAAATCCAAATCGTATACATGCAAGATGGAGGAAGGCACCTCAATCTAGGATTATGTCAACAAGTTTGATAGGATTATATCAGACTTGAAGGATATTGAGGTTAAGGTGGAACATCCTAGTGTTACTCAATATGATGAAGAGGATGAACTTGATCATGAGGAGGTTCGGAAGGAAAATACACATGTATTGCAACTACAGTTGCAGGAATCTTTGGATACCACTAGGCCAAAGAGAAATTATAAACCAGTTCAGAAGTTTGGGTCAAGTCATGCGATACAAGATATAAGGCTAGACTAGTGGCCAAGGGGTTTGCACAAAAGGAAGGAATTGATTACAATGAGATATTTTCTCTGGTGGTGAATCATACTTCTATCCGGGTGCTATTAAGTTTAGTAGCTCACGGTGATCTTGAGCTGGAACAACTAGATGTGAAGACAACCTTCTTGCATGGAGACTTAGATGAGGAAATATATATGTATCAACCTGAGGGTTACAAGGTTGAGGGTAAAGAGAGTCAGGTATGTTGCTTGAGAAAATCACTTTATGGGTTGAAACAATCTCCAAGACAGTGGTACAAGCGATTTGATTCTTTTATGATAAAACAAGGTTTCTCTAGAAGTAGTTATGACAGTTGTGTCTATATTCAAAAGCTTCATGAAGGTGATTATATCTATCGAGTATTATATGTCGATGACATGCTTATTGCTTCAAAAAGCAAGGTGGAGATTGATAAGCTGAAGTCTAAACTTGGTAAAGAGTTTGAGACGAAGAATTTGGGCGCTGCGACGAAAATACTGGGTATGGATATTAGTAGAGAGCGGACAAACCAGAAATTGTTCTTGAGTTAAAAAGGGTATTTAGAGCGGGTTCAGTGGCGGATCTTCTAAGGGGCAAACTGGTGTGGTAAGGGGTGCCATAAATTGGGAAAGGTCGTGGGTTCAACAGTACCTAGTGTTCTTTTTACATTTTTTATCTTTTACTTTTACAAATTGTATTAAAAAAAACAATTTTGATGGGATTCGAACCCAGAATCTCTTGATGCTTTCAAAGAATTTATGCCACTAGGCTAGTTATTATTTATTGTTAGTTCTTAAAACTGTTTAATATATTTGGCACCCCCAACAAATTTATTCAAGATCCGCCACTGAGCGGGTTGTTGAAAGGTTTGGAATGAAGGCTTTGTTTGGATTGATGGAATGTAATGGAATGAGGTGGTATTTAATTACATTCCATTGTTTGGGTTTTTAAAAAGTGAATGGAGTGGTATGAAATATGATGGAATCCATTCAATGACATTCCATCATATCCTTCTATTTTTTATTCCCCCCAATTTGGGAGTTATACAATGGAATGAAGCTTGTTAATTAGATAATTACCCTTTTATCCTACTACCCTATTTCTTCTTCAGCTCACATATGCCTTTCTCTTGCTTCCATGTTTCATCAACCTCTGCTCTGCGTCTCAGTTTCTTTTCCCTGTTTTATATGTTTGCTAGGAATTACTCATATTATAATTATAATTCTTTATTTGCAAAACAAATGATGAAATCCCAATGGTTTGATTTTGCACGTTTTCGGCTAGAAATTACACCTAATGTTAATTCCACTTTTTGGTCAGTTTTTTTATGCGATTTTGATTTTTAAAGTTATTCTAAAAGATTTTAAATCAGTAAACGATGAAATCCCATTGAATTTTTTTTGGTGGTGGCCAGAGTTCGAACCCTGAACCTTGCATATATTATGCATTGTCCATACCAATTGAGCTAAGCTCACGAGGACAAATCCCAATAAATTTGAGATTAAAACATTTCTTTTTATGATTAAACCGTTTTTGAAATTAATTTCAATATGCTCTCCTGCTATTTAAAAAAAGAAAGAATGAAAAAACCATTATGTATATGTGTTTCTTTCTTATTTTGTTTGTTTAATTTGCAAGTCTTTGAATATTATAAATAGAATGCATCAAGATTTTAGTGATAATAGTGTTTTTAAATAAGGGTAAAAATGGAATAAAAAAGTTATAATGTGTTCTGCTCATTCCCTTTCCAAACGATGAAATGAATACATTATTCCGCCGCATCATAAAATACCCAAACAATGGAATGAAATCTTCGTTCCATTCCATTCCATTCCATTATATTCCGTTCCGCCCCGCTCCATTATATTCCATCAATCCAAACAGAGCCGAAAGGTGCTAAGTTGGTGGTTACTCAATCAGCTCCACATTTTAGGCTTTCAGGTAATCAATCTCCCACTACGGTAGAAGATAAGGCAAACATGAAAAATGTACCTTATGCTAGTGCAGTTGGCACTTTGGTGTACACTATGGTGTGTACACGTCCGGATATTTCACAAGTTGTAACTGTTGTTAGTTGATTCATGGCAAATTCAGGAAATGCACACTGGGAAGCGGTGAAATGGATTTTGAGGTACATAAAAGGTACCATTAAGACCAGTTTTTGTTTTGGTGGAGATACATGTCAAATAAGTGGCTTTGTTGATTTGGATTATGCTGGTGATCTAGATAGACGATGATATACTACTGGTTATGTGTTCAAAATACACGGTTCTCCAGTAACTTGGTGATCTATGTTACAGTCTACAGTCACACTATCTACTACGGAGGCTGAATATATGGCTGTAGCAGAAGGAGTAAAGGAAGCTTTGTGGCTGAGGGGTCTTCTAGGTGATTTTGGTGTTAAGCAAGAACGCGTGAGACTGATGTGTGATAGTCAAAGTGCAATCTATTTGTCTAAGAATCAGGTTCATCATGCTCGAACCAAGCATATCGATGTAAGGTATCATTTTGTACGGGATGTCGTAGAGGAAGGTCGTATTTCTATTACGAAGGTACATACTGATGAGAACCCATCTAACATGTTAACTAAGGTTGTGACAGGTGGTAAGTTCCAACATTGTTTGGACTTACTCAATATTTTAACATGTTGATTCATGTGGAGTGATAATATGGTGCAACCAAATTAGAAAACGCAATTTGTTCGTCCAAAATTTAAGGATTTCAAATTATGAAAGAGGTGGAGAATTATGATAAGTGAAATATTTAGTGTTTACTAAATATCGAATAATCTAAAGATGGAAACTGCAAAGAATAATGTAAAAGAATGTTTACTCTGTAATAAGAGTAATAATAGGAAGGAGAGTACATGAAAGGGTTATAATTCTTTGAAGTACTGTTCACTTCAATTTTTGGCATGTACGTTACTATAAAATGTTTAGAAGTTTTGTATTTTATATCACAACAAAAATAAATAGAGTGTAACAAAGTGAGTTTATTAATTAGAAGTTCATCTTTCTTCTTAGACATTTGATTTCTTCATACAAATATATTGTTCTAACTACATTATTTCGTGTTCAACTTTTGTGAAACCTATTTATATTATTCTATTAGAAGTCTATATTTTCCATTGCTACTCTGACAATTATTCTCAGAGTAGCAGCGAAAAATATAGACTTCTAAAAGAATAATATAAATAGACTTCACTAAAGTTGAACACGAAATAACATAGTTAGAACAATAAATTTGTATGAAGAAATCAAATGTCTAAAAAGAAAGATGAAATTCTAATTAATAAACTCATTTTGTTACACTCTATTTGTTTTTGTTGTGATATAAAATACAAAACTTCTAAACATTTTATAGCAACGCACATGCCAAAAATTGAGTGAACAATACTTCAAACAATTATAAACCTTTCTTGTACTCTCCTTCCTATTATTACTCTTATTTCAGAGTAAACATTCCTTTGCATTATTCTTTGCACTTTCCATCTTTAGATTATTCCATATTTAGTAAACACTAAATATTTCACTTATCACATGTTTTGTCTGGATGAGTAAAGAAACTTGAAAGAAAGAGACTAAGAAGAAAGAGCGTAGAAGAAATGGAAGTAAGTATAAATTAAGTGGATTATGAGATGTTTTTTTGGCTGTTTGTTTGAAGTGAGTAAACTAGGAGAGGAAAGAAAGAAAAGCGAGATATATGTGTGTATTAATATTTTATTGCATATATTTATGTATACTAGCGAAAAGACGGGCACTCACGTGTCCGTCTTCCCGGTCTTTTTATTGCACTAACATTTGAAAATTATGAGCGGTGTTTTTTTTTATGAAATTTTGATTTTGATTAAAACTAAAAATATAAATATTTGTTGCTTTTAAGTTATAACAAACCAAACTAACCATGATTATCTATTTCAATGACACTAACAATATAACAAAAAAATATAATCTAATTTTTTTAAATGACGCCAACTACAATCTTTATTATAGAAAAAATATATTAAGGGTATAATTTGAATAATGAAAAAGTAAGTATAAATATATTCATCTAGTTTGTCACACTTTTTAAATGATAAAGGAAAAAAAACCAGACATGAATATATTCATATCGTGTTTGTTACATATTTTTAATATTTAAATTTATTCTCCTCTATTTGTTACATATGTTATTTGTATTGAAAATTAATGGCATTTTTGGAAAGAGAAAAGTCAACCCAAAAGAGCTGAAAGAGGTTGTTTTCTTTATATATACTCCCTCCGGTCCTATATATAAGAAAATATTCTTTTTTTAGATACATCTAATAATTAATGTATCCGGTCTTCATTATAAACGAGATACATTAATTATTCAATGTTCCTAAAAAAGGAATTTTTTCTTATATATAGGACCGGAGGGAGTAGTATATATGATATACTTTAAATTGGATATTAGTGGATATTAATTTTTAGTAAAGACCTAAATGAAAAGAGAAAAAAAGACAATGTAAAGATTAATCTAGAAACAACAAAAAAATGTGAACTAATGTACTTGTCTCACCAATTATGTCTAGCAAAGCAAGGGTAAACATGAAATTTCACTTAAAAAGAGAACGTATATCTCCTTTATTCTAAAAAGCAAGCGAAAAGCTTTTTAAGCATGAGGTCCACTCAAATCAACCTTTATTTCCTTCATGTGTGAGAACCAAACAGGGGAAGACACAAATTTCAAGAAACTTTTCATCCCAAGAGTTTCCATCCTCCATTATCTCTTGAAACAAACAACGTGTTCAAGACGATAAATAAATATGACTATTTTTTTAAACAAACGTGACAAGTAAAAACGAATGAATGAAGTATTTTTGATATTTTTTGAATACTCAATCGCCGTATATATTATGGTCTCCAATGTTGTACAATGGTGGTTTCACTTTCTCTGTTCTTTATATCTTCTTTTTTGGGATTTGTGGATTACATTCTTTGCCTTTTTACATAGAGGTTGAAAGGTGGATTTTCAGAGTATCATATTTAATCACTATCTTCCTCTATTTTAATGAGACATAAGGTAAAGGAGGTTGTTTTAGCTCCAGACGGGTTTGTGACCCCCTCAAACCTAGATGACCTAAAATGGATTTCATAACAAAATCCTAAGAACCATGTCCATATACTACGAGTATCAAGAGAATTTCATTTCCCCATAAACTTTTCATAAAGCTGGATCTAGAAGGGAATGGATGATCCACCTTCCATAGTCAATAAAGAGAGTCTAAGTCAATGTAATGATTAATCTAAAAACAACGAAAAACGTGAACTGATGTATCCGTCTCACCAATTATGCTTGAAATTTCTTATTTTCAGTAAGAAGACAGAGAAACCTTGTACGATGCATAGGAGAGATACAAGTTGTTACTTGTAACACCCTAAACCCAGAATACAATATTTTAATAACAAATGCAACAATTAATCAAATATTTCAAGGTGTTACTCTTCGTTAATTCAATCCATACATAATTTATCATGTTAATAATACGTCACAACATAAATTAAATCTCAACATCATAGAGTCAAATATCGTATCTCAAGTTACATCATCAAAATGAATACAAATTCCATCAATATCCGATAAGAACATAAAGACCCCAAAACTGTCCAAATCAGAGCACCACTAGACAAGACTCCAAAAGAAGCAGTAAAAGATTGGTAGGCTCCAAAGCCATCCTCGAATAACTCACGACAACTAAGCGTCATCAATCTGCAAGTCTACACCACAAGGGCATAGACGTCCAACCCACAACAAGTAGGGTGAGTAATATTCAACGCAAGGATAAAACGAACGGATGTATAGATTTCAGGATAAGTATCAATGTCATATATACATATTTCATCTTAAGCATATCATATGCACATGCATTCTTATTCAACGATTAATTGCATATAACAAACTTCAGACATCATCATGAGAATATAAACAACTAATTACATCATCAAATAATCATCAAGTTGAATACATAACATTCACAAATCTTCACCATCGTCAAATCACACATTTACCACATAGTTGCACATAGTCAAGTTCACATCTTCCACATAGACTCATATGCTTTCCATGTTATAACTTGACTTTATATGTATCTGGTATCATATTTGGATATCAGAGGTATGTTTCTGAGTCATCATCTTTACATCATCGCTTGGACTGAACCTGAATCCATGAACATCATATCATGACTCGACAACACACAACATTCATACGACTCAACAACCAACGTCAACAACATAATCATTTCATATATTCACGATCGTTATATCATCATTGCTATATTAACATTGTTATATCATCATTGCTATATCAACATCGTTATATCATCATCAGATCTCATTAAGCATATCAACATGTCTTCACATTATCACATAATCACATCACCATCATTGTATATTCATACCGCATCATTCTACATCATCAAATATAGCTCATTAATCATCTAAAAAGTTCACCATCATTTCATAGTTGAATTTATAGATAAATCACAGGTTCATTAATAGCCATTCTAATTGCTAAGTTTACTTCCATCGCAGACTTAGTTAATTACTCTTACAATCCAAATTATACTCATATTATTCAAGTTTAAGGGTTTGGGACCTAATCTTACACATTGGGTGCACTTTAAAAGCATAAATATGAGGTTTCATAACACAGAAGGACACACACGGTCGTGTCTCCCAGGCGTATGGTCGTCTGCATGATCCAGCATGTAACATGGGCAACGCCAAGAGGCATGCACGGTCTATGCTGACCAGGCGCATGGTCGTGTACGACCTCAGGTGGGGAAATATGCAGCTTTGCTGCAAATAGCCCTGAATGACCTCTTTCGACAGCTATTTCGACTCACATTCTTATCAAACTCAACCCCAATCTTCATAAAAAATTTATTTAGTCAATTATACATTGATATCCTCTTAAACAAGTTAATTCTGCTCATTTTTACCATTAATTATCATGCTTTTTATTTGTCCTAAAAAATCATTCCATTCCAATTCTGACATGGTAGTTCTACTCTAAACATAGTAACAATAACAACATTTTCTCTTCTTCAATATCATCACAACAACATTCAACAATTCAAATTATAAAACATCAAAACAACAATCTAGCAACAACTTTCATGAATCTCACCAATTTCACATAAAACTCAAAAGCACCACAACAACACATTCAAAACATAGATTATAATTTGGACATCAATTCATCATAAAAGCATTAAAATAGCAAGAATCACACAAAATCCTTATTCTACCCATTTGTCCACAAAATCCCAATGGTGAATAAAACTCCCCCTCACCACTTAATCCTTCAAAGCTAGCCTCCCTCCAGCTTGGGTCTCCTTGTCCTCTATGATTCTGTGAGTTTTCCTCTTTCCTTCACCTCTTGCCTCTTCTCTCTACTCTTGCCTCTATTCTCCACTCTTGCCTCTTTCTCAAAATTATACAAATGATTTTCTAACCATAATTCACGAAGACTACCACTTATTTATATCCACTTGTTTTGGCTTAGTTCTCACAACTCTTGATGGGTTTAGTCTCTATTCATTCCTCGTAAAGAAAACACTACATAATTACTTCAATTAAACCTCTCTTTTACTCATACACGCCTATTTTCTTAATTCCTCAAAACTCTTATTTTTCTAATAACTTTACAAAAATACCCTTCATTCCTTAATTTCTAATAAAAATCTAATAACCCCTCAATTCAACCACATCAAATAAACAATTAAATTATAAACGATTCAAATAATAATAAACTACAAACCGGGATGTTACATTACTTTTACGACTTTTATGAACAAGCCCATGAAAGTGATGCATGCCTTCCAGTAAGTGTAGGGTTATCTGAGGAGCAAGTGAAGTACATGGGACCTTTTACCAGGCAACAAAGGACTCCTTACTCAAACAATTTCAATATCAGCTGGCCAGACTGTCAAATAAATTAATGGGGAGGAAACAATAACTTTTAACCAACCACCAACAACCAAACAAAAATCTTGAAGAAGTCTTAAACTAGTATATGAAGACTTCTCAAGGTCTCATTGATGCCCTCTTGAAAAATCATGAGGAATCTCAAAGAAACACTAAGGTTTTAATCAAGAACTTAGAGACACAAATTGGTCAGACTTCTTCACAACTCACTAACATTGAAAATTCAAGAAGAGAGATTTGAAAGATGGTTGTAATGGGAAAGTGTGGTCAAGAAAGAAGGAAAAAGGCAGCTGAAGGTAAGGAAAAAGTTAAAACGGAACAATAGGTGCATAAACCTACTCCTTTGATTGTGCAAGATGAGATACTAAAGAAGAAAGGTATAAAGGTTAAGAAAATGAAAGTACTCTTGGAACTTTTGAAAAATATAATTGTTACTTTCCCTTTTGATTTTTGAACATAATCATATCTACACAAGGTTTATGGACATGTTCCTCTCAAAACAACGCATGCTTCGAAAAATTGAAGGAGCACAAACAATGAGAAACTGCATTGTAATTCATAAGAAAACTAAGGAACCATATTGGTGGAAGAGAAGAGTTGAAAGGAAAAGAAAGAGCGAAGAAGAAGAGAATTTAAGAAAAGAGGAAAGCATAGAAGAAGTATCCATCGAGGATCCAAGTAATAGGGTGACTCAAAATGAAGAGGAATATGGTGATAACGAAAAAGGTCTAGCCATAACTTTTGAGACGGGAAAAATGCCAATAGTAAAAGTAAAAGTCTATGCAAGGGAAGAAGAAGCATTCACTGAAGGACCAAATGAGAAGAAAGATGAAAAACCAAAGACATAAAGAAAAAGAGAGTGTTGTGGTATTAGAAACATCAGATAAGAAAGGTATATATCATAACCTTAAAGAATGCAAGCGTCTCGATAAAGAAGTTGCAACATGCTGATTAAAGAGATGTTCAGTCAAAGTTCCTATTGCATCACATTTATTCAAGGGATTTTGAAACTTGAGGAAAAGCCATCAGATGAAGATTTTATTTCCTTATCAAAAAATTGTTGTGATGTTTTTGAGTTCAATGTTCCAAAACAAGAAGGAGATCCTGGATATTTCAATGTGCTTGTCTTGCTAGGGGATGCTTATGTAGGTGAAGCTTTGTGTGACTTAGGAGCTGGCGGCCTCATGCCATTAGCCATTTTTAGTCAAATTGGAGGCATTGAGCTATATCCATGCAAGTCTACACTAAAAGGGCGTATTCGTCCAACCAGCAACACGTAGGGTGAGATGTATAATCAACATAGAGGAAATACGAACACATGTATAGTATTAGGATAAACAACAACGTCATATATACATATTCATTGTAAGTATACAATATTCATATGTATTCTCATTCAATTATTAATTGGCTATAAAGAACTTCTAAACATCATCACAAGAATACAAGCAAGTATTCACATCATCAAATAATCACCAAGTAGAATACATAACATTCACACCACGTCACCATCGTTAAATCACACGTCTTCCACGTAGATACACATAGTTAATTTAAACATCTTCACATAGGTTAGTCAAGTACACATCTTCCACATGGACTCATATGCATGCAATGTTCTAACTCGACTCTATATGCATGTGGTACCAAGTTTTGGATATCAGAGGTATGTTTCTGAGTGATCCCCCGTCGTCAAATATTTGGATAATCACAGGTATATTACCAATTAATCCACCCATCGTCAAATACTCACCATTAAATAGGACTGACCATGATGCATGGATAACAAGTATAAACTCGACAATGCTCGACTTCATGTATTTCATGTTACATGATTACTTCATCATACATCATAGAAACAAACCAACACACCAAAGCATCATCAAATCAATACATCCATACATCAACAAATCATTTCACCACCACATCAATCATTTATTCATATCAATTCACATTTTCAAACAATTCACAATTTGCACTTAGTTAAACGATACTTCATCTACACTTGATTAACCAACTCAACTATTACTCACCACATTCTCATAATTAAAGGCACATACATACTCATTATTCATACATCATATTCACTTCATTAAAACAACCTAATTTTACCTCATTAAACATTTCATCCATTCAATTTATCATATAACACATCTTACGTATAAACATGTCACACTACCTTGATTTCATTATGAAAAGAATCTTTAGGTTGATAGAAATAAGTCCCTACTCATACTACCAAGTTTGGAAATATTTGGAATAGATAAAAATGCATTTTTAGGAGTTATGAAAGTTGGCAATCGATTACACAAAAAAATAATAGCGTTTTAGGCAAAATATAACAGGTAATCGATTACCTGTTACAGCAGGGTAGTAATCGATTACCACAGGGAGGTTATCGATTATCTCAAGTTAGAATGTCAAAAATCAGCTTTTTCAAGCACGGATTTCACTGATTAAGCACTTCTAAGGCTCTTGAGTCAACCCTACCACACACCAAACCATCAATTATGTTACCAAATTCATGATTTCTACTCACTCTTACAAAAAACACAAGAACACCACATAATTGATAGACGTTTGGCAAGTGTACCAAATACTATCGAAGTAGTAAAAATATTGTTCCCACAAGGACTGGTTTTAATCTCAAGAATTCAATTACGTTATTAAAAAGGATGAATAAAGTTTCTCTTAAATTGCCACTAGGCGGTTGTTTTGGTTTGATTGATTAAATCAAGTAACTTAAAATAAGATTGATTAAGAAAATATAGAGAGAGATGAGATCAGGTCTGTCGAATCCTCTAGTATTTGCCTAATTGGTATACTGCACCTATTTCTTACGAATGATTCTCTAGTTCCACGATGGTTAACAAAATAGTCCTAATCAATCCCTTGAGTTAGGACCCTCTTCGCAAACTACAGCCCCTAATTCCTTAGGTTATCTAATAATCTTGAAGGTTTAAGTACATTAACCTATTATCACTAATAAACGATTATCCATTCCTAGACTAACCATGTTTATTAGAACAATTCAGTTGGGTCTAAGTCGAAAGCTAGGTTCAGTAGTCGTTCGTTCTCACTAAATCAGGTTATATTTGATCAGGATATAAAAAGCATTAAGAACAATTGAATTGAATAAAAACTAGATTGTCATTCATAATAAATAGAGTTTCACAGCAACATGACTAATTAGGGTTACACAGATTCATCTCGGACCTAATCTCTGAGAGATTTAGCTACTCATAATCGAGTTTACAAATAGCATAATCAAGGAAATAATTAAAACATACATGAACTGAGTAAAGGATGATGAAATCGCCCTTCGAGCAGTCTTCAGGTCTCAAAATCGCACTTTAGCTCTCCAAAAATCGTAACCTTTAGTTCTGGCACTGGCTTCTGTTTAAATAAGAAATCTTTTCTGATCGAGAAATCGCGTCGTGCCTGTTTTCAATCGTGTCACGATTTCATAACAACCTGGAGTCCTTCGAGATCCTTCTTTCCAATTGTGACACGCCTCCCGCAATCGTGTCACGATTTTCAGCTATTCAAAACTTTCCTCTCTGCCTATGAAATCACGTTACGATATAAGCCATCGTGCCGCGTTTTGCTGCTTCGAGCTCTTGGTTGTTTTTTCGCTTTTCTGACACCTCTGGACATTCATATTGCTCTGAACTCTATCAAATTTGACGAAATAAGTTCCAAAATTACGTAATGACAACATGCCATCACAACCCCAAACTTGAACCTTTCCTTGTCCTCAAGGAATTAGTTTGTAATATTGACAGTCAACAGTAAAATAACAATGACCTGATCAAGTGATAGCAACCCAAGAGTTCAACACCTTACTAGCTAAAGATGAGCTAGTTCGACTTGTTAGCAACCACCAATTCACAACTCCACGCAAACAATATAAAGGGGTTCACACACAGTCGACATGCAATCTACATATTACCATACGCTTGAAAAGTTTCTAAACGTCAATCAAAATCAATGTCAATGCACACTTTGAGGTCTTAAAGGGTTATAACAGGGCTTAGGTGAAGGTGGGA
>Ga0228710_1003067_pt1 | contig 26623 bp, 17 predicted proteins | sample MedpolnodulmetaG_FD_177995 | JGI IMG/M metagenome (GOLD analysis project Ga0228710, IMG submission 177995) | Root nodule microbial communities from Medicago polymorpha collected in Santa Monica, California, United States - pink nodules | ecosystem: Host-associated > Plants > Roots > Nodule... | reverse complement strand
CACTAAAAAAAATTGAGAGAAGAAAAATAGTATAATGGCTAGTGGCTTAGCATGTATGTCTTTGTCGGATATACTTTGCTTTGTTGAATTTTCAGTTCTGGTCTCCTTTCTTGATCTCTTCATCATCATTCACCAACTCTTCTGTAAACATCAATTGTACTCTCTACCATCTTTTTGACGAATTTAAATTTGTCACCTAATAAAATGTGTTGTAGTATCGTTATTCATTCAAATAAACTTGTTTTTACTTCTTTAAAAAAATAGTACCAGTAACATTGGACTGTGGTTTCTTACCACATGGCTAATGATGAGCCCTGTTGTGGGCCTTTGCAATAGACTCTCGGCATTAATTTAGAGGGCTCCAGGTTTAGAAACCTTGCTGATTTAAGACACAACAATTATGAGACACAATAAAATGTCATTTGCACAAACACTTCCCAGCACGTGATTCTTTTAACCCGATATGTCTTAATTTCGCGTCCTATCCTGCGACCCTGATGCTGCATAATTGATATTTAATGACTCTCAGAAAGATTTATTGTGCTAGTAGTACACAAACAGTTGAAAATGGTTGGAAAACCGGTCGAACGTGGTTTACTTCGGTTAGACTCGATATAAATTGGTTTAGTCCAACGCTTTTTTTCAACTCGAAAACTAGTCGAGATACCCGTGCTACAGCACGGGTAGCGCGGTTTCGCCGCGCTGTATGGCCCCGGCTCTGCCGCGTGTCGCGTCTCGGCCGCGCTTGGTATAGTGATTTTTTTTTGTCCACAGTGAAAATATGTAAAGTATTTAAAGCATAATAATGTATATATTGATCGGTAGTAATGAAAAATTATAAAATAATTAAATTTTAATATGAACAAATATATATTAAATTTTAGCATTGACGATATTATCCCTCAAAAAAAAGCATTGACGATATTAAAGAAGCTAATAAATAAAAATAATCATAGTTTTTATTTACTAATATGTTTTAGTGTGAAAAATAACCAATAAACATCTCGTGAAAAATCATAATTAATGTATCATATAATATTGTTATAGTAAAATATATTTCATAAATAAACGTATGCTAACATATTCTCGTAAAAAAAATACAGTGAGATATATCTTTGTTAATATATAGTCCATACACTCATGTATATTTTATCAATATATATAGTTCTCGTTAGATTTCAGAAATAAGAATATACTAATATATTCCCATAAAACAAACATATACTCATATATTTTTTTATTAATATATAGTCCATATACCCACATATACTTTATTAATATATTAATAAAACTTAGGCAGTCGCGGTGTTTAAATAGAGATATTAAAAAATACTAATTTTTTTTTTGAAAGATTAAAAAATACTAATTAAAACTGATCACTCGTTATAGTTACTAAAATGGGTCTCGTGTTACAATTGTACACTCCAACAGATTTTTTATTGATACATTTAAAAAAAAAACAACGGAAAAAATTGAAGTATGATTAATCATAGTATATTATAATTTTTTTCTTGTTTTAGTATTGACGATATTAAAAAAGCTAATAAATGAAAATACATTTTATAAATGAAAAACCCTTAAAAAAACATATAGTGAGATATATTTTTGTTAATATATAGTTCATATACTCATTTGTATTTTATCAATATATAGTTCCCATTAAATTTCAGAAATAAGAATATATTAATATATTCCCATAAAACAAACATATACTCATATATATTTTTATTAATATATAGTCCATACACCCACATATATTTTTATTAATATATTAATAAAACTTAGGCAATCGCGGTGTTTAATTAGAGATATTAAAAAAATACCAATTAAAATTGATCACTCGTTGTAGTTATTAAAATGGGTCTCGTGTAGGGGTGGGAATGAGCGGGGCCAAGCCGGGCTTTACTTAAATAAGTTAGGCCTAGCTGAAAAATCTAAGGCCTAAGTCTTGGCCTTTTGTCAGTCAAAGACTTTATTTTAAGCATGGTCTGGCCTTTTTTAAAGTCTGGACTGACCTATTAGCCTGTCTAAAAGCCTAGTTTGTGTTACAAATTTTAAAAAAGAGTCTATTCATAAATTTTTTTCCTTTCAATTTGTGCAACGTACTTAATATAGAGAAAAACATTAATTAGATACAAATGAAACTAATGAAACACAATTGTAAAATTTATAGATGGATATCAACTCAAGAATAATCATGTCTGATAACAACAAGGATTTCAAACTTAATCTAATAACCATACTTAACCTTAGGCATATCATTAGCAAACCTTAACAATTCACACAAATATATAATAATAATAATAATAATAATAATAATAATAATTGTGGTATGAGAATTTGAATGATCAGTAATTCTTTTTGATATTTATAAATATAAACAATAAATATGGAAAAATGCAATATACTTGTATACGGGCCGGCCTGATAGGCTTGGTAGACTTTTTTATAAGCCTAAGTCTGGCCTAATTGGAAATGCTAACCGGTGCCCCCGAGACACTGGTTAAGGATATGAAAAAGGAAATTATATTGTAGTTAATGCATTGAAATTGTGTAATTAATTTATAATAAAGTCAAAAACAGTTTCCTTTTATGGTAATAATTCTCTTTTATGGTATGCTTAACCAGTGCCCCGCGGACACCGGTTAGCAGGACCCTTAAATTAATAGTTTTTTTAAAAAGCTCAAGCTTGACCCATTTATTAAACGGGCTAGGCCGAGCCGAGCTTTTAGTAGGCCGGGCTATAGGCCCCTGACGAGCAGTCTGGCCTATTCCCACCCCTAGTCTCGTGTTACAATTGTACACTACAACGTGTTTTTTAGTGATACATTTATAAAAAAACAACAGAAAAAATTGAAGTATGATTAATCATAGTATATTATAATATTGTTCTTGTTTTAGTATTGTTGATATGAAAAAAGCTAATAAATAAAAATAATCACAGGTTTTATTTACTAATATGTTTGAGTGTGAAAAATATTAATATGCGTCCTGTGAAAAAACATAATTAACGTATTATATAATAGTGTTATCGTAAAATACAAAATTATATTCAGATATAACAACAACACTTGTTAGTTTCCTCTAAAAAAAACTTGTTAGTAAAACCGAATTGAAAATTAGCAGAGAAAATGGAGTTGAAAATGAAAAATGAAGAAAGTTGGTAAGAAAAAGACAAGAGAGGAGAGTGAGATTAAGAGAAAAAAGTTTATTATTAAAAAATAAAGGTGAGAGAAAAGTTTATTATTAAATAAATAAAGATGAGAGAGAAAGATTTATTATTATGAATAGAGAAAGATGAGAGAGAAAAATTTATTATTAAATGAAGAAAGGTGAGAAAGTGAGTTTTGACAAAAATAACCCTAAAGTTGTAAAGGAAAAAGTTTGGAAGAAAATTAAGTATGGATAGTTGAGTAATTTTAATAATATCTTGTTTTCATATATTGTAAGTGACCGTTTAATTTAGATTTCCGAATAGTAAGAAAGAGAATAGTTACTTGGTGATAAACATGTTGGGTCAACAAGTGGTTTATAGCATGAAAAATACTTATATGGTCACATCACAATGATTTGAACACAATATTGGACACACACATCAAAATATGTATTATGCAATTATATATATATTTTTTAAATATGTTAGTGTCTATATGTTGTACTCAAATAGTTGTGAGTACCCAAAACTTCGTCTCATGGCATGGTGTTACCGTGTTACTATTTCTTTTTCCAATAAATTTGATCCCTTAAATTACTTTGGTTTAATTACATAAATAGTCCCTTAACTTATTTGTTGTTTTTGATTTGGTCCCTTAATTTTAAAATTTTCCATTTTGGTCCTTCATGTACACATCCGTTAGTGAAGTTGGTCATCGCTGTTAGTTTTTTAATATATAATATGTATGATGTGATTTTCACCACTTGATTCAAACCAGTGTAAGTGCACCATCACCACATAATTTTTTCTTTTTACTTTTATTCATCTCCTTCACTATTCTTCTTCTTAATCTTCATCATCTTCAACAACATGTTCATATAAACCCATAATTTTTTTATAAACATCACTGAAATCTCAATAATCCTCAAAAGAATCACGCTCAACAGAATCAGGCGCTGAATTTATTTTTTTGCAATTTCCACGCTCAACAAAATCATTCATCTTCTTGAACAATCTTGAAGAGAAGAATCAAACCCATAAATTATAAAAATCAATTTGTTGGATCTGAAACTTTAACTCTCATCAACAAAAACACATAAATCATGTTCGTTTTCCTTCAATTTCTACTTCACTTCACAAATTGTTTTCCTGTTCTTTTATTTGGGATTGTTGCTGTTGTTGTTGTTGATGTTTTGATGTGTTGACGATGATCATGATGAGAGAATTTGGAGAAATCTATTGTTCTAATTCATGATGATGATGATGATGATGAAAGGAATCAAAAACGGGTTAAATCTGGTGATTTCGAAAATATTCGATTTCGTTTTTTAATTTTTGATTTTTGGTTTTGTGATTGTAGTTTTGACATGGTGAGACTGGGATCTGATGAAGTTTGTGAAAAGATTAAAACTTTAGTGAAAATTTACGAAACATGGATCTGGAGGAGAGTGACCCAAAAACTAAATTGATGAAAAAATTGAAATTTTGTGGTTTTGATGACTGGAAATTTGAAGAGAAAAGTGGAGACGGAAGAAGAAGAAATTTTAGAGAGAGAAGAAAAAAAGAAATTTTATGAGAGTTTATTAATAAAGAAATTTTGTTTGATTTTTGATTTTTAATTTTTTTAGTTTAATGATGAAGATAGATGAATGTTTAGATGTTGGTGATGTACACTGAGATATAATAAACCTGCATTATCTAACAGCTCTGTTTTTAAAATAAATGATCCAACAGTTAAAGTTAAAAAATTTAAAAGATCTAGGATGGACAACATACAATATTGATCCTAGCAAGTCAATTATTGTCAGGCACGTAAATTATTGCCTTTACATATATAGGGCCTGGTTGTGCAGCTGTGTTAGCATAGCTTGCATTTTGCAATAGGCTTTCAACTATATATATGCCCCAGATTTGTTAGCAAAAATTGGTTCCAATAATATACTCTACTCTACTGTACTTGGTTGTTGGGAGGGAGTTTAAATGCAAGGTAACAAAATAGCATGACGGTAATGCACAGAACCTCAAGAATTCATTTGTTCTTTCAAAATATGGTAATATTATCATGTAAAGGATATCACTCTATTCTTTCATTAAAATAAAAAATGTGTCACTCTATTCAAATATTTGCACAATTGGCATTACATTTTCAGAAACCGACTCTAGATGCTCATAATGAAAATAAGTATAAATATGCATATACGTGTAAGTTCAAGATTGTCTTCATGAGTACTTGTTTTATAAAAATGAATTGTTTATTTCTTTTTTGAGGAAAAAAAGGATCGTGTTATTAGAAATTGAGATTTGAACATAAAAAACATAACATGCAAAAATCTTACGTTTGATCTGAGTTTAGAAATTTTCTAAAACAAAATTTAGTTTCAATTTAGTTCTGAGCAGAGTTTCAGTTTTTTTTTAGTCAAACAAATCTCTTCTTTACTCTGATTCAAAATTTAGTTTCAATCATTTTTTTTTTTAGTTCTGTCTCAGATTCACCCAACAAAAAATGATTAAAATAGAAATAATTGAAAATGACAAAATAACTAGGTCTCAAAAAACAAAAAACAATTTCAATTTCGACAACACATACTTGCAAGCATTGTGCGAGCAGCCACTGCACAATTATTGAGAAAACTATATTAACAACACTCATGGTTTTTCAAAGCGGTGAATCACATACTTCTTTTAAACAATAGGTAAATTCTCGGGTATGTTTGAGTTTGGATGGGTACCGGTACCCTTTAAGAAAAGTTTGTTTAACAATTAAATTTATTTTAAAATAAGTTAATATGAAAATATGATACGACATTGAATGAATATTGATCAAATGGATGAGGAGTACGTACCGTAGCTTATTTTGATACGTTGATTATGTGATTGAATTTGACTAGGTATGAATATGTTTAATTGTGTATTGATATGATGTGAACATATTTGAGATTGCGACTATTAGACTAGAAAATTTGATGTATTGTTGGGCGTGTTACCCTTAAAATTAGTATAAGAAATGTTAGAATGGATTAGATTGGTCTAAAGAGGGGGGAAACAACCTTCGGGTTGTTTCGCATACGCGAAGCTTGTGGTCACATGTGCCAAAGTGGCATGGGTTAAATCCATAAAATTGCAAAATATTTCGCATATGCAAAGTAAGAGGTTACCCCTGACGATATCCCAAAAGATAAATATGTCAACAAATAAAGGTTCTCGAAGAATCTACACGCCCCTACTATTCTGCCTACGAGAGAATTGTTTTAACTTAGAGAAGCGCCCTTACGTGTAATTCCTACTTGTATATGATCTCGAAGATGACTCCAATAAAGATCACAATAATTGGTTCACCTATGATATGATCATTCACTTTATATCTCTCTCAAGTTTTGATTAGTCCTTTTCTTAGCATTAGTATTAGAGTGTCTTTGGAGATATGGCATCTAGTTTGAAAAAGGAGGGTACGGGAAGAAGGTGTGGAGAACTGTCTAACTAAAAAATAAAAATAAACAAACAGGGGCATGTCTTTAAAAAAATTGGGTGGATTGAATTAGAGAGGTCAATTTTATTGCATTGGGGGAGAAGTTTGAAGATTTCAAGAAACTGATAGTTAGGGCCACAGTAGCAGTCACCCCCGACCCTCTGTTTCCTCGTCAATAGAAAATCAAAAGGCTTTATAATTCTCTCACTTTATTAACCATTCATTGATTGTTGAAGTTGAATTATTATTATTATTATTATTATTATTATTATGGTTTATGAGTTGAGTGAGTAAGTATGGGCAAAACCCCACCCCACCCGTTAGATAAAAAGCAAACACTTATTGAATTGTCACTGTGGCAGATCAGGCAGGGAAAGGAAAATCAAGTACACGTTTAAATGAGTCACCGTTGTTCGTGATGCTTTGTGATACGAAACTCGTGGGATTGTGGACCATTATAGGAACATGGAATCAGGATTTTTTCACTCATACAGGTTAGTCACACCCAACTCTTTCAACACACATTGCCTTTCCTTTTCAGTCTTATTTTCTCTATCACCATCATTCCCATGTCATCTGTCCTTCCTATTAGGTAAGTCTATGTTTGGATTAATCACTTATTAATTTAAGTTATAAGCCATTTTTCTTTGTGGCTACTGGCAGGGCTAAAATCGATATTACTAGGTGATGCTGAGGATTCAAAGACGAAGCATATTGTTTCCAGGAACAGGAAAATTGTAACCATCGTCTCTCTATTTTCTAGGCAAGTTTCGTTAAATCGTTTTGTCTACCAATTGAATGAAATAGATAGGCACATGCATGAGTATAAGAAACGTCTCATTAAATTTTTATACTTACTTTGCACCCAAATATTTTTGTTTATACTTACAAAAAAACACAATACTTCCTCGTATAACATAAGTACTCAATAAAATTATTGTCGGTACTAGCTTGTCTAAAGCTACTCTAAACATTGAGTCAAATAAAAAGCTACTATAGCCATCAGGCAAATACTATAGTTTTGGCAACCTAAACTGACCCCCTTTGAAATTCACGGCCCACACAATTGCTTTTGAGATAAATCCACTTCCAAACATAGGACGTTCTACCAAGAAATGATTTGATAAATTTAAAGATCAAATTGTTTCCGTAATTTTAATTTAGTTGATATGAATATTGCATAATATTAATAAGGATTGAGGTTCGAACTCCAGACATCTTTTTTATTATATTTTAGTACTATTTTTTTTTTGTCAATGGAAGATTATGCAATGTCTTCCATTTTCTAAAATTCTACATTTAAGACTAATAAATGGAAGATTCGAGGTTCAAACATTGGTTCTTGCATATATATATATATAATGCAAAGTCTCTACCAACATAACTATCCTTACTCGGACATTGTTGATTTTCATTTTTTTCTTCACAAAAGGACTTGATGTCCAATTATTACTTATATATCTTTTATTTTTCATCATATTAGTATTTTTTTTTGGGTACACAAAGGGGGCAAAGCCCAAGAGAAAAGAAACTACAAAATTAATCGGACATTCCTAGGCATGCAAGCCCCGTAAATATTAGTAGTTATTATATCTTAAAAACATGTTGTATTAATGTATTTTTTTAAGAGATATGGCAAGGTAAATTCAATTATTTTTTAGGAGATTTTAACAAGTTATAACTGAAAGATGGTAAAGTTATAGCTTGAGCTACATTTGTTAAAACACACTTTCTATGGAATGAGTGTCCGTTTTGTCAAAAAAAAAAGTGTGCGTAAATTAGGAACTTTTGTAAACATTTGTTAAAATATAGCTGCTTATTTTTTAATAGAAGTATGTTTCTAAAATACCCCTTCATAAATCCATATTTGGGTGCTTGTAAAAAAGAAAACCCATGTATCGGGGCAAGCGAAACAAGTCAAAGAGTATTAACATGCAAGCACCATTCTTTTTCTGGAAGAAAGTTTTGGTAAATGGTGAAGCCGTGTTGTCGCAAACACTAGGGATATGATAAGATGCAGGGCCGTTCTTGTGAAATTGGTGGTCCGGTTCTCACAGTAAAGATAGGCCCCTAAAAAAATGCAATTTTTTTTAAAAGAGCAAAAAAATACATTTTTTTATTTTATTTTTTATAGAATGATTATAATATTCGTTGTTAGAGCTTTTTGCTATTTTATTTGTCAAGCATGGACCAAAAAAATTACATGATATCGAGGACATATAGAGCTCAAATCAATAAAAATTAGCTGGAAAAAAATAAAAATAAAAAACAGTAAACCTAGGAGTTGAAGTGTTGAATCCAGGAATGCTACCACTAAGTTCTACCGCTACCGCTACTCCATGCTTTCGTTTGTACAAATGTTACAACGCTTTACAAAATTTTGGAGGCCCAACTACATAGAGTTGTTTGCACCTCCCTATGACCGGCCCTGATAAGATGGAAGAAAATTGAAAATACTCGTAAGGCAATGTTTTGATTTGATGATGCACACTCTCTTTGTGGACAAATTTCTCAATTTAGCCAGCAGTAAGCCTTTTGGTTTTTCTTTTTTTTGACTAATCGAAGACTAACATTAGTGAATATGTCCATGATACAAATGGGTTGGATCTGGTGAGGAACTGATTCCATCCAATTTGTTTTGATAAAAGAGAATTCTTTTAGGATATATTCCATAAAAGTAGACCGGTTGTTTCAGATTATAAAAGAATAATATTTTTTTTTCTTTCTCAATTAGAGTAAAAATGATTTTATTATATCTTTTATGTAAATAGACGAAATGAAAATGATTGTTGAAAACTTATGTACATAAGTGGAATAGTTGGGAGTTCGATTCCCGATCATGATGTTCGTTCTAACAACTTTAACATTTTTGTTAGTTGACCTAGAATACGTGGAGTTGATAAAAAACTATAAGTTGATTTTTTTGATATTTTAAGAAAAACATAACCAGAGAATAAATTATTATATGTTTGGTTAAAATTATAAAAAGAGAATTTTCATTTTTCTCTCTTATGTAAAAAAGATATTTTTTCAAAACCTAACCCAAATAGGTTTTTATTTTCAGCATTTTTTTTTTGAAGAAAGCATAATTTTTTTTTTTAAGGAAGCATAAAATTAATTTTTTTAACAAAGTATTTTTTGAAACGATACTTACACTCAAATATAAACAAAAAAAAGAAGATATTTTAACAAGCTTAATCATTTTATTAAAAAAAGTGCCAATAAATTCCTGACCGTTTATTTCTAAAAAAGGTGGTTTATTGTTGATTAAGTAAGTTATTATAATGGGCCAGTAAAAGCCCAGTCCAAAAAAGCCCAATTTGGTTATAATAAACTAGAATCGCTGACCTCATTCCACTGACAGTCACCGACGGTTCCCTTCTCCTCCGCGCCCTAAGACTCAGATACGAATTTTCAGCTTTCACCGCCAATTCAACTTCCACTCACCACTATTGTCTCCTTATTTGTTAGTTTCTCACTTTTTTTTACTGTTGCTTAAGTTTGGGTTTTTTCTTTTCCATTTTCCAAATCCAATTTCAAATTTCCGTTAACGTCGTGAAACAGTTTGCGGTTGGAAATGAACGGCGACGGCGAAGAGTTAACGGCGCAGGAAACCGCTCTGTATGACCGTCAGATTAGGGTTTGGGGTGCTGATGCTCAAAGAAGGTCCCTCCTTCTTTCTATTTTCTTAGTTACGTAGTATTTTTTGTAATTAACTTTTGTTATTTTAATTTTTAACCTAATTTAATTTGCTAATTTATTTACTTGTATTATTAATAATAACTGTATTAGTGTATTGATTTTAGTTTTGTTTTGTGATTATGTTGTTTTAGATTAAGCAAAGCTCATGTCTTAGTTTATGGAATGAAAGGAACTATTGCTGAGGTAAATCTATAACTTGTCTACTATATGGTAACTCTATTTGACTTTGACCCACATAATTAGGCCATGTTTGGATAAACGGCTTATAGCATAAGCACTTATCATAAGCAGTTATGTTTAAGTTATTTCTATAACTAAAGATAAAACAAAGTTAAATTATTTTGATAAGCTATGATGGAGGGTTTATGAAGATAAGCTGAAAACCACTTGTGAACATGTCATAAGCAGTTTTCATAAGTTCTCCCAAACTATCTTAACATGTTATAAGCAGTTTTCATAAGTTCTCCCAAAGTATCTTACAACTGCTTGTGTCAGTAGATAAGGTCAAATAAGGCAATCCAAACAGACCCTTTGTGTGTGAAATAGGTTTTGTTTGATTTTTTTTCTTCTCATAATTTATAAGGACTTTGATTTTCTTGTTGTTGTTTAGTTTTGCAAAAATATTGTTCTGGCCGGAGTTGGTAGTCTGACCTTAATTGACGATCGACTGGTAACTGAGGAAGTGCTTTCTTCAAATTTTCTTATTCCTCCTGATGAGAATGTGTATAGTGGAAAAACCATTGCTCAGCTTTGTTGTGATTCACTTAAGGACTTTAATCCTATGGTTCGTGTTTTTGTGGAAAAAGGTTCTTATTTACCCTTTCCCTTATCAAGTTGTTTTCTTTATTACACTTTTTTTTTTGTTGTCTTTCCTTTTTTTTGGGTTTTATATCTTTTCTTTGTTTATCCTTATCTTTTGTTTGTCTTGTCTTCAGGTGATTTGTCAAGCTTTGATGTAGAATTCTTCGGCAAATTCGATGTTGTTGTTGTCAGTTGTTGCTCACGTTCTGCCAAAGTACAGTGGAAACTCCTTCTTCCATGTTCTTTACTATGGCTTTCTGATATTATAAGTTTTCTTCTAATATTTTATTATTTTGCTGTAGAAACTAGCCAATGAAAAATGCCGGAAAGCATCAAAACGTGTAGCATTTTATACTGTTGACTGTAGAGATTCTTGTGGTGAAGTTTTTGTTGATCTGCAGGACTATAAATATCAAAAGGTACCACCCTTGTGGATCTAATTTGTCACAGTAAATCATCAGCTGACTATACTAATTGAGAATTATTCATACCGAGTTTCTATGTCGAATTTGAACCGGTCACAATTGATCTCTTGTTTAGTGCTCATATGATAACCAATAGTTAGGTATATAGCGATGACATCATTTGAGCCTTTGATATTTTGTACCCAGAACAAAACGCGCTACCAAATTGTGTTACTTCCCTTTACATTGATTATCTTCTTTGATTTGTTCCGTCAATCCCCATGCATTTATTTTCACGATGATGGTTCAAAAGATAACATATATTTCTCTATTTATGACACTAATGAATATGGATGAAATCTATTAAACTCATCATCGTCTGTAAGGATTTTTCCCTGCAATTAGTGATAGAGCCTAGAACTCAGCAAGGCAAAATTTGAGGACAATATCACATAAAGCAGGAAACCTAGAGAAAGCAAAGGTTGTGATGGATGAAATGTTAAATGTGAGTATTATTAATAATGTTTATGGTGGTGGATAGGCCTGGTAAAAAAATCTGCCCAACTAAACCAAACTGTACTGAAATTAACTGAACCAATTGTAATATTAATAGTTCAGAAACTGTATCGATATCACATTTATCTCAGGTTTAGTTTCATACTAAAATGTTCATCACAATTAAGACTGTTCATAGTTCAGTTGAGTCAAAAAAACTGAACTGAACCATAACAATTGTTTAGAAGTACTGAACAGTTAGTTATACCCAAAACTGAACCGAACTAGATTAGCTGTTTGATGGAGCGGTTCTTAATCTTGAACCGAACCGATCCACTTCTATACAATTTTTCTCAATCCCAATCTTTTTTTTATACAAACTGGTATACCATTTTATTTTTGGTTCCACATATCTCTGATTCTTTTTCTTCGTATCTCTCACTTCCACTCCCAATTTTTCACACCACCGCTTCACTCTCAAAACCACCATTTTCTCTTTTCTTTCTTCTCTTATTCTCTCTATTCTTCTACAAATGATGGTATCACGAGGTTTAGAAGAAGACAGCAGCGAAGAGACCCAAACCCCTTCACAATTTCACATCACCAATCTATAAGTGGTGAACTCAACATCGCATGCACCAATGTCATTGGAGCTTCAACCAGCAGTGGCAATTGCTGTTCAAGGTCTAACTCCAATAAATTAACTTCCACCCACCCCTAATCAAGTGGTTGTTTCCTAACAACAATGAAGTGTCATCGATAGAATGGAAGATGCAATTGCTGGATTATTTGGAAACCGCCATAGATAGAATGGAAGATGCAATTTTGATAGGAGAAAGCAAAGAAACAGAGACTCTTAAGTCGTGGAAATTGAGAATGACGGTGAGTACAAAAGGCAGTTGAGATACAAATTACGGTTCAATATAGCTGTAAATATCAGACACAACATCTTTCACCGCAATTTATACTCACTTAACATTCTCAGATTCCACGACTTAAAGAGTCTATTTCTCTTCCCTTTCTTCTATCAAAATCTCGTCTTTCATTCTATCCGCTGCGGTTTATAGATCATGCATCAACTTCTCCCTCACATCTGCAATCCCTTCATCATCATTGCCGCCATCAATGGCTCTTCGTTGTTGTTCAGAACCAATCGCTTGGTTAGGTGTGGTTGTTGGTGCATCTAGTCGATGTTGAGTTCCCCACTTGAAGGTTGGTAATGTGAAATTGTGAAGGGGTTTGTTGTCTCTTCGTCTTCTTCTAAACCCCGTAGCACAGTTTGAAGAAGAATAGAGAGAATGAACGAAAAGGGAGAATAGTGGTTTTGGGAGTGATCTTTGGTGTGAAATATTTGGAGTGGAAGTGAGAGATACAAAAAAAGATTCAGATATATGGAATCAAAAAATAATTGTATAGCAGTTCTTGATAAAATAAACGGTTTGGACAATTTTTATATACATGGTTCGGTTCAAAATTATGAGCCAATTCAGCGAACCATTATGACAGTTTGGTTCTTCACCACTGTTATGGTTCCGTTCAGTTTTCTGACTGAACTGAGCAGTCCTAGCCAAGGTAGCCAGGATCGAGTCGCTGCTCGTAGGATCGCACGATCTTACGTGCTTTCCCCACCCAAACGGGCTGCGACCTTTATCTGGGTTGTTCTTGCCATTTTTTTTGGTCAGGATCGAGTTCCTGTAGCAGGAACGTAAGCAAAAAACAAGCTGGGCTGATAAAATTTGGTTTGGGCTTGCGAACCAGGTCGGGACGAAATTAAAACCCGGTTCCATATATAAGGTGTTGCCCCAGTTCTTTCCTTCTTTCACCTTTGCGGACCCTTTTCTCTTCTAAAAAAAACGGCCGCCTGAACGCTAACCGGATAAATGGCCGCTGTGAATCCCTTTTCTCTTCTCCAAAATTACTCACTGTGAAATGGCCGCATGAGTTCTCTTCCTTTTGTTCTCTTCCTTCTGTTAACTACTACTGCACTTCAATTTATAACTTTAATGTTGCTGGAGACTTATTATTTCATTCTTTTGAGAGTACAATAGATATTAAGATTTAAGACTATCTTAGGCTGTGGGGCAAGAATCACTGCTGTGATTGATTTTTAAGCTGTTTTGTTCTTGTATTATAATTTTTAAGTTTTTGTGTGTGTATATATATGTTAAGTTACAATTTTGCCCTTGAGTGGGTTCTTACGAACTGTGTTACCTTCACCAGCCCACCTAACCTACGTAGGATCTGGATCCTGACTACATTGGTCCTAGCTGTCGATTGTAGTTTGTTGGCTATTTGATGATAATGGTTTATTAAGAATTTATAAACCTTGTTTGTTTTGCCCTTATCTTTGTTTGTAACAAATTGCTTTTGCTGGGTCCAAAGTTATAGATAGTTAGCATCTGTGAATACTGTGCTTGCTTTTATATCTAATTTTGTTTTGATGTTCAACTCTTCCTTGGCAGAAAAAAATGGAGGAAACTATTGAATGCCACCTAAAATATCCAAGTTTTGAGGTATGTGGATTTTCCTGTCATTATTGTTGAATTCTGTATCGTGGATTCCTTTATCTTTTGTTAGAAATCCATTAATTAAACTTAGGGTCTTGATGAGTTGCAACCCTAAAGACTCTCGATGTGTTCCAATGATATTTTTTATGTGGAAAAAGAGCAGCATCATGTGATAACCTTGACATGAAGGATATTTGATGCACCTGTGATAACCTTGATGGCTTACCCAGTCATTTACTTGCATTAGATGCTCATGGGGTGATGTTCAATTCATAACTGTATATGCAATGATCTTACAATGATAAGATACAAGTCAGTAAGAATCAGCATTATCCTTTCCTGTCATGTACTAGGTCTAGGTGTTCCATGTACATTAGATTCTCTTGCAGGTTCCAAAATTATTGAATTTTGTTGGTTTTGCTTTAAGACAATGGACATTTATGAAGTTTAAATATAAGATCTGCAATTAGGGTTATTATGCACGCCATTCTGTCTTGATCTTCTATGTATATGTTCGGGAGTCTGTTTCAGTCACTGCCATTGCAAAACAAACACACAAGCTTCTAAAGGAACACACATTAAAGTTATGTCCAAAACAAACACAGGCTATGTAATTGATAGTTTATCCATGTGTGTTACTTACTTTACTTTACAATGAATTGTGTATAGTTTAGAACTTTATATTCCTAGGTATGCCTTTTTCTTTTTGCTACAGGATGCTCTATCAGTACCTTGGAGGGAACTTCACAGGAGAATGTCAAAGCTGTACTTTGCACTGAGAGGTTTGATAAGCTATGCAACTTTTTTGTAGATAACATGCGTGAAATAAGAAAAAAAATATTCAAATCAATTAAGGGATGGAACTTTTAGTTGACGGTGTCTGCTTAAGTGGTCTGATATATTAGGTCTCTAAACTTAGATCTTTCAACTAAGTTAAGCGAAGAGAGAGGTGGAGAGCAAGGTAGGTATTCACGGGTTGGTTTAGTTTTGGTCAAATGAAATCCAACCTGTTTGCTTTAGTTGATTTGGTTTCATCTTGGATTTATTTCAGTCAAATCTATCAAGTTTTATATTATATTATAAATTATGACATAGAACATGAGTTATGCTCGTGAGAATGTCAAAATGAACAAAAAAAAAAGAAATAGAAACATGCCCTAATGGGGGGAGGGAGAGATCATATTATGTGGCTTGATTTTTGTAAAAGAAGTCTTATTTTCTACCTGAAGTTTATCGATTGCAATTACATAGTTGTTCTTTCTATAGACAAATGTACAATTAATAGCATCATTTCATACAGTAATAGAGAAGTTTGAAGAGGCTGAAGGACGTAGTGCGGGAGATGTTTCTGATGCAGATCTTTCCAATGTTCTTAAGCTGAAAAAGGAGCTTTGTACTGCACAGGCATGCTTGCTGGAATTGGTTATTTATGTTTTTTAAGTTAATTACATTATTAATCCATTCCTTCTGTTCACATTACAGTCTCTCAATGAATCTCATGTGCCTGATACTCTGCTGGAAAGATTGGTAGCAGATACAAAAGAATTTCCTCCAGTTTCTGCTGTTATTGGGGGCATCCTTGGACAGGTATTTTATCGGTCATCATGGTTTCCAAGATAGGACATCTTGCAATATTAATTGACCAGATTTACTATTGCAACATTACAGGAGGTTATCAAAGCAATTTCTGGGAAAGGGGATCCCATAAAAAACTTTTTCTATTATGATGCTTCTGATGGGAAGGGTATCATTGAAGACATATCTGATTCAAATACTGGACAGTGACATCTCTGGGAGGTGTTTCTTTTTCTGAGTCACTGGAAATCTTGATTGTGAATATGGAAACTTCATATGCATCAAAGAAAACTAGTAAATTTCAGTCAACAGACTGATCTCTCTTTGCTGTGTTAACTCATTTATAGTTTTGTAGTTTTATTTATTTAGAGTGTTGACAATTTAGGGTTAGAATTGTCTCGTAATGTAGACACTCAAATGTATGTATGCTGACCATCAAAACATTTTCCAAGGGCAAGCTGTCTTTTGAAGTTACAAATCCTCATGATGATTCTGTCCCGAAAGAAGCTGGTTATGTTTATGTTCTGGGTTCTCCAGCCGGTAAACCTGTCTTTGAACTTACAAAGCCTTGTGATGGTTCTCTTCCGAAAAAAGCTTATGTTTATGATCTAGGTTCTCCAGCGGGTAAACCTGTCTTTGAAGTTATGAAAGCCTTGTGATGGTTCTGTTCTGAAAGAAGCTTGTTATGTTTATGTTCTTGATTACCTGGTTAATTGTACTCATACATTATTGCGTTTTGCTGAGTTGATATCAGTATTAGTACCTATCCTAATTCCTAAACATACACTTAGACGAGCATATTTAGTACAAAAATTACTCTCACTTACCATTTTTGCTCCTAAAAACTGCGAGCAACAGTCACCTATTGTACTAGAGTGTATTTTGGTATTTTTGCGATGTTTAGGGGCAAAAATGAAAGTGGGTAGAGTGAAATCCATTTAGTACTCTACTGGATTATGAAACTCATTTTCCCTTCGGAAATTGAACACATCTGACTCGGAACTTTATTTTTTTCAAAGACAAATTTAGATTTCTAGTTACAAATTTTGAAATATTTTTAAGAATAGATAGATAGTTCTTGCATGTTATGTGCAGAACCGTAATCGGAATATTTTCTGAGAGTTTACTCATCAATGGTACGTGTGTTGAAAAAAAGAAAACGTTTCTTCAGATCCTCAAAGAAAACCTTAACCCAAACTTTTCGTCTAAAAATAATTTAATAAACCGGCAACCATTTTTAAAAACTAGTAAACAATTTGTCACCGTCTACCTTTGAACGCTTTTGCTCCCTCAAAAATTTGTGTAGGCTGAGGCCATGTCATCATCTTCTCTACCCTTGGATAAACTTCTTTCCTTGCACCCACCGTAAAAGTTGCCTAATTTTCTTATCGTTAAATATGCATGAGTTGAATAAGCATTATTGTATGATGTGACATTGTCGGAGCCATTTAATTGTGAGTTATAGAAGTTTGAGTTTCATACAAAGTTGTCATTGGAGACGCTCTTAGTATGATTTGTGCGTCTTTGATTCGCAAAGGAGATAAAAAGGAATATAACAATACTAGATTTTTGACCCGTGCTCCACACAGGTTTATTGTAAAAGGATTGACATACGAATAATAAAATGCAATATATAACTCGTAACAGTGAAAAAAATAACACGTGATAATCCATAGTAGACAAAATAAAACACTTCATAAAATGTATGAAATCTGAAATATTATAAAAGAAAATCTGGTAATCCTATCAATAATTCATTAAAAGAAATGTGAAATTTTTAGTACTTTGGCATATAGTTTCATCACACATTGCGAAATACTTCCTTATATACGATGTTAGACGTTAAATTGGTATCTTCACCATCTTCATCAGTGTTTAATATCTTTAGTCCTTCTCTGGATGTAACTCTTGAAACAGAAACATACAAATGTCCGTGAGAAAATACAGATGTTGGTAGATATAGACCAACATGGTTAAGCGACTGCCCCTTGACTTTTGTTAATTGTCATTGCAAATGATACAGTCAAAGAAAATTGTCTTCGTTGAAACTTAAAGAGAATCCTGACATCTGAAGGTGATTGAGAGAAACACGGTTTAGGGCTTGTTATATATAGCCAAGTTTATATGGAAATTAGGGTAGCCAAGTTTGCATGAAAATTAGGGTATTCTGTTTGTAAACGTATTAAATAAGTGTAGAAAATATTGTCAAAAAAAAAGGCAACAGGATAGGAATGCAATTGGTGCGATGCATTTTTTTAGTAAGTGTACAAAATATTTCCTTCAAAAATTAAAGTGTACAAAATATTGTCAAAAATAAAATCCAAAAAAAAATGTATAAAATAGAAGGCATCAGTTATGATCATTGATATGCTCATATTGAGTGCAGCATCATAATTTCTAGAACAAACGTGCAACATCAAAAAAAATATTGTCAAAAAAAAGGCAAGAGAATAGGAATGAAATTTGAGTGATGCATTTTTTTAGATGAAATTTGTTAGGTTAAAATGAGAGGGAAAATATTAAGTTAAAATGTTGCAGACCTAACAAAATTAATACATAAAGATGGGTGGGTGTGTTAGCCTTAGGTTTTTTTACTTTTATTTTAACCATTGATTATTGTATAAAAAAAAGTTAATTCATTTATCTGATACATTTTTTATGAAAGTTAATTAAAATATCTTGCTAAAAAAAGGATAAGTTTGAAAATCAATTATAATTAAAATCTGTTACGAACCGAACCCCGAACCATTTTGCAACCGCTTCTCACAACAAACTGGTTCTAAGATCAAATGGTTTGGTTCATAAACCATAACCATAAAAGTGAATTGGTTGACATGATTTCGTTAAGCAGGCACACCCCTATTCAACCGCAATTAACCAATATTTAAAATAATGTTACACAGGAGTTACATTACATAGTTGATTGTTAGTAATGAAGTTTCTCAAGATCTGGTCGAAGCTTTCAGCTGACTTCTCTACAGGGTGAATATGCATCCCTTCATAAGTTGTTTCCACGACCTGCTCATCTTTTGAGTGCCTTTGGATTTGTTTCTTTACCTTGCAGCCTTGATAAGTACATTTATAGTAACTTCTGTAAGCAGCAAAATAAAGTTGGAACAAAAATTAAACAAGGTCAGGACACAAGACTAATTGCTAAAAGTGAAAGCTGGTTTGTTCATTTGTTACTAAGATAGTTATCACAATACAAATTTTCTCGGAGATAAAGATGTAAAAGTAAAATTTTCATTAACCACGAGATAGAACTTAAGCTACAAATATGCAATCAAAACAACTATTAAATAAACCAAACAATTGAGTTCAAATGGTTAATAAACTTATCCGAAAACGAATCGTTCAAAAAAATTCGAGTTTGACTTTTAGGTAGAACAATTCTTGGCCAAACTAATCTTACCTCTTGGCCGATCTCCGGATTATTGAGGCCTATTTCCCCGAGAACCGGATGGTTAATACAAAAAATAAAAACAACTATTAAATAATGAGACGAACCTAGGGAATTTGTTGTCTTTCACCATCTTTTCCCCATACTTTCTCCACCGGAAGCCATCATCTAGTATATCAATCTGACTCCTTGTTTGAAATACATATTTGTGCTTCATTATTTCTTTGCCTCCTTTCTGGCTTGAAGTCTCCTTCTTTTTAGTTTTTAGATATTCTGCTTTTTTAACATGAATATTAGAGCCATTACCGGGTTTAACATTAAAAGGAGATGCATCTGGTGAAGATGAGATAGGGAGTAACAATTCATGTTTCTCCATTGGTTTTGAAGTAATAAGAAAGGTAGTACGTAAAGACTATAACGAAAATTATGCATGTGTTGTATATAATGGGAAAAAAGGATGTAGGATGCATGCATTTTCTAAGGAGATTATGAAACATGTGGGCGGCAAGAAGGTCAATATGTGTAGTCAAGATCTAATTTATATGACTAAAGAGAAACAAAGTCATAAAATGAACTTCATGACCGTGAAACATGGAATCTGATAAACTATAAATGCAATTGTCAAGAAAATAAATCAACTATAGTGCAACCATTTTATTAGTTTCAATTTTATATGTTAATATGTTACAGACTTTTCTATTGAAACCCATAATATTCAATGAATTTCAAATCAAATCCAAAATCGATGTACGGGAGGAGGCTGAGTCAATATTAGGATGTCCAAGTTTATTGAACTTGATTTTATCTGTTTTTTATCATCAATATTTTGCACATTGATTTCATTTTTTGTTTGGAAAAAAGACGTGACAACTTTGAGAACAAGAAAAAACGTGCTGTACAAATATACTTTAATGACAAACATGAGACACACAACACAACATGGAATTGGCTTCGTGAAGGCTATTTAAACTATTCCGGCAGACATTTGAAATAGGTCAAGACTCGTAAATAAGGACCACCTATAGCAAGTTTCCTTGAAATTTCTTGTGAAAAATAGTAAAACATTAGTGATTTGTCTAACAATTAAGAATATAACATTAGTGATTTGGTACAACTCATCTATTCTTTTTATCAACAAAAAAGAATATAACACAAAAAATAATATTTTTTTTTGTTAAAAAACACAAAAGCTTATTCCAAATGGTATGAAAGGATATAACAGTAATAGTTAAAAAACTAATTTGAAACAATAGTTCATTAGTTGGTTTCCTCTCTAAACCCTTGTACCAAATAGCAATTCACTCCTCATATAGTTTTCAAAAACTTAATAATATTTTGTCAAAAATGAATTAATTTATTAACTCAACTCACCTCAAGGGAATGGCAATAATTAGACCACATTCAAGGTATTTGCAAATTAAATTACCTACACCAAGTAGGTTCAAAACCTAAATTATGAGTATGATTATAAGCACAAACTCTTATTCCAAAAAATGAACCATGCGGGTACGGTACCTTTGTACCGCATCCACATAATATATACTTTTATTTATATTATCAATAGTGTGTGTGTAAAGTAAGGTTTTTTTATGCCACGTGTCGCTTCCACGTTTATTCTCAATATTTTTATTATTTTTCTATTTTTTAAAATGAATATTTTATTTGACAAAAATATCTCAACAAACTTTGATCCTATCCATTAAATATTTTTGTCATTAAAGTCCTAATATTTTATATAATAGAAATATCTCAACAAACTACATATAATATTTTCAATACTATCCATTAAATAAAAAAAGCTTCAATTAGTTACTATATAATCTTTTTTTTTTTGAATAAATTACTATATAATCTTTTAGCATCGTATTACTCAATTAGTTTTTTCATTGAGGAAAAAAAGACTTCGGTTAGTTTTTTTTATATTATCTTTTAGCAACATATCCTAATGCAAAAGTTAACTATAAATAAATGAGATTTTGTTAATCACATAATCACATATTTGGAACATAAACCGAAACTCAAACCTTCTTTTGATCTAAGCTTTTTCTTTGTTCAGGTTTAACAAACACCTATTCTATTATTTCTTTTACTTATACTTTGATTTTTATATAGCCAGATTTACCAAAAACTAACACCTACAAGCAGCTGCGGCCACGGGTGTTTGCATAGGAGTTGCGGATTGCTTTTCTCTACTCCGCGGGAAACAATACCGCTCTTCTCTCCATTTTTATTTATAATTGAGTTTGTGAAATCCATACTTATTTTGTTTTATATTTATTATTGTTATTATTATTGATTTTGTTCAGCAGTTTAGCAATCAATGTTTATTTATGTTGATGTTTTTTGTTTTTTTGTTTTATTTGTTGATTTACTGATGCTGGTGTGATAGGTTTTGTGAATTCATTAACTGTTATGATTGGTGCGTGCAATTATGACGACACCATGAACGCAAATGTCTATAGGAACACACATCTTTTCTAAATAACCAACCAATCACAAGTCATTTGTTTTTCTAAATAGTTATACCTTGCTAAAAGACACATTCATAAAAGGTGTCTTCTAGCAAAACCTATATATATACCACTTTCTAATCCTACTTTTTATATAACATGTTTTTATCTTTTTGTTATTTTTATTTTCGTTCAAATTTGATTCCTAACTAAAAAATAAATTTCATCATTTTGGTTTTTCGATTTTCTTTTCTAGAAATTTTGACTACAAAATTTGACCTCATTGATAGCATTTTACTCAACAATAAATATAGAGTATGGAGGTTCAAGATTAGGATCATTAGAATGTGGAGAATGCCAAACTTTAAAGATAGAGACCAGGTTGATTTAATCGATGATTTTCATGAATGAAAAAGTATGCATCGATTTTTTTTCTTTATCAACATTTTCAAACTAACATGATTTTACATTATTTAAAGTTCTTTTTATATGATCATTAATCTTTACCCTTTTTATTTGTTATGTTTTACTATTGTTTTATGTATAGTTATTCACATTTTTTGTTGACTTTTGTTGCTTCTAATATTCTAGGGGAGCAAAATTTAATGCATTCTGTGGAGTGATAAAGTTGCAAAATATCAATCTATATTGGTTGAGGGAATGTGTTACGAGATAACAAATATCTCTGTTTCAAAGAACAATTATAAATTTAAACCAACTTGCCATGATTATAGACCAGTTTTTAAGGATGCGACACTGTGGAGCTTATTGATGACTCAGTTGTTCCTTTTTATGCATTCATGTTCACATCATATGAATGCATTTTTAAAGTTAAGAATGAAGAATCACACCTAATTGGTATTTTTTAAGGAGTTTTTTTTTTTAAAAAAACTATTGCCTATTTATTTGTTATAGTTTTATTTTTTATTGCATTAGATATTAACTTCACCTTTCACATTTTTGTAAGATATTACTGGAGTATTACCTGCAAAGGGAGAACTCACAGAATATAAAAGTGGTGTTCAGTCAACCAATTATCTGCCTATGAAGTTGGATGATCTTGAGTAAATATTTTTTAATGTTTTTTGTTCCACTTTGATAAACTCTTATGTGATTTATAATTTAACTTATTTGCAGAGGAAGGGAGAAACTCAGGTGCACACTATGGGAAGAATATGCAAATCAACTTATTGGCTTTATGTCTGAAAATTCAGATGTACCAGTTATTTTGATATTGCAATTGGCTAAGTTTAAATTATATAAAGGTATTTTTCTTTAGAATTTTTTACCTATTTTAAATTTAAGTTTATTTTTTTCCTTATATGAAATAAAATCGATCATATTCAAACTATTAAAAAAAGTTATTGTCATATGGCTTTAAAACATTATTTTATCGATAAAAGTATTATACCTTTTAATATATTATTTTATTTATACAGAATATAAATATTATTTTCAATTACTATAAGTCGAATTTTGATAGCTTATTTAGGTGCAAAACTAAAGTCATTAATTTTTTTTGAGGGATAAAGTCAATATTTATTGGTTAAAGGATTTTAACTATTAATATGGTATGTAGTTTAATGATTTTTATTTTATAAATTTAAATTATTTCAATATGATATACTTAACTCGGACAACGCCGGGTACCTAAACTAGTTGTTATATAAAAACGAAATGAATCTGAATTTTAAAAAAAAAACACACACACACAACACTATCACACTCTTTGAACAATTTTTTTTATTTATAACAACACAAACACGAAACAAAGTAACAACAAAGATAAAAAAACAAATAAACCGTGGTTAATAATAATTTATGATTCAATTTTTTTTTAAAAGGTATGATTCCATTTTTTGATGAGTTAAATAAAATTTATAATTGTTAACATTCAATTTAAATCACATTGAATTCTTTTTTACGTATGTTAAAATGATATGATATTTTATGATTTATCAATTTATTTTAATAAAAAGGCGGGCAAGTGTTTGGTATTTTAGGGTCGGATGGTATAGACATGGGTATTAAGATTTCCGCATACTAGATCTCCCACCCGTGCTCCCGCACAGATCATATATAGTTCACAATATCACTTGCAATAGATTAAAAATAGTGGCTGTGATATATTATGAAGACTGTGTAAAAAAACTCTTTAGATATGTCTTTATATTAATCTATTTTATTAAATAACCTTTTCCTTGTCCGTGTGTTTACTCAAAATGAAGGTATCTCAATCTGTATTTTTCATTGCAATTCGAAACATAAAGAATATTGTATATTCCCGAAATGGATATCTATTGAAATGTAAGCACAATGACATCGGATACAAAATATTGATGTTCATTAGGAATTATATACAACAACAAATTAAGCATGAAATATGGCAGCAGGAATCACAGTCATAGTACCAAGAATTCTGGCAACATTGTTCTTGATTAATAAGCTACCAATTCATGTTAAACGTACCCACATACTCAGACACAAACCTGTATTCTAGCTGCATTTCAGCTGCTATATATTTCTGCAATCGTATGGCAGCAAAGCAGAAGTCCTTTCACGCACTAATTACATAGTAGAAAACACAAAACAGATTCAATTATAAAAGCATGCCATAGCTGCAATGCGATATTCAATGTTTAATAAACTGCAAACAACCAAGGTTCAATACACACAAATATATGCTTATAAACCTTTAACCTAATTGAATAGTAAATACATTTCATTTTAGATATATTACAGACATATAATGGTAACAATTGGTTAACAATGACAAATGTTAAACATAAGACGGGTTGATGGTCATCTCTAAAATCTACCAAAACTTGTGGTGACTTGAAAAAATCTTCACAATACTTAATTTTCCTTTCTTGTTGGCAAGCTCTTGATTTCTATTTCATTGTCTTCAAAATAAGTTTTACCTGAAACAAAAACATAATTTTCTATAAAATTTGCATCTCCAAAGGACCACCTCCAAATATTAATTAGGAAATGTACATCATCAACATCATCACATATAGTATATTGATTTGATATCCCATGGAGACACTTCTTTCAGATGGGATCAAATCGGCAAACTATGTTCTCTAAATGTAATTTTGCAGTCAAAGAAAACCATCTTAAAACTCAATTCATATTACTTGCAACTTGAAATCATATGAAAATGGGAGACATAATACATGTAGCACAAACTCTAATAGATAGTGCTTATTCTTCCTCATTTTCCTCTGATCATACGATTTGGCAAAATATATTCTCTAAATACAATTTTGCAGTCAAAGAAAACCATCTTAAAACTCAATTCATATTACTTGCAACTTGAAATCATATAAAAATGGGAGACATAATACATGTAGAACAGACTCTAATAGATAGTGCTTATTCTTCCTCATTTTCCTCTGATCATGTTATTTGGCAAAATATGTTCTCTAAATGCAATTTTGCAGTCAAAGAAAACTATCTTAAAACTCAATTCATATTACTTGCAACTTGAAATCATATGAAAATGGGAGACATAATACATGTAGAACAGACTCTAATAGATAGTTCTTATTCTTCTTCATTTTCCTCTGATCATGTGATTTGGCAGCAACAAAATATGATGCCAGATTAAAAACAGAAAGTGCAATGAGTTAAACTAACAATAATAAATAAACTAATACGTTTTGGTTTGCATAAAATATGAACTAAATGTCCGTGTCCATCACCAGTTTTGGATTGAATTCAACAATGAACATTCGCCATTTTAGTCGAATAAGCTCGAGATTTTCACGGTCATCGTCAGTAGTGGCTAACCAATCAACTTTTGCTGCACATAGACAAAAAAACAATATAATAAATCAACATACGTTGCAATGATTAAAAAAATAATGCCAAATTTTTAGATCAATCACATTATAACTCAAGTCCGATTAAATTCATCACATGAAATCTATATAAATAAAACAACATTACGCACGCAAGACATACTGATGACATGCTGTCATTACGTAATTTTTAGGACTTATTTTGACAATTTTGATAGAGTTCAAGGCAATATGAATGGTCCAGAGGCGTTAAAAAGCAAGAAAACAATTAAAGAGCTTGAAGCAACAAAACGCGGCGCGATTGCTTACATCGTGACACGATTTTATTGGTAGAGAGGCAAGTTTTTGGATTGCTGAAAACGTGACACTATTGCTGGAGGCGTGTCACGATTGTGAAGAAGGATCTCGAAGGACTCTAGGTTGTTATAAAATCGCGACGCGATTAAACATAGGTGCAGCGCGATTTTTGGCTCAGAAAATATTTCCTATTTAAACAGAAGTCAGTGCCAGAAACAAGGGTTACGATTTTGGAGAGCAAAAGTGCGATTTTGAGACTTGAAGACTGTTTGAAGGGTGATTTCATCATCCTTTACTCAATTCATGTATGTTTTAATTATTTCATTGATTATGCTATTTGTAAACTCGATTATGAGTAGCTAAATCTCTCAAAGATTAGGTTCGAGATGAATCTGTGTAACCCTAATTGATCCATGTTGCTGTTAAACTCTATTTATTATGAATGACAATCTAGTTTTTATTCAATTCAATTGTTCTTAATGCTTTTTATATCCTGATCAAATATAAACATGATTTAGTGAGAACGAATGACTACTGACCCTAGCTTTCGACTTAGACCTAATTGA
>Ga0228710_1003066_pt1 | contig 26623 bp, 10 predicted proteins | sample MedpolnodulmetaG_FD_177995 | JGI IMG/M metagenome (GOLD analysis project Ga0228710, IMG submission 177995) | Root nodule microbial communities from Medicago polymorpha collected in Santa Monica, California, United States - pink nodules | ecosystem: Host-associated > Plants > Roots > Nodule... | reverse complement strand
ACTTTGATTATGGATCCTGCACACTTGAACAAATTGTTTAGCATATCCAATTGATTATTTTTAATACCTTGTTATTGTCAAAACTCAATAGGTGACTTGTGAAACACCCTTGTTCCAACAGTCTTGTGTTATGAAATATGTTGCACTAGAAATTTTTTTAGGGGATTGAAATTTATGTGGCCACCACTGTACAAAAGGCCCAAAGATCTATTGCTAACTTTAACAGTACTAGTACGATGTTTTCAAATACATTAGGTGGATGTCTAAACTTACCCATATATGATGTTCATTGGGCACCCCCTGGTAATGTTTATTATAAGCTAAATATTGATGCAACAGATCCAATAGAAGGGGGTAAATGGGGTATTGTGCTATTGTGAGAGATTATGAAGGTCTCGTCATTACTGATAGTTATTGTCACGTTTTTTAATTACTAGATTCAGAGATAGCAGAAGTTTTAGCTACACAGAAGGGGTTGAAATTTGCAAAAGACGTGTCTTTTCTGAATCTTATAGCGGAATCAGACTCTTCTAAAGTGGTTCAGGTGCTGAACACTCATCAACAATATCCAAACTATGTATGATCTATTATTGGAGATTGCATAAATTTTAATGTGATTTTTCGTAGTTTAAGTTTCTTGCATGTTAACCAAGCTACCCATTATTTAGCTCAATACTTTCTTCATAATCCGAACTGTATATGGACTAAAGAGACTTCACTTTGTATTTCTGCAGCCTTGACTTTTGATTTATTGTCAAACTTTTGTTAATGAAATAAGAAAAAGTTAATATAAAAAAATACTATAAGTTAATGAGAAATAAAATGTTACCCAATAAGTAAATATTGTGATTAATGTTGTAAATGTGAACCATGATAAATCAACTAAAGAAAAGGAAAAATTTACAAAGCGGGTCGAATGAGGTTCACATGTAAACCTTTTTAAATGGGACGATATTAGGGGCACTCAATAAGTAAATATGTTGCGGTTCATAAGAATGATGAGCTATTTGTCTCTATTTCATTGCAACTAGACCATCGCTATACTTAACATTTATTTATAAGTAAGAGATTAAGTTAAGTATAGCGAGACGGGTTAACGGTTATTCCTTTCCAAAAAAATAGCATATAATTAGGAACATAATTTTATTTTACTTTAGATAAATATTAAATGCAAAAGTGTGGAAGGAAAAATTAGGTTAAAATTAGGTTAAGTATAACGAGACGGGTTAACATTTATAAGTAAGAGATATAGAGAGACGGGTTAACGGTTATTCCTTTCCAAAAAAAAAATAGCATATAATTAGGAACATAATTTTATTTTACTTTAGATAAAGATTAAATGCAAAAGTGTGGAGGGAAAAATTAGGTTAAAATTAGGTTAAGTATAGCGAGACGGGTTAACATTTATAAGTAATGGATATAGCGAGACGGGTTAACGGTTATTCCTTTAAAAAAATAGCATATACTTAGGAACATGATTTTATTTTACTTTAGATAAACATTAAATGCAAAAGTGTGGAGGAAAAAAATTAGGTTAAAATTAGGTTAAGTATAGCGAGACGAGTTAACATTTACTAGATTGTTGACCTGTGCGTCGCACGGGTTTATTGTTAAGGGATTGACATACGAATAATAAAATGCAATATATAATTGGTAACGGTGAAAAAAAGAACAGGTGATAATCCATAGTAGACAAAATAAAACACTTCATAAAATGTATAAAATCTGAAATTATAAATGAAAATTCGGAAATCCTATCGATAATTCGGTAAAAGAAAAATGAAAATTTTAGTACATTGGCATGTAGTTTCATCACACATTGCGAAATACTTCCTCATATAAGACGTTAGATGTCACATTGGTATCTTCACCATCTTCATCAGTGATCACTATCTTTAGTTCTTCTCTGGATGTAACTCTTGAAACAACAACATACAACTGTCCGTGAGAAAATACAGGTGTTGGTAGATATACACCAACATGTTTAAGCAACTGCCTTTTGTTAACTGTCATTGCAAATGAAGGAAAGGTGATTCTCACCTTAAAATTCATTCACAGTTGCACAACTTTGCTTGCAAAGAAAGAAATAATAAAAGTATGCATAGGAAATAAAGGCTAACAACAGAATATGGTTTTGAACGAAACAAAATTTAGATTAAGTTCCAAAAACATGACATTACACGACACAGTCTGAATCCTTAGATAATAGATCAAGAAATTGCGACAAAACTAAATAGGAAGACTGCCAAAATTGGTGTAAACATCTCAAACTAAAATCAAAATACGCAAAAAGGATATTCCAATTCTCAAAAAAATATGCATATCGATAAAATGCATGTTAAATTAGAATACCAGTTAAGCAGTGGTATGAGAGGAAGGTTGTAAGGTCAAGTCCTTCCATTTGCAAAAATTAAAATATCAAAATATATGATTCTTCTGTTGTTTGTGTAATTTACCACGGTTTAAGTTTTTTTTTAGAGAAACACGATTTAGGGTTTGCTATATATAGCCGAGTTTGTATGGAATTTAGGGTAGCCGAGTTTGCATAGAAATTAGGGTATTATGTTTGTAAACTTATTAAATAAGTGTACAACAACTTGTCAAAAAAAAAAGTCTACTGAAACAATAGATGACACAACATGATAAGAAAGAAAAGTTCATCAGTGAGAAGAAATATTAGGGATTGCTGCATTTTGGAGGAAACTTGTTAGGTTAAATTGGTGCGCTGCATTTTAGATGGAATTTGTTAGGTTAAATTACTGAGAAATATTAGGGATTGCTGCATTTTAGAGGGAATTTGTTAGGTTAAATTGGTGGGCTGCATTTTAGATGTAATTTGTTAGGTTAAATTGCTGCTAACGTAATGTAGCATTTTAGAGAGAAATTATTAGGTTAAGTTGTTGCAGACCTAATAAAATTAATAAATAAGGATAAGTAAGAGATATAGCGAGAAGGGTTAACGGTTATTCCTTTTCAAAAAAATAGCATATGAGTAGGAACAAAATTTTATTTTACTTTAGATAAACATTAAATGCAAAAGTGTGGAGGAAAAAATTAGGTTAAGTATAGCGAGACGGATTAACATTTATAAGTAATAGATTAGTGGATGATAAAACAGATTCAATGAATGTTATAATATAACTTTTGACCAAATTAATGGCTTTTTTTAGGGAGACCAAATTAATGTTATAATACAATTTTTTGACCAATTAATGTTATAATATATAATAAATCAAAATTAACTTTCAAGGTTGTATATTTTTATACATAAAAATATTTAGTAAAAAAATGTTGTTGAAACAATGTATATGGACAAAGCTTCTTTTTTTTTTTTAAAAAGAAATGTGGACAAAGCAATTTGGTGAATTTATATTAATGAAGTTTTACAAAGTTCTATTTGGTGAATTTATATTTTCTATTTGGTGAATTTATATTAATGATGTTTTACAAAGTTTTTGACACTAAGAATAATTAAATTAATGTTCAGCCTTATTTTTAAGTATGTTCTCCATGTTTTTTTAAGAGCCTTGCTATTTGTTACGAAGGCTTAGTACAAGAAAAGCAAGAATGTACACGTATTTCCTTTATCTCAAGTTAACAAAGATTCAATTTGAATTTTACAAAAATAAAATAAAATAAAATAGAGGAGGTAATGAGTGAAAATATAGGACTATAAAAAAAATTGTACGTTTCATCGCTTTGAATTTCGTAAAAAATAGTATTTTTCTTTTTCTAAACATGTATGTTCACCATGTTGAATTCATTGTATTTCGTCTTTTCAAATAATATCAATTTATTATATTTCTTTGTAAAAAAGCATTATCATTTTACATTTTTCTAAGAAATTTTATTATATTTCTACGGCATAAACAAATACTACTGTAGTTATCCACAAATGTATCTCAAAATTTCAATATAATATGTTCAATTATTTTTATTTTTTAGTATATTGTTTTTTATAGTAATAAAGTCAAAGAGAATAAAAAATTGTTTAAAGTAAATGACTAAAAAAATAAAATAAAGTGTCTAAAAAAAGTAAAGAAGAATTTTAATACATATCTTATAATGTATATACTACAACACAAATTAAATTTAATATATTTTATTTTTTAGTATATTGTTTTTTATAGTAATAAAGTCTAAAAGAATTAAAAATTGTTTAAAGTAAATGACTAAAAAAAATAAAATAAAGTGTCTAAAAAAGGTAAAGAAGAATTTTAATACATATCTTATAATGTATATACTACAACACAAATTAAATTTAATATATTTTAGAATAATTCCATACTTGATAAAATATTACCATTATTACACAAAAAAAAAAGATCATCTGAAACAAATTTCCTTTCAAAGATTACAAATAAAAAATTGTTATTGTTTAAATTCTTATAAACTTAGTCAAAAATATTATTTTAACAATTTCACAACATTATAAATTATAGTTAATAATATTGGTCATTATCGTCGTCATCACCACCACCACAATCATCTAATTAACAATGTCCTCTATTATACCATCAATTCTACCAAATCCCGACCCAGGTTTCAAAGTGATTGTGACTAAAGAAGAGTTCAACTTGTTTCACAATGTTGATCGACAACTATTCATTCGTTTGGTTGTGGAGCTCGGTCGTGACATCTCTGAATCGATAAATGTAATGGCCTTTCTTATGTGCATTGAGATGATAACTAAAGAATTCGATTTGGTAGCAAATATTCTCCAGCATTGGCCAAACGTTATGCTAAACAGGCTTGCTGATGAAGCTGTTTTCATCCTTGACTGCATTGCTAGTTTTCCATACCCTAATGATTGTGTAAGGGAAAAGAAATTTCCATTGATTCAACACATATTGCACCACAATGTGACGTTCGAGTTTTTCCATGAAAAACGCCTCGAATTGATCACTGATGTCACAAAGTTCATCAATGAAGTATGTATTAGAGCGTTTACAGATATTATTGAACATATGATTTATAATGGTGTTGCCGAGCAGCAAGAGTTATATCTTGCAAATCTTCACGGGACTGCTAGCCTTCCTACTCACATGCTACCACAAGCAGCGTATTATACTCCTAATGATTCTCCAATGGTGCCACAACAAATTGATGATAGGACCCTCTTCATGACATTTTCTAGAGGTTATCCGGTTTCAGAGAATGAACTTAGAGATTTCTTTTCAAGGTCCTTATCCTGTACCCTTTTATTATATCAACTTTGTTTGATTTACCTACTTTTTTTTATTGAATTTACCTTTTAATTTTTTACTCTGAAATTCATGTTTTAGACTTATACAATACAAATAATAGTGCTTATTTTATATTGATTATTTATGGTTGAATGTATAGTTGTTTTTTTTATGTGATTAAAGTAAAGAAGTTAACTTGATATGGACAATGCATTATAATATGCAAAGGTCGGGGTTCAAACTTCAAACACTCAACTTATTCACTTGTATGAATTTTTAGTCAATGGACTACTTGATAAAAAAAAAGTAAAATAGTTAAATGAATTTTGTTATATAGTATTAAATATTATAACTTATTGTAAAAATGTTTTTTTATTGTACTTAGAATAATGGACACACATGTCCCATAAACTTAGCTCAATTGACAGGGACAATGCATAATATATGTAGAGGTTGAGGATCAAACCCTGGACACCCCACTTTATTCATCTTAAATCTTAAAAAAAAAAAAAGAAACATGAATTTCTAGTCACCAAACTATTTTAAAAAAAAATTATAGATGCACATAATGCAAATATGATATATTATTTAATTTACACCTAATCACTATTTTTTTTCTTCAAGTAATTACGAATTTTTTAACAGCAAATAAAGCACCACTATATTATACATATAAAAGAAAACAATTAAAGAGATAACTCAACCCTTTACATAGTACATAAACAATATGTAAAGCCAACTATTTTATTATTGAAGTTTCATCCTCTTCAATACTTCTTTAACTTCAACTTGTCATATTTTTTTTTTAGTGTTTGAGGTAATTTTGAAAAGAGAGATGCTATTTAGCACGGGATTTTGAAAAACAAGTTTCTTCAGAAAATATAAATTGAAAAACAAGTTATAATGAAAAAAAGTTATGTGTTTCGTTTGACAGTCAATCTAATACGAACCTTTAAAAAAATGGTCTCACGGTTTACCAATATTTATAATTTTATAATAATAAAAAATGTGAAACAAATGCTAGATTGACTGTGAGACCATTTTTTATAATTTTAGGAGTTTTCTAATATAGAGCCGAGCCGGTCTTTTTAGTCAAAAAAAAAATATAGAGCCGGTCAAAAGATAGATCCCACTATTTATAGTAAATATCAATAAAATATTTTTTTAAAAAGTAAATATTAATAAAATATTATTTTTGTTCTCTATTTTTATTATTATAAAATTCATTTTTTAATAAAAATAGTAAAGGTTTAACTTTAAACCAGATTTTATGGGTCTTTTTTATTCTTATACAACTGGTCCATACTAGACATGGCCTGATATTCTATTAACATTTGTTAAAAATAATAAGATTCATCTTTAAATCAGGTTCATATTAGATGCCGTCATATAACCAAAAAGAGTCTTGACAAGTGTAACCAAAAAAAGATGCAGTTTCCATTTAATCATTCTTTCTTGTTTATGCTTTGTTTATCTAACCTTGTATTACTAGCTATTGATTGTATTAGTATTCATTCTCACATATTTTGTACTTAGATGTAAATTTTCTATGTAAGTTTGTTTTGCCTTTGTAAAAAGTTTCTTTTTTACCACTATAGGTATTTAAATGCAGTATATAATAAAATTGTGCTTGCCTCATGACCTCACACAATCAACATCACAAGTTACAAATTAACTAATTAACGAACTCTTATTTTCTTCTTCATATTTTTTCTCCTATTCTTTATCTTGCCAATGTAACTACCTAATTTCTCTTTGCCTATTTTTGCTATCCAAGCAGAGAATTTGGAGATATCATTGAAAGAGTGATCATGCAAGAAGTTAATTATCCGGAGCACCCACTGTATGCTCGTCTTGTGGTATGTCGTGAGGGTATGAATGTAATTGATTATCTTCTTGAGTATAACCCAAGATTGAAATTCATCATCAATGGGAAACATGTTTGGGTCAGAAAATATTTTAGCAAGCCACCACCACCACCGTATGAAGCTGGGACATCTTGGTCTTTTCCATGATGCATGTTTTCTTAAACTTTGGTTTTGTTGCTTAGATGAAGCTGGGACATCTTGTATTTTTCATGATGCATGTTTTCTTAAACTTATGTTTTGTTTCTTAGAAGATTGATGAATTTTTCGTGTCATCAAACTTAATAAATGTTTGCATGTTGTTGGATTCAATAATAATTGTGTTTGATTTATGATACACTTGATTATTATATATCTTCAAAGTTCCGTTCCTTTTTTAGAAGGTGTCTAAGATATCATTTGATTAGGGGCTCTTAGATTATATACTACAAAGATTTGGTTTATTATATATAGGTGGAGATTTTGGATTTATGTGTTGGCCTTTTCACGTAATCTCTTGGTTCCAATGAATGAATGGATTGCCTTACCACTTTCTCTTAGTGCTATCATCAATTCACGTAACTCTAGCACGTGAGATCTAATCGGCCTTTTTTGTCATTATTTCATGCATGTTTTCGCTATTTCATTCCTTCATAATTATTTTTTTATTTTCTTATTTATTGGGACTCAAACAATTTATATTTGGGTAAAATAATCAAAAAAATGATTTGGGATTTCAAAGAATAAACGGATTGTGAAGGAAAAGAAATTAAATTGTAATGGTAGAGAGTTGAGCAGTTGACTACCAATTTAGTCTCTAAACTGTAAAAGGTTATAATAAGTATTCCTCCAACCATATGAAATCCGACAATTTAGTCCCTAAAATATATGAAAATGCATAAAGTTACTCTATAACATTTTAAGATGAATGATTAAATTGACAGATTGAACTACTTAGTATATTTACATAATTCAAAGATTAAATTGAAGAGAAATAGTTTAAGGACTAAATTGATAGTTTATTCTATGTCATGGGTTTGCTTTTGAGTGGAACATTACTAATTACAACAATAACGACAGTGAAACTTATTGAAACTTTTTGTGAGCATGTACACGGGTGGTGGGAAATTATAAGTTTGTATCATCATATCTTACTTTTGAAAAATCGAAGCTTGAATTGGATGAATATATAAAGCACCCAATTTTGTTGGGAGATCAACGAAAATGATATGGGCAGTATTTGGGTGGCAATGTGGTTGGTGACATTGGTCAACCACAATGTCACAAGTGTACAAAAAACAAAACATAAGAAAAAAAGAAAATCACTTATGATATTTGGGTTGTCCAATGTCACCAACTACAATGTCGCCCAAGTGCTACCCAAATGATAGAGAGCAGAAAGGAGAGTAAAACCATGAACAAGGGTCTGGATTAAGTGCAGTTTGCACCCATAATTGGATGTAGTAAATGAGATTCAAACCATCCGATCAAGATCGAGCGGTATTAATTTTAAGGTCAATTTTTATATTTAAAAAACTCATAGTTGTGTTAAAGTGACTGCACCCAAATGATAGATCCTCAACAACAAGTCAACAATGTGTGAAGAAGGCTGGAGAAGATAGTCAAGTTTTGGGATTAAAGCTTTGTTTGTAAGATTAAAGGGGAAGGGAGGAGAGTGATTTGAAAAAAATCAATAGTAAGTGGAAGAAATAAATGACATTGAGAGAGGAAGGTGTTGAATGTTCATTTTTCTTCATAATACAAAGTCTTCTTTATTTAGGAAAACTCAAAAAATTTATTGGAAGAGGATTTACATTTTTTTTTATAACAGCGGAAGAGGGTTTACATTAATGCTTCAAATATTAATCATATGCATTAATTTATCATTCTTTAAAAAACACTCTTTCGAAAAATGTGAAAGATTTTATCATTTTCCCCTATATTTCCAACCTCCAAAGTCTTCCCCTCTCCTCCAAACTCTCAAACAAGGCTAAGTGAATTGACGACAACCCTTAGATTGATAAGACTTAAGAAAATAATAACTTTTTGTTAGATGTTAGTCTAAACCGGATTTACACTAGCAATATGTTATTTATTCTCATAAAGTTTTGATTCCAATTTTTTTCAAATTCATTATTTTGATCGAAATCTTTCTATTTTATTTTTCATGAATTTGGCATGATCCGTAAAAAAAAAAAGTAGATGTAAATACGAAATACATTGGCTACATTATGAAATATTTATAATAGACGATTGTTTTTTCTCTATCCCTTACAGAAATGTTGGGTAAAACATCTTTTTTTTGGTCAAGTGGTAAAATATCTTTATTTGCTTATATATACTGTCAAAGTTTTTTTTATTTATTTTATTTTATATACTTTCAAGTAGTCTATTTGCAACTCACTTGTTCACATTAGTCACATTATTAATTGATAAGTAACCATTGCAAAAAGGCACGTTCTAAGGTGGGAGAGCTTAATAAGTTTCCCACTGTGGACGAGTATTATTCACCATCAGATTGTGAGGTGCATGATGACTTATTTTTCCTACCTCTTACGAAAAATGACTTATCTTTGCCAGAAAGAAAAAAAAAACAAAATATATTCTTCCAATATTGAAAAAGATAAGTCAACTTTCTTTTCTGGGATCAAATATTGGCCTATCACTATAACCAAGGATCAAATATTGGATGATGATCATACGACTCGTAAAAATTGAAAAAAAATACATGTCAAAACATAAACCGTCAAATCTTCATTCAGCGACCAAGGTCCATGACCTTGTGATTTCGAAAAATCGAAAACCCGTAAAATGATCTACATGGGTTCAAGATCAGGCACTAGAAGATACATAATCAAAACAAAAAGTTGTTGAGTAAGATAAATCAGTCAATCATACAAGAGTCTAGCTAAAAATATTCAAACTGACTAGTACTAATTTCCAACAACACGGGAATGTTGATACCGTTCTTCAAAAACTCGCGAGTACTTGGCATTACTCTACACATCTTGTTGGTGTGTAGTGCTAGTGCATCAGGAACCAACATTCAACTTGAACTCTGACGGAATTTCCAATGTCTTATATGATACAGCAGAACCAGATACATTCACATCACATTTACAGGCTCTTTCAAAATGGTTAAAATCAAGATCAATAAAACCAACAGGCAACAGTAAAATTGCTTCTGTTGAGAATTATTTGTCAAAAAGTTGTTGATGCAGACTTCAAATTCATCTGAAAAACTACAAGATCACCTTAATTAATACAAGCCATATAAATGCATAGTTTAGGTTAATAATAATTTGTATTTATATAATAAAAATATCAGCATAGTAACATACAATATGATTTCAAAAAAAAAAAATCTTCATGGCTCAAAACAAAAAGGATTAAGAGTGAAGTACTTATTTAGCTCCCACGAGTTTAGTGGCTTCAGCAATAGCAACGTCAGCAGCATAGAGTGCCATCTTCTTTATCTATGGGCAAAGAATATATGGAGTTTACATAAAAATTAACAAGAGTAACTAATGTATATTAGATGGTATAGCAAAATTTAACACAGCATGGAAATTATGAGATATACAAGAAACCTAACAAGTCATGCACAAAATAATATGCTAAAGAAAATCTTTGATATTGTGCTGTATCAAATTTGTGACATGTCACCAGCCAATATAAATAACCATATTTATTCCACAACAAAAAGTTGTGCTAAGTATTTTAAATTCTCAGGTCAAAATATGCTTCAGAATGATGAAAACATGTACCTCTAATTTATCTTCCTTAGATCTATGATATTTTGGAAGTAACCGGAATTCCTCTGTCAATCGAACGCACTCATGAACATTCTCAGGCGAAACAAAGTCCATAGCCACTTTGATGCAAGGCTGAAATAACATAACCATGTGTTAGGAACCCAAAGTAGTTTCACTCCTTTGATTTTATTTTTAATATAAAACTGGTGTCCTTATTTACCTTTCTATTTCTCACTTGATGAGGGCATCCTGCAGGTATGAAAACAGCTTCCCCAAGATGTTGCTCGAACGTCCAGGGTTCAACACCTGGTAGGAAAAATAGTTCATAGCTACAAAATCCACAAAACTAATCACAAATTAAAGCATAATTTCATACCATATTCTAGCTTTAGCTGCTTTTTATGTTTCTCATTCAAATAAAAGTTTTGGTCATGAATGGGATGAATCACCTGAAGCCAAAGAAGATCAAAACATATTAATTTAGAAAACAAAGTTGTACAAAAAAACAATAATCCAATGAAGGTAAGGCAACTGCACTTACATAATTCACTGGAAGACTAGTTATGTGACGAAACTCTCGATGGTGTTTATTTAGGTACTCTGTTAGTTTTGGTACATCTTGCCTACGGAATATGTCCCACACAGCACTCCCATATTGAGTCTCCAAATGAACATCATTCCCACATAAATTATTACTCGGCATCTCATTTTCAGCCGACTCTATTTTGTCAGTCTCGATATCCGAAGAGGAAATGTCTGAAGAATCTAATCCATTGACAAATGTTGTTTCTTTTGTTCCACCACAAGGTTGATTATCAATCACGGATGAAATTCCTTTACAAGATCCATCGCGTGGTGGTGAGCACTGTTGTTCCACATTATCATAAAGCATCGACTCGCAATCATTTCTAGGAACCAAGAAATTGGAATCAAGACTATTGAGATCAAATTGCTGAAACCTTGGTGAATCAATGACTTCCTGATTGCTCACATTTAAATCTAATTTACTTTTGGTAGATTCAGGGAACTCTTGAACACAAGCTTCTCTATCAAGTTTCTCTTCTTTTTCTTGACTTTCAAGCAAGGTTGAGTCTCTACCATTAATGTCTTCTTTTTCAGATATTTTAAGATCCACGGTAACACCCACGCGACGCTTTTTACGTTTTCTTCCACGCGAACCAGCTGCCTTACTGTCCAGACCATAGAGCTCTCGCATATCTTCAACTTCATATTTCTTCTTTAACTTTTTTATGATTTTGGATTGCCATGCTGGTGTCTTTACGTCAGCTGTGTGTGTCAGAATATTGACCTGATCAATGCATAACATAAATTAGCACCTGCTGCATAACATGAGAAAGGAGAAAACCTGCGTGTGACATGCGACACAAATAGTATTCTGATCAGTCAATGTATTTTCCAGTTTTACACGCAACTGCACACTACCTATATAAATGGAACTATTTATTACTTGTCTAACACTCCAGCTCAAGTTAAAACATTTAAGTTAGTTACATATAATATACAACTACACTGGGGGTCCTTTAGCGATTTTATAAGCTGATCATTTAAGCTGATAAAACTAGTTACTTTCAATCCTACTAAATCTCATCATGCTTAGTCCTTTCATGGAATACAAGACTTATATTTGTTAAGCAGTGTTGCTTGGTTATTATTTTTTATTCCAAGTGTAAACTACCAGCACTTGGGTCGCACTATTGAAAAATCACAAATTTGGCCACATATTTTGTCAAAGTAAAGGTTCTTTTAAGCAACATTGTTACCGGTTTTGTTAACTTGAACAATATACATATTTCACAATGTGTAAATTAAGTAGAAATAGAACAATCATACATATTTCACCAACAAAAAATAGCAATATTCTGAAATGTGTAAATTAAGAACTTATGCAATGTGTAAATTAAGAACTTACCGCATCTGAAATGTCACAATGTAATTTTGTCACAGAATCACCTCTACTCAATTCTTCTAAAGCTCCATAAGCAATGTATGTTTTAGGGCCCAAATCTGGCTTCAAAACAGTAGGCAGCTTTGTGGCAAGGTTTAAAATACCAGATTTGGGATGTGTGTAATCACTAAAAGGAAGCATCGCTGTAAACTCAGCACCATGCCTTGGCAAACAATCTTCGAAAAAATTTGTTGGAGGCCAATCCTTTAGCTTCAACATCTCCGGCCATCCATTTCTGTACCTGCGCCCTGTCAAGTAGCCTTTGAAGAACTGAAAAGCGTTAACTTGTACCTGCATCACCACATAGAACACATAATAAACTATTGTTCAAACTACAATAAGAATCTCCAATCAAAAGCTGAAAATAGGTGAATAGATTGTTGTTTGATAACCAAATTGTTAGGAGTCTTCTCAGGATAGTTTTTTGTGACAATATATACGGCTCCAAATAATTAAAAAAAAATTGCATAACTTATTTCATGTGGAAGCTTATTCAATCTAGAAATCACAACACGAACCTCGCACCAATCTAAGCAGTCAATGGCTTTAAAAATGTCTGCCTCATCTTTTAATATGTTCTTTGCCAACCTAAAAGCTCTCCACATCACCATTGGGTCCCAGCTAAGGCCACTACCCTTTTTGTACACGTTCCTAACAATAACAGGTTCACCTCTTATCCAGTGTCTTTGGAAATGCTCAAATTCTGTGTCTCCGATTTCAATGGCATCAGGGCAGTACAAAAAGTTATCATGACCGGTTTCTCTAGAAGCTGCCTTCCTTGCAGAATTATGTGCTGCATCTTCCTCAAAACTACGACACTCTGAACATTCTAAAGAAAGATCAACAATAGGTGGCTGATATTTGATGGTAAGTTCCTCCGCATCCCTAGTCAATTTGTCGATCCAATTAGCTTTGAATAGGCGCCTCAGCGAAAGGGTAGCAGTACCACAACCTCCTCTAGCTTTTGGAGGACAAGGAATGCTGCCATTTGTCTCTGCTCTCCAAGCAATAGTTTCTGGTGGTGTATTGACCATTTCCTCATTACCACCAGCAGGGATATCTTTGGAATGAACTCCATTTCTAAGTTCTGTGCAACAAGTGAGACAGATATCGTACCGACAATAAGGGTTGAAACAACTTCTGTGGAAATTGACAATGGATGTATTGCAGTTGTCACTGCGAAACAAGAAAATCGACAGATCCGAATGAAAATTAAAATCACATTATGGAAAATAAGATGAGTAAAATTTTACAAAGTTAGATATATCAGATAATTGGAGTTTAAGCTGAAATTAGTTCAGATGAGTGAATACATATCTGTGGTAATTATAAAAAATTAAAAAAATTAAAAAAAAACACACAAATACCAGTTCCAAAATAAAGAAATGGTTAATAAAAGTTCTGCTGCTAAACAATTGTCTTGCTAAAAAATTGACTTGTAGTAGGCTTTGACATATCTTATAGGACAAAGAAAAGAACAAAAAAAAGGGTTCAGTAAACAGTATTTATACATGTCAAAAAGGATGTAAATAGATAAGATCATGTACCAATAGTAGTTAAAGTATATTATTGCTTATAAAAAGAAGGTAACTGAAAATCTTTATATCATGTAAAAAGAGTTGTTCGTATAATATAGCTTTACTATGTAGTTTAAACCTGTGGATTTGATCATATGCCTTGCATTTCTCCTCTCTCTCAACATGATATGTAAAGCCTAACTATAGACAGCCAGTTCATTGGAGAGAAACTTTATCAGACAAGTTATAAATGAAATTACCTTCGTGTATAAGATTTATATGTTTCAGCTCGAGGAAGAGCGTTGAAAAGGTGAATAGATATTGTATCATGTATTTGCGGTAGAATGTATATCATTGTATTTATTATTTTATGTCTATATAAAATAGCTTTGCTCTACAGTCTAAACAAGGATTTTATTACACATCTTTCTCAATTTCTCTTCTCTCTCAACAAAAATGAATAGGAAAGGAATGAATGTGTCACAGCATCAATACAGGCATTAGAAGAAAACATATATGTAGATAACCAATTACTTTGAAAGGCAACTAATGTAATTGTTGAATTGTTTAGGAAAACGCAGCTCCATGATTGGTTCTAATTATACTTCTTACTCAAGCAAATATAAATATTTTCCTGTTCAGATCATAATCATAATGCAGTGAATTAAAAATAATGCTTGAACAATAACATGAAGGAAAAAGGTTCATAACATACAAAATTTTACTATAAACCAAGAGGGTCTGCGAGATAATACCAATAAACTCGATCATCATCATCAACTGCTGCCTGCAGAATATCCTCCTCTTCCACCATCAGGGAACCGTGAATGCTTGCTTCTACTTCCAATTCTGATTTCTGCTCACGTTGGATATGTTGGAGTAAAGGCAGAGTTTTCTTAAGCAAGTAAAACAATTTCTGTAATTTGACATCTGCATCTGCTTCGCCGTTCCCATTCTGTGGATAAATAATTCATTTCACATGAAATGCAAAGGCACAAAAAGTAATGTAATGCATAATAGAATGCAAGAGAATGAAAGCACACACCATCGTCGATATAGTTTTCTTCAAGCACAGTCGGCAATTGCAATAATCAAGACAAAAGGGACAAGCAGTCTCTATCTCCTCTCTAGTTTTATCTTGGTACCTATATTATTCAAATTTAAACATCATAAGAGAACCAGAGCCTGTCTGCAATCAGTAACCTAATTTAGTTATCAAAAATACTAGCTGGTGTTTGTCAAGCTTTACTCTTTCCAAGTTAATAAAACTATTATTCTAGTTGGATGTGCCTAAAATAATAATTAACCTAACAAGTGAAATTCATCGGAAAGTAGAACATCGGACCAAAATCAGTTTAGTTAACATTACCACTTTGCTATGCACTCATAACAATATTTCTTTCTTTTGCACTTGGTACAAACAACAATTCCAGTCCTACTTTTCTTCCAGCACTGATGGCACCTTGAATTCCTTGGCTGCTTTTTGGTCTCTGGTTCACCCTACAAAGAGAACAGATGAGTTCAAACTGAGAATTTTGAGTAAAGAAAGAATCAAATTTAAAGTCAAAACTCAAAAGAGAAACATTTCAATGCTAAGGTAATAATAAAAACTATAAGGGAAATGCTAACCGGTGCCCCCGGGGCACTGGTTAAGGATACTAAAAAGGGAAATTATATAGTAATTATTGCATTGAAAACTGTGTAATTAATCCATAAATAAGTCAACAAAGTTTCCTTTTATGGTAATAAATTTCTTTTTTTGTATGCTTAACCAGTGCCCCGGGGGCACCGGTTAGCATGACCCAAACTATAATGAGTGGACGAGAATGTAACTTCAAGCGCAACTCACCATCAAATCTGAAGATTCCAATTCATGATCTATAGTTTCTTCCACCTCATTTTCACAAAAATTTTCTTCCACTTCAACATCCTGAGAATTCTTGTGGTCGGTTAGCAATGTTCTTAGTCTTTCACTGCACCTCTTATGGACATCACCAGAGTTGCTCATCAACCCCTTTGTTATCTTTTCAATTCCAGAGTCCTTTGAGCACTCGAGGACAAAATCTGACCTTTCTTCCTTATTTACTGGATCTTCTAGCGGTGAAATGGATTCCTCTTGTATATGCTTATGTGGCATAATCGTACTCAAAGCTCCATCAACAAGAGTACTCTTCTGACTTTCAATTTGTAAAGCCAATCGAGATGCAGCCTCCTTTTGCTTTTTCCCTGAACCCTTTGGCCTACCACGCCTTTCAATCTTCGTATCCAATCGAACAACAATCTCTTTTGGCTTTTTGCCAGAACCCTTTGGCCTACAACGCCTTTCAATCTTCGCATCCAATCGAACAACAATCTCCTTTGGCTTTAAGCCAGAACCCTTTGGCCTACCACGCCTTTCAATCTTCGCATCCAATTGAACAGCAATCTCCTTTGGCTTTAAACCAGAACCCTTTGGCCTACCACGCCTTTTTTTCTCCATATTTTTTTTAGACCCCTTTGGTCGTCGACCTAGCTTTGGTTTAACATTTTGAACCTCATCCTGAACAAGGGTTTGGACAGGCAATTCCTGATCTTCTAGTATTTTCTTCTTGTTCTTTGCGCCCTTAGGTCGACCACGCTTAATGACAATCTCCTTTTGACATTTATAACCTTTTGGTCGACCACGCTTCTTAGGCCTCGCAATCTCACCGGCACTAGCAACTTCATTATTAACCTCTACCACAATTTCCTTTCCACATTCTGAACCTTTTGGTCGACCACGCTTCTTTGGCCTCACAATCTCACCAGCAACATCATTACTAACCTCCACGACAATCTCCTTCCCACATTTTGACCCTTCCAACCGACCAAGCTTCTTATTAGGCCTTGCAATCTCGCCAGCACCAGCAACTTCACTGCTAACCTCGGCACCAACAACTTCATTATTAACCTCTAGGGCAATCTCCTTTCCACATTTTGAACCTTTTGGTCGACCACGCTTCTTTGGCCTCGCAATCTCACCACCAACATCATTACTAACCTCTACGACAATCTCCATCCCGCATTTTGACCCTTCCAGCCGACCAAGCTTCTTAGGCCTTGCAATCTCACCGGCACCAGCAACTTCACTGCTAACCTCCTCAACGTTCTTCTCTTTGTTTACTGAACCCTTTGATTTTCTACCACACTCCATTGGTCCTGAAATCTCACCAACCCCATCAATTTCATAACCAACCGCCAAAATAATCTGCCTTCCACGCTTCAAATCTTCCGGTTGACCACGCTTCTTTGTCCTCGCAATGTCACTCATGTCCACACCTTCCTGATCAGCCTTACCACAAAACACTGATTTCTCAGTCTCTAGAATTTCAACAATTGTTCCAACATTAGCACTTCCACAAACAGTTTCTCCATTAATGACTAAGTCAACCTCTTTCTTCTTAATCTTATTCTTAGAACCCTTAGGCCTACCTCTCTTAGCCAATGGCTTCAAGGCTTCACCTCTAGCCTCCTCGTTGATGGAAACTCCTCCACTTAATAACATTTCCGTTCCCTCTTCCACACCAATAGCTTCCATCTTGTTACTTGACTCGGGAACCGATAATATACTACCAACATTTTTTTCACCTTCAACCTTACCATACCGACTTAGATTTCCCACACCTCTAAAATCATAAGCACTTTCACCACCCAACCCTTGAAAACCAATTCCACCACCAATCAAATTCACATCTTCATCACAAACCCTGTCTTGAGAAAGAAGAGCTTGAAAACTCCTATCATACAAATTCCCAAAACCACCACCTTCACTAATCAACCCATTAATTCCATCAGAACCAAAACCAAGTGAATCATTTCCACAAACACCATCAACACCATTTCCATGATCATCTTTACCAACACCAGAAACACCACCACCATTTCCAAATACACCTACACCACCCCATTGCTGACCTAAATCAGCAACCCTATTCCTATCCTCAAGAAACCCACCTACAAATTCAACTCCATCACCCAAAAACTGACCTAAACTCCCACTCCCTTGCTCAAACCTCCCACCTTGTTGACCATCCCCTTGTTGCCAAAGATTAAAACTTTCACAACCAGTACCAGCTTTAACACCACCATTCACTTCACCATCACCAAAAACCCCTCCAAATCCCTCAACAACACCATGATCATCACCACCAAACAACCCTTTACCTCCATTATCATGATCATCAACAACAACCCCATTTCTTATTCCACCAGTCTTTTCAACAGAAGAACTCGAATTCCTGCTTCTGTAATACTCATGATGCCTTTCACAATGGGTTTTTCCAGGTAAAGCTTGCTCTTTGCACCTCCATCCACCTGACCCATTTCTACTACACCTCCTAAACTCATCATCACCAGTTTCATCCATTCAAAAAACTAAAATTGAGAAGTGGGTTTTGAGTGAAAAGTGTTAAAAGTATGAATTTTTACTTTCAACTATGAATGAATTATGGATAGTGAAATTTGGACAGTAGAATCATCATCATGCATTGAAAATGAAGAAGTTAGGGAGACAGAGAAGGGTAAGTAATAAAACCCAGTGTTCAATGTAGAGAGAGAGTACTGAGGACTTGAGTAGGACAGTGGGAAGAGAGAGAAAGTGTTGTCTTTTGGGAATCTAGCGACGACAAAGTTTGGAAAAGTCGATGGTACTGTGAAAAGGACAGATACTATCAGTTATGATTATTGTGGCAAAGTTTATGCATTTGATTGATAAATCTTATCGATATTTTCATCTCTAAATTAAACATGTACTAATTGCAATAATTCTATGGTCAAATTTGCATTTTTTCTTAAACAATTTATTTTCCACTCCAAATATTAATTACTTGGTATAACAGCATTATTTTTTGAATTGACATTTTGAAAACGATACTCCCTCTGGTCTTATTTATAAGAAAAAATTAATTTTTTAGATTCATTGAGTATTGATGTATCTAGTCTAGAATATAGACTAAATACATCATTTATGCAATGAATCAAAAAAGTCAAATGTTTCTTATAAATATGAGCGGATAATTAATTTTTCTTAGGATATTTTTAGGCTATTAAATTTGTTTATATATAAAAAGTTACACATAAAGGAAAAATCAAAGAATAACAATGTGTGTTGCTAACCCGTCCGTTCTGAATTAAAAAAATGAATTTTTGAAAATTTAATTTTCAGTTTTTTTGATTTTTTTTATGATTTTTTGATTTATTTTCAGATTTTTTTAATTTAAAAAAAAAGAATTTTCAGAATTTTGAAAAAAAAATTTAATTAAAAATCAAAAATTTAATTTTCAAATTTTTTAATTTCTTATGATTTTAAAATTTATTTTCATATTTTTTTAATTTAAAAAATAATAATTTTCAGAATTTTGAAAATTTAATTTTCAAATTATTAAATTTATTTTCAGATTTTTTAATTTAAAAAAAGAATTTTCAGAATTTTGAAAGAGAAAAAAAAATATGTGGCATGCCACGTCAACGCCGCGTGGCAAAAGTTGCACAGTCAGCAACTGCCACGTGGCCAAAACCATGCCACTTCAACTGAATAGTGTTTCTCTTACACATTTGTCCACCAAAACATCTATTGGTTTAAGTGTCGATTTCTCCTCTTGTGGATCAATCAAGAAGTTTATAGACAACTTTTTATTCGCATATACTTTTGTCCGTCTAATAATCTAAATATATCAAAAAGAAAATCTCTAACAAAGGCATGCATGTATCTAAAATCTACAAGCTCATTACAATGAACTATTTGCCTCATTTAAAGTCGGTCATAACAGGCTTAGGGTTTTATCAGGTCAAATAAAAAAACCTATTGAATTACGAGCTCTAAAAAACAACCTGAACACGGCCCTATACGAGTTGTGGGCTAAACAGGTCTAGAATTTCTTATAAGCATTGCTTTTTATTTATACTAAAAATATAATTAAAAAAGCGAAAGAGAAATTTAAGAATCAAGAATGTTTTGGAGAGGCACAACCCCATTCAAAACTATTATAATTAAAAAAGCAAAAGAGAAATTTAAGAATCAAAAATGTTTTGGAGAGGCACAACCCCATTCAAAACTATGAGCTTTTAACTTAAGCCAGTGTCTTTCCAAATTTTGTGTGTGTGTGAATTGATCTGCCTTGTACGAGCTTTTAACTTAGTCCGATTATTTTAGATCGGACTAAAAAACCTTGAAAAATTCCGCCTGAAATTTTAAGGTTCAACCCCTACATTTTATTTAGGTTGGTGGGCTGGTCTATACGTGCTAGCCTATTTTGACAACTCTAATGTTATTCCATTTTGACAGATCTAGTAGCCTATATATAAATTTCTTTTTCAAAAAGATACAAAAAATGAAAGTTACGGTTAAAAATATTTTAAATATAAACTCAAGATATTTATCACTTCCCATGTTTCTTATTATAAGCACCCCCTACCCTTTTTTAAGATTTACTAAAGTAAATTGTTCGTATTTTGTATGTTGATCTTCCAATATTGGTTAAAGAATCTATGAATAGAAATTTTGTCCTGAAAACATAAGGTATTACTTTTGATCAAATAATTATTACATCATTTTTTTGTGAAAACTTTCTTATTTTGGATGTTTAACAAATATCTCTCGGGGCACTATTTACTAATCCCCCTAAAGTAAATATATAATCTTCGACCTTGTAAACAAGCAAAACAAAAATTTTAATGAGTGTCTTAAGAAAACTCTTTAAAAATTTTAAAGATTAAATTTTTATGGACTTTTATGTATTCATTGCAACAAAAATTGAAGTATATAATTTTTCAATTTAAATACTTCAATTTGTAGGCAAAAATCGTCGAATTCAACTTTATGTAATTTTTTTAGGGGAAAAATACCTCTAATGTCATTTTTTTTTTTGGTACAAATCAATTGTCATATTTTATATGAGTGCATAGTCCGAATGTAACTTTAATGTAATAATTATTGTAGTAAAAGATCTTTTTTACATATATTTTAGTAATTATAACTAACTTCTTAATATGTGAAACAAGATAAATATATAAAAATTATGGTAATTCTAAATTAGGCAATTTACTAATGACTTAGTCAAATTTCTTCAAATTCTTTCCATTTACTTCTTTTTTTTTTTTACTGCTTTAATTCCACAATAAATTATTGATTCCAATAATTTAAAAATAGTTGATTTATATACCATTATTTTAGGAAATTTTTTAAATAGAAATTTTAGGAGTAGATTTTTTTTTTGTCAAGTAGAAATTATTTTTTTTTTAAGGTAAATAAGTGGAGTGTTTGGGGTTACAACCCCGACATTTTTTTTTAAAAAGAACCCCAACACTTGAATATATTATATAATATTTCTATCAACTGAGTTAATGTCACAAGAAATTTACGAGTAGATGCTAATTCAATGGAATGTTGTTCAGAAAAAAAGACATTGTGAATTGGATATTTATACGCACATATACAAAGACAAATCTCTTGATTTAAATGAGATTGTAATGAGTAGCAATACTCTTCCTCTAGAGTTCGATACGAACCACAAAGTGTTTGTACCTATTTACTATATCACCTATTCATTCCAAAAAATAAAATAAAGGCTTAATCTTGATCACATCTAATACACCTATTACATCTATTATTTATTTTTTTACCAAATGTCTATGTAATTAATATTTTTTAGGGGATATAATTAATATATATGTATAGTCATATAAATTATAAATACATTCTCTAGAATGATTTATGTGCTTTCTAAAATCACAATTTTTATCATTTATACATTCTATAGCTTTATTTCGATGTATCAATACTGTTGAATTGTATCTTGAATTCTTTAAGTGTTGTCTTCTATTTATTGCGCGACACCTTGGGGTTGTTGTGGAAATTGCAACTAATGAATGTGTACATGATGTCCAGCTTTCGTCTCCTGCGTGATACGTAGGAAAGGTTGCGCAACACACGAGTATGCGTATTCTGTTTTCTTGGTCGCTATGTTTTAAAGGCTGGACAAATCTTATCCTATAAATAGAAGAAGACACGTGTGTTAGGGTTTTGTGTGTGGTAAAAGGAAAACCTAGAGATACCAAAAGAGAAAACCTTTAGGGAATCAATAGTTTAAAGACTAGGGGCGTTTGTGATGAATTATATGGTTTTTATTGTGTTTTTTTTTGGGTTGATATTTTTTTTTAAGAACTTTGCGTTGAAGAGTTTATGAATATTTGTAGGGTTTTGTTATCGATTGCCTTCAGGGAACTTTTTAAGGATTTCAAAAGAATAAATTATTCCATAAAAATATCAAATATTTCAATTTTCAATGCATTGGTTACACAATTTTTTTTTTAAAAAAATACTATTTAATAATCTTAAAGAGTACTCTGGGGGCACTCGTTAAAATTTCCATGACACTTTTTAAGGATTTCAAAAGAATAAAGGAGAATGCTAACCATTGCCCTTGAGGCATTGAATAAGGGGATAAAAATAGAAATATAGTATTGGAAAATGGTGAAAAATGATAAATTTAACTTTTTAAAAGTCAAAATGTTGTTGAAACCAATGCAAACATGCTATTTTTGACTTCCTTAACCACTGCCTTGAGGACAATGATTAGCAAAACCCAAGAATAAATTATTCCATAAAAATATCAAATATTTCAATTTTCAATGCATTGGTTACATAGATTTTAAAAAAAAAAATACTCCTTCTGTTTCAAAATGAGTGTCGTTTTAGCCAATTGCACATAAATTAAGGAATGAAATGAAATAATCATTAGACGTAACACTTTTACTAAACTGCCCAAGAAAAAGACAAACTTAAAGTTGCATTGAAAATTGTGCAAGAGAAAAGTTGAAGTATTTATTGAGGGTAAAGTTGGGAGAAAAAAATTAAAGTTGTATTGAAAATGTAAAGTGACATTCATTTTTAAACAATTTTTTTTTGCTAAAGTGGCACTCATTATGAAACGGAAGAAGTACTACTTAATGATCTTAAAGAGTGCCATTTCCCGTAGACATTCATTTACATTTCCCATATTTGTATTGGGGTGAGATCTTGTGAAAATTAATATGAAGGTTATGTGTTTGAAGATGAAGAAAATAATGGTAGGGATGAAGATAATTTTTATGTTTTAAAAATTAAAGATATGATAAATTATTTCCACATGTAACCAATAATAATTGAAAAAGGGTCTCGTTAACGAGTGCCCCCGGAGCACTCTTTAAACATACTAAATTAAGTAATTATTCTTTTAAAATGTCAAAGTTTTCAATTTCCAATGCACTGATTACACAAACTTCGATAAAAGATTACTATTTAAAGTCCTTAACCAGTGCCCCGGGGGCATCAATTAACATTTCCCATTGAAAACATATAATTACACAATCAATGTGCCGCATCGACATATTTGCACACTCAAACAACATCATGGTCCAAAATCAAAGAATCTATTAATAACAAGGGAAATCTAAAAAAGAAATTTTTACAGAGATAAATCAGAACTTGTCCATATGACTGAGGTATTTAGCCCTAATTTTTTACGATAATTCTTTTTACACAATTCAAACAACTTTCAAAGTTATTTTTCAAATTTCAAATTCAAAGTTTAATTCATATTTAAGATCTAAGTTTGAATTATGATCAATTTAACATAACTTTGCCATCCCTCAAAAACAAAAAAACTTTGGCATAATACATTTCAAATTTTGCTATTTAAATTTAAGCCTTAATTTTAACTAGCAAATTATGTTAGCAGATTGAAAATTAACTAGAAATAAATGTTAAATCCTAGCTATCTTGTCTACCCTAGTTTGCAAAAGTGGCGCATTCAATAATGCACTTTATGCAACGTGTGTTCAGTTTAGTCTATAGTACAGTTGCTAGGCTTATGTCTACAGGTTGCGGGCAAAACTTACTTATAATTTTTTAGGTTTTTTAGGTGTTTTTCGTATTGTTTTTAACTAAAAATACAAATTTTTTGGATGTAATAAACTTTGAGAAAATTATGAATTTACGGAAATCATGGTAAATTTAGTTAAGAACCATACCAAAATCACCTAAAGAATTGTACCTAAGTTCTTTCCCAAGGTTTGAGGATTGTGACTTCTTACCCCCAATTGTTATCTGTCAAAATGTCATTTGATAAAGCAAACAGCTTCCTTAAGCTCACAATCAAAGACAGTTGTTGCTGCATTTTTATAAGCTGCAAATTGATATAGCAAACAACCTCCTTAAATACACTGCCCCAAGCAAACAGCTTCCTTAAGCTCAGAATCAAAGACAGTTGTTGCTGTATTTTTATAAGCTGCAAATTGATCTAGCAAACAACCTCGTTAAATACACTGCCCCAACTACTTTACCAAAAGCTCTGAATCAAAAGTGATTATTGCAGGCTCTAAAAAATATTTGTAAAGGCACCTATGGCTCTCAAACATAAATTAACGATTTATGTTCTAAGATAATTTTACTTATATTTAGTTCTTTTAACAAGCGAACAAAATATTTAAATAATATAATAATTATATTTTTATACTTCATAACTAAAATAGGAGATACTGATTTGCACTCATAATTAGGGCCAACCTAATATATTTTTAGGCCTAAAGCGAAGTTTAAATAGAGGTATTTTAAGTGCGTTTAAAGAGAATAAAACAAAAACAAGAAAAAAATTTATAAGTTCCCTCAATTGAAAATAATTATATATAACGTGTGTCAGACAGTAATTAAATATGAGTATTTTGTGAGCTAGAAATCAAACTTTAGTTTGTCCATTGCAAGAGTATATCATTTTTCGCTATAATCAACTTTGTTAGTGCACCTTTTTAATATATATGTGTGTGTGCACGCACGTGCGTGTGTGCGTGCGTGCATGTTGAAAATAATACTTAATATAAATATTATTTACCGATTGTTAGAGATCTTAAAATAAAAAATGATATTAAAATGATACAAATGTAAATTAATTTTTTATGTTTACAAACTTTGATTACACACTGCTTGTCTTAAGAACAACCGACTTCGAATTAATTAGCGTTGAAAACGAACTTCCAACATGAACTACAACTCCTCATTTACATACCATTTGAACTTCGAGTGAATATGTTTACAAAATTTAAGGTACGAAAATATTTTCCAAAACAAAAATACGAGACCTGAAAAAATTGGAGGCTAAAGCCTTTGCTTTAGTGGCAATCTCTTTAGGTCATCCCTGCTCACAATACTTCCATCTGCACCCAATATAAAAGGAGACAATGATTTAGATTAAACTATAGGGATTTGCAGACCGACCTAGATTAAAAGGGACTGGGATTCCGTGTTGAAGTAAAGCACGCAGTTCTCACGCTGTGCAGGATCCTAACCATTAATTAAAGATCAAATGACACAGATTAATGCAGGTACAAAATCATGTTAAACAATCTGAGCCGCACGTTTTAGATCGGACAGTCCTGATCTGTTACAGCGTCCTACTGTAACAGCAGGAAATCCAAATCCGATTAAAAGTTACACAACAACAAATTATAATATGAAATCCTTATTTATTAATTTTGTTAAGTCTGCAGCAACTTAACCTAATAATTTCCCTCTAAAATGCTGCATTAGGTTAGCATGAAGTTAATTTAACAAATTTCATCTAAAATACAGCGCACCAATTTAACCTAACAAATTCCCTCTAGAATGCAGCAATCCCTAATATTTCTCTTCACTGATGAGCTTTTCATTCCCATCCTGTTGTGTCATCGTCTGTATATATCTATTGTTTTTGTAGACTCTTTTTTTTTAACAAGTTGTTGTACACTTATTTAATACGTTTACAAACAGAATACCCAAATTTCCATGCAAACTCGGCTACCCTAATTTCCATGCAAACTCGGCTATATATAGCAAACCCTAAACCGTGTTCCTTATTATTTATTAATTTTGTTAGGTCTGCAGCAACTTAACCTAATAATTTCCCTCTAAAATGCTGCATTATTAGGTTAGCAGCAATTTAACCTAACAAATCTCTTACTCTTTAATCTTATTAGGTTTGCAACAACTAAACCTAGAAAATTCCCTCCAAATGATCTGCATTAATTGCTAAGTGCTAACCCTAATTATGTATTTCCTTCCAACACTTCTTCAATTTGAAATTCAAAATTTTTTGTTAGGAACCATGAACTACATTAAATTACATCTATTGCTATAGCCATTGGAAAATACACAGTTTTTCAACCAAGCACACATCTTCAAAATAATTAATACATTGTATAATCTCTTCTATTATTAAATTCTATGATATATGCAGATATGATATGTATTTGGTTGGAAAAATATATTATTACTTTTAGTAAATATCAAAGTGTAATTATTCTTTTTAGAGTTGTACGTGTAATTTAG
>Ga0228710_1003065_pt1 | contig 26634 bp, 6 predicted proteins | sample MedpolnodulmetaG_FD_177995 | JGI IMG/M metagenome (GOLD analysis project Ga0228710, IMG submission 177995) | Root nodule microbial communities from Medicago polymorpha collected in Santa Monica, California, United States - pink nodules | ecosystem: Host-associated > Plants > Roots > Nodule... | reverse complement strand
GATCCGCTTGGATTCCCATACATCCTTTCATTCTGAGCAATCTCATGAGGTTTAAGGCCACCAGATAAAGGTGGAAAGAGACCGTTTTGTAACCAAGGATCATATCCTCTTGAAACTGCAACAGGGCTGAAGGTCCCGTCACTATTACCATTAGGAAGAAAAACATTCTGGGCAGGATAGCTACTGGGAACTATGCTATCGTCTTTGTTAAAAACATTAGTTGTAGTCTTCTGACATGCTGGGAAGATAAAGTCATCATTGGTTGGCATGTTCCTTTGTGAGGATGAAAGCCAACTTCCTGGGCCACCAACAAAACCTAAACCTTCCGGACCAAGAGGTGAACTACTCCACATCTGCCATGTTCCCTTCTCAATTGCAGCTGCATCATCCAAAGGAAATGGACGTATATCTTGGGCTTGGAGGTTACTAGTAAATCTATTAGAACCATTATTCTTTTCTCGGGTCAATGGGGACTCAATTGGAGATGGCTTATTGACGTCAGTACCAGATGTGTTTCTTAAAGAGTGGGGCTTTATTACTTCTGCGTCTTTAATAAAACCACTTCCCAAATCCAACGGAAAATTATCAAGTGACTCATAAACAGGACCAAGCAAGGATGATGGATGTGGGACAAAACAGGGGTCTTCAAAAAGCTCTTGCTCTTCATGCCTGAAGTCATGTGATGTATTTACAACAGGAGGGAATACAGGTTCAATTGCAGGAGAGAAACCTAGACTACAACTAGTTGAACCATTAAGATGAGTAGAAATATTAAACGGTGATGGTAGACCAAACTGAATTGGATTGTTAAATGATTGTGTGACTGGTGACTGGCCAGATAATTGAGGGCTTTTGGCTTCAACTTGAATTTTAGAATTCGGTCTGCATATTACATTTGAATTTGAGGATTTAGGAACAGATGAGGAACGAGTAAATAATTGCTGCCATGATTTTTTAGGTGCAGTCCATGGCTTTGGTTCTGGCAGAACCTGCAGGGAACAATCTTCAGGTCATGTATTTATAAAAAATTGACACTTGCCTAAATTTATCGTAGGTAACTAGAAATTAAAACTAAATAGAGCACCATTTAGTTTTGCCAAATTTCAAAGATTGAATGTTTAAAATGGTACACACACACAAAAAAAATAAAGGTAGCAATACAATGGCCTGTAAAATCCATCTAAGTATAAAAAATTCCTTTGAATAAAAAGTGAGTAATGCTATATCAATCAACCTTCAGAAAACAGAATTATAAAAAGCAAAGAAAAGGAGAGACAGCAAGCATGATAACTTACAGAATGACTGATATTCTTATCATCTCCATTCAAATTGGATTTAGCAGCTGGACGTTCAGGAGGAAGTATATCTCTCTTGCTGGCAGCAGCATGAGCATGATCTACAGATTTGTTAGACTTGCTTTCTTTCACCACAGTGGCAGGAATATTAGCACCCTTTCCAAAACCAAGTGCTTTTGAAGAAGACAAAATTGTACCACGCATGCGATCAAGGTACCTTGTCCCGGTACTTCCTTGGTTATAACTATTTGCAACCAAATTTTTACTGTGTGCAGTATCTGTACTCTGTCCTTTGCCACTCTCTAATCCAGATTTCTGATGCACTCTATGATCAGTTTCAGTCTTTTTGTCAAAGTCCCGCTTTCGTTCACTTTCTTTGGTAGCTCTTTTATCCATTTCTTCTACATCAGAATTGCTCTTACTAGACCCTTTATCTTTCTCTTTTCTTCTTTCCTGACGCTTCTTTTCAGCTTCCTTCCTTCGGTCTTTCTCTTTACTGGTATGTGAAAATTTGTTGTTATCTTTTTCAGCTTCCATTGTCTCATCTCTCAGCCTCCTACGCTCCTCCACTAACTTTGCAACCTCTTCCCTCTGTTTTCTCTCTTCCTCCTCCAAAAGTTCTTTCTCTAGCCTAGCCTGTCTTTTCTCTTCAGCTTTCCTGCGTGCTTTTTCTACTCTACTTTCATTCAGGTTTTCCCCATTCTCACCCCTTTTCGCCAGGAGTGCCCTGCGTTCAGCATCAGACAAATATTCTTCCCTTGAACTAATTCTAAAAATCTTTCGCCAAAGCCATCTAATGGTCAAGAAAAAAGATGCCAAAAGCCTGCAAACAAACACCAAAATACCAGAATATGACCTAGTTGTCAAACAATGCTCATCTCCAAAAATACTTCCATTCCCATTCATCCTCCAGTTGATAGCATTACCTCGAACAGAACCGCCAGCCCAATTGCCATTCTCCAACCAGTCCTGACTGCACATCCACCCATTTTTCCCAACCAAATCCTTAACAATACCAGAATTCGAAATCTGCAACTCTTGGGACCCAGGCAAGTCCAAAACCGGTCTCTTCGAAACATGCCCACAATACGAACACATAAACCGACTCCCACCAGGATTCTGATCCCTATAAGGATTCAAGCAGTTACGACACCTCCTCGTAGCTGTCTTCCTCAGTTTCTGCATTTCAATAGCTTCAAACCTCTTCCTCTCCCTAAGCCTAGCATTCCTCCTCACCCGCCAAGCCGACAGCTGAGGCATCAAAATCTCATACCAAAAGAGAGTAACCAACAACACAAAAACACAAGCCAATCTCGGCGAAGTAATCTCAAACCGAAAAGCTGGTGGCAGAAGCTGAGAAAGTGCCCATAAACCAATCAATGGAATAACCAACCAAGGCAGCATTGTAGCAACCCGGCGAGAACACTTCTGAATGACACACAGTATACACATTATCCTCTAACCCAGACCCTCAATCCAAACCCTACCAACAATCCAATTTCCCAAATACCCTCAAGCTAAAAACCAATACTTTATAGAAAAACCCTAACCCTAAATTCTACTTCTTTCTCTTCCAAATCAAATTCAAAATCAAACAATACACTTCAAAACTTCAAAAGCCTAAAATACCAAACAAAAAAACGAAAAAAATCAGAATCAATAAAACCCTAATTGTGGGAGCTAGAAAGCTTCAACTATGGCGATAAAACCATCAATAGAAAGAGAATTGAAAATGGAATCGAACACTTACAGATTCATCGCCAATTAACGGGTTCAGAAGCGAACTTGACTCGTTCAATTTCGGGTCGGTGATTTTTGCGGTGTGAAGAAAGAACGATTATGTTAAAATGAGATAAGAGAAAGAAGAAGAACAAGAAAAAGTGAAAGACAAAAACCTGAAGAACCGGTAACTGAACCGGGGGTTTTGGGTTGGACCGGTCAAGATGAACCGAACCGGGTCTTATTGTAGTCTTTACTCTCTTCGTGGTTAAGAAATTAAAGAATAAGTCCTCAAATGAAATTTGTTCCAAGCTTGTCTTGTTGATCACGTAATTAAAAATTTGTCAAAGTAAAAGTAATTAATAAAATTTATTGTTAGTGATTTTGACCAAATTAAATGTAAATGATGAAAAAATAAATGTAAGGATTTTACTATTTCTTTTATATATAACTCTTTCATTGTAAAAAAAAGTTTGAAATTCTAAATAGATACGATCGAACTAACCTTAACTCATTCTTGTTAATAATTTGAGTTCATGTATTTGGTTGGTTGATATTTCTACTTTATATACATTGAATTGGATTTTATATTAAATGAATATTTAATTGTTTTGACTAGTTTAGAGAATATTCGATTATTACTAATTTTAAAATTTCAAACCACAATAGGTAAGTAAACATTTTTTCCTGAAAAAAAGGGTAAGAAATACAGTAAGATTGATTACTTTTCCACTCGGTTCATGTTTTCTTTTCGGTTTATACTTTTCCATTTAGTTCATGAATTAATTTTACTTTTTTTTTACAAGATTAATTTTACTTGATACTCCTAATACATAACATGTTTTTGTGTTTTTTTTTTTAAAAATTACACTAGGGGTCCTTTAATTTTGAGATTTATAATAGGTTGGTCCTTTAAGTTATTTTTGTAATAGATAAGTCTTTTATGTTTGAGCTTTGTGACTGATTGGTCATTTAAGTTATTTTTGTCACACATAAGTCCTTTAAGTTTGTAAAATTTTCAATTTAGTTCTTATGTTAACCAAAACAATGATGTGTCAGAAGGACTAAATTGAAAACGTTTCAAACTTAAATGACTTATGTGTGACCAAAATAACTTAAAGGACCAATCTGTTACAAACCTCAAACTTAAAGGACTTATGTGTGACAAAAATAACTTAAAAGATCAATATGTTACAAACCACAATCTTAAAGGACCTCTGGTGTAATTTAACCATTTTTTTCTACTAAAAGTTTAGGGGAGAGGATGGTGACATGTTTTTACTGCTGGAATTAGAATAGTTTATTAAAATATAATCAATTTAACACCAACAAATATTTTAACAATTACGCAAATAAATATTGTCATTTTTTATTCTAAAACTTGATTATCATTCTTTATTTTAGAGTTTTTAAATGATGGACAAATTAATGATAGATTTTTTAAGAAATTCATAATTATGCGAAATGAAAATTCATAACATGATATTATAAACATATGCCTAGAAAATTGAGGAAAAAATTTGACTCGTAAATATATGTTTACTTGGAATAAAATTACGATTTTACACGTTTTGGTCGAAAAATCAAAATAAATTGACGTGTCTTCAAAATGCTACAAATCTTTGCATATCTTTTGTACGTATATTTATAAAGGTCTCTCAAAAAAAAACAGCTCAATATTTGATTTCTAGGTAAAAGTTTCCATTGTTTTGATTTTTGAGTTTTTTGCACTTTAAAAGTTCATAATTAATATATCATTATTGAAAGAAAAAAAAAATTATGTGGGAGAAGTTATTTTAACATTATAAACATGCTTGCAAAAGATCATAAAAAGTTCAATCTATAGGCCGCGTTTATGAACTTTATGTCTAAAATGAAAAGATGGACAATTCTTTCTTTATTTCAGCCCCTAAATTAATATTAGCAAAATTAAAAATTGAGGTAAAAAATATTGTGTCTAATTTTTTTGGCTAAGTCATTTCAAAAAATAATTGGCAACAAGAATGTGGCAAGATTCTCTGCAACGTTGGCGCTTCATGTGTGACTGTGTTATTGGAGGACAAAAATCAAAAAAAAAATTTCTCAAATTATAGGTTAAAATCTATGTGTTTTTATAGGAATATTTTTCAGACTTTACGCATGTTGCAAGAACAATTTGAAAGAATAACCCTATAGAATAATTCCATAAAGTTGTTGTCCTTCACATAACATGTTTCTTTTATACATTTGCTATGATTGAGAGAGTTTGAAAGGGAAGGAATGAGCGAAAAAAGGAATTAAAGTCTTCTATCTTATTTGAGAGAAAGTTTAGAGAAAATGTTTTTACTATTAATAGTAGGGAAATGTTAACCGATGTCATGGGGCACAAGTTAAGAACTTAGAAAAGAAAAAGTTTTGCTTGGAAATTGTGTATTCTATTTTCTAAAAATTGAAATGTTGCTCTTTTCAATGTAAATCATGTTTTTTATTTCTACTTTTAGTTTCTTATCCAGTGCTTCAGGGGCACCGATTAACAAGACCTTTAATAGTATATTTTTAATATGAAGAATAATGAAATCTTCTCACTAAAATACTAAACAATATTGCAAAATATCATACTAATATTTTTTCTCACCTAAACTGAAATCCTCAGAATCAATTTGTTATGTTTTATATGCAAAATAATGATTTTTTGATAAAAAAAAATATAGATAATGAATAGTAGTATATTTGTTACACAAACTCATTTGGGATGGTATTGACTTGGGACTTTGAATTGAAGTGGGCTCCTTCTCAATGTCTTGGGTTCGATTCACCTCAATGCCAATTGAAGTGTGCTCCTTCTCAAAGTCTCGGTTCGATTCACCTCGATGCCAATTTAGATGGGTTGATTTTGTTTCTTAAAAAAAAAAAGTATATTTTGCAATATTGATAGCTAGAATTTTTTGATAGACCATTGTTTGAAGAAAAATTTAGAGGGACTAATTTTTTATTTTATTTTAGTATTTTTGATGGTGACATTATAAGAATAACTCTATTAAATACAATCAATTTAATACCAAAAATATATTAAAAATTATGAAAACAAACATTGTCATTCTCTATTCTACTTTAGGTAATGGACTTAATTTTTCTTGAAAAATTATCGACAAAAAGCAGAAAATAATTGTTTTTGCCTATTGAGCGCACCTTGATTGGCCCACAGACATCGACATGTATAAGCTCGAGCCACTTCTTGGCTCTTCAGCTTGACTCCTTTAAAAAATGTGCATGTAATTGTTTTCCAAGCAAACACCCTACAACCAATCGATTTAGATGGTTAATAGACAAAAGACCTCTCAACATATCTTGTTTTAGAATCAAACTCAAGCCTCCAAAATTTAAGTGTCCAAATTGAATATGCTAATTCCATGATGCATCGTTGTATCAAGCTTTGAGATATTTTGCCACATTGTTTTGGATATTCAACAAGAACACCATGTTTCACGACTTTGGGACCTTGATAATGAGATTATTTCTCTCATCCTTGATGGAGAGACTTTAATCTTTCAAATGAATATTATAGTCATTTTTTAATCGTTGTCTCATGCCCAAAATATTTTTCTTCATATTTAGAACATAGTAGAAATTTGAAATAAATTGATGTCTTCCATCTTTCTAGTGAACTAAGGTATTGCCTTTGTCGTTCACTAGAATCTTGGAATCGTCGCTAAGTGAGATATTGCCACTTAGTGATTCATCAAGCTCCACAAACCATGTTCTTTTTTCCACACATACGATTACTTGCACCATTGTAAAGATACCATGAATTTTCTTTGTTGCCTTTGTTACTTCTACGTGCTAACAACATTATTTCAAACTTCTCATCCTTTTCTTCCACATAGTTGGTCTCCTCCTCTACTTTATTCCTGAAAAAATCTATATTTCGAGGCATAGTGGCCAAACTTTTGACAATTATGGCATTGAGTTTGAGATTTGTACCTTGTGTTTGAGTATCCTCTACCACATCCTCTTGTTGAGGTCTCCCCTTTCTCGTAATTGTTGACAGTGAAAATTGAAACTCGTCATATGCTGCTACATCCAAATTGTCCTCAAATACAACTTCAACCTCGGCCTCTACATTGAAGTCTCCAAAGATGGGTCTTTAATAATTGCTCAGTTATTTATGTTGCAGTGCAACTTAAATTGCATAGGTGGAGTTCATTTAGTTGAGATCATTGGAGACTATCATTTGAATTTGTTTGATATGGTTATGCCGACAGAGATGGCAATGGGTGCCATTTGGACAAGGTACTATATTGCACATCTCCATACCTGCGTTTATAAAAAATCCTTGTACCCGAACTCGTACCCTCGTGGGAAACAAGTTTTGCGCCCGCACTCGCACCTATTACCTGTACTTTAATAACAAAAAGAATACATAACAAAAAAAAACATCACAACGTAATTAAAATATGATCTAAAATATTTTTAATCAACTTATAATATATTATACGACATAATATTTTAGCCAAATAAAAAACATCAAAAGTGTAAAAAAAAAAAAACAAATACATATTATAATAAATATCAAAGACTTACGATTAATTAACTAATTTTAGTATTATAAAAATATAATTGTAGTATATATAATGTGCAGGGTGCGGAGCGGGCTGAGCACTAGAGTCCCCTACCCGCGCCTCATACCCGTTCAAATCTACGGGTATTTAATAAGCCCAAACTCAAACCTAACAATGTGGGTATTTACATGTCTATTGTGAATATTTTTTGCGGGTGTCCATTAGACTTTTGGTCTAATTACCATCCATATTCGCCAGGAATATGCAGTCTTTAGTTTAGCTATAATCCTTTGGATTGATTCAATCATGTTTCAATATTTGTATGACTATTTCTTTTCTCACCCTATGAGTTTCTCACGCGCCCTCTGCAATTCGGATTTTATTATCCGAACTGCATAAAAACTCCATAAAACCACCAAAAACACGTTGAAACATTTCAGATTTTAAAATTCGAATAGGGCACATGAGAACCTCATAGAATCGAAAAGTAATCGCATATTTGTATCAGGTTTTAGGGGTTCAAAGTGCCTTGGGCCTTTGCTCTAACTTTGTTGTATTCGTTGTTGTATCAGCCTGTGACTTATGTTAGGCATCTGTTATGCCTCTATGTTTAATATAGTATTTTTTCCTTGGCTTTTAAAAAAAAAAAAAATCTCTATACCACTCTACTACTTCTATTTTTCTCTAAAATTTTCTTTGAACTACCTCACTTAAACCAAAATGGGTCTAACACTTGATTAATCCTATAACCAAATCAAGTTTATAATCTGAGACCGTTTCCTCGACTAACTTTCAAGTTCTACAACAAAATATAAGAATTTTTATTTAAACTGGTATATAAACAAAACGTCCAACCAATTTTTTTATAATATGCATATAACTTGGCTTGTTTTCTTTAACTTGTAGCAAGCAACAATAGTTTGACCTTGGTTTCTAAGTCCAAATTCGCATGCTCTTCATTGTCTCTACTCTCTTGCGAAATCTTCAGTTGGTAAGTGGAAAACTGATTAAATATATCAGTGACAATCAATAAATGGATCAGCTGAAAACAAGGTCAACAATATGTGCAGCATTTCAGTTAATGCTTTTCTTTGTTCAACATTTTTCTTTAGTCCCTACAGGTTTGTCTCTCTCTCTACACTACCACAATTTTGGCTTTTAATAGCACAATTTTAATAACGCTTATGAATAAATGCTATTAAAATTGCAACTCATAGACCTGTTATAGCACTTTTCAAAAAGCGCTAAAAAAACATATTAAAAACTAGGTTAGATAGCGCTTTTCTATAAACGCTATTATTTTGGTTCGCAGTAATAGCGCTTTTGAGAAAACGCTATTGTTGGAGGGGGGTACATAGCGTTTTTAATAAAATAAAAAAGTATTCCAAACTCTATCCCACTATCTCTCCTCACCACTCTACTTCTCTTCAAACCCCTCCCTCACCATCTCAATCCATCTCTCCATCTCAATCCATCTCAATCGTTCTCACTGCCTCACTCACCATCTCAATCCATCTCTCCATCAAACTCACGACCGTTGAAGAAGCGATTGTTAGTGCTGCTTATAGCGTTTGATGTATAAGCACAACCTTGCCACACACACCCTCAGGTAATTCTTCTTCTCAGTAATGACTTCATGGGTTATATTTTCACCCAAACCCTAATATTCATATGAACCCTAAATCTGAATTGGTTATTATTTGTTACAATTACCGTTGCAAATTCCAATTTTTCATGGTTGATTCTTCAAATTTCATGCTCAATTTACAATGATTGAAGTTATGGTGTATGATATTAAGTGTCCTGATATCTTTCAATTAAGGTGAGTTGTAGCCGTACAATGTTTATTGTATTCAACCACATGTCCCTTCTTACAACCTAGATTAGTTGTTGTGTTGATGCTATTAGCTATTCTATTTTCTAGCCCCTTTATTGGTCTCTTCATGAAACAATGTTTTGGGAGTAGCTGTGTCTCTGGTTCACAATGACCTCGTTTTATTTATTTATTAAGTCCTAGAACAGATGAGCATATGGGATACATAAATTTATATCAAAGTATAATTTATTTGTTGATCTACTTCTTCTCAAGAAAACATAAGTTAGCTACCCTTTTGCATTTCCTATTTATTCTAAGGAAAGAAAATTGTATGCTATGGTTGAGCACACCCAGAAGTATGTGTTGAAAATTGTTTTGTATTACCCGTACTTTAGTTTTCTTATTTGTTGCTTCTAATTGGTTTTCTTATTGTTAGTTGCAGCCTCAATTACTTGCTACTGTTAAGTCTATAGCACATATGAATCAGCATGTGGCTCATATGATTATTGTGATAGAGCTACTCACAGATTTGCTCAAGAAGCCTACTGCTGATAGTTGAAGTAGTTGTTGGTTTTGTCGCGTAGAGGACTCCATGCTGAGTATTCCCTTTAACTATATAGTTATCATGTGTTTAGTGTTTTGTAAATATGAACATGCCCTTTTCTATGGTCTTCATTTTGAGTATTTATTATACTTATGAATTCTAGCTTTTATTTTTCTTCAGTGTTCATGAAAACATGGTTAATATAGGTGAATGGGGTATTTAAGACAAAGGTATTGAACTATAAAATTACTAGAAGATATGAGGTGTATATATAGATTTTACTTGGTCAATAAGAAAATTAATGCATGTATAATATACGTGGCACACCTTTAAGGGTTGACCAAGAATTTTACTTAATGGTTTGGCTAGTTAATAGAACAAGTTGTCAAAATATCTCTTGTCTCTATGACTTTTGTTTAAAAAGCTTAAACATTAGATGTCAAATAACTAAGCTTAATCTATAAATAATGAAATTTGAATAGTCAGTTATAGAAAAACTTTCTGATGTCATGGTATTGATATAAGAGAAAACACCTTGTGCAGATGAGGATAAAAATAAAATACTTTCAATGTATGATGACTAACATACAATGAAGAGATGAAAACACATCATATGTCTAGGCTTTGGGTTTATGCGCTGGCAATAGTAGAATGTTTTAGAAATAATAAAGTTAGTAGGTAATCTTGTCTTTGAGATTAAGTAATACAAAATATCATAGAAAAGTAATCATGATTAAATCCTTCATGGTTAAGTAACATCAATAGTAAATGAAAGGTGTTTTGAATATGCAAAACTATCAGAGTGGACATAATTTAATGAGAATATTTAACGAGTGTCTTGTACATAATTTTCAATGCATCAGTTTTGGTTATATCAAATAAGAATCATTATAGTTCATGAATGTCAGAGGTTAATCTACCTTATCCCAACATTGTGATCTAATTTGTCTACTTTTTGTTAACACAAGCATTGACAAGTAACAATCTTTTGATACTTTATTTTTTCTTAGTGTCTTATAATATGGTTACCTCTCAAATAGCAGGGACTAAATATAATGAATCACATTAAATTGTACATGTTTTACGCTACGTTGCCACGTTTATTGAGCTGGAAGGAGAGTGATGGATTTTATACTTATTATGAAGAGAAAAATATCTTAGGGTTTAAGGCTTTGATTCGTTTAGTTTATGGAAAAATAATAATATTAGTCCCGTAAGTGTAACTCAGTTGGTAGCTACCAGGGATAATTTGTGCGGGGGCCGGGGTTCGAGCCCTGGATTCCCCACTTCTCCACACATAATGTGTGTGAATCTAGCCACTAAGATATTTGACAAAAAAAATATTAAAAAAAATGGTGGTAAAAACTAAGTTAGTTTGATCCTTTTAAATGAGATGTAAGGTAGGCATAGTTTGATTTCAATAAGAACCATGTATTTTTATTATGATTGCTCTGAGGATTTGTTTTCAGGCCTAAGTATATGAATATTAGTAGAGTTGTTGGTAATCTCTAGTTTAGCCCTATTTTACTTACAAGACTAACCGATGTCAATGTCGTCACACCAAGTATGAATTTTAAGCTGCTTATTTTGCCTCTACTTTCCTCTTTATATGAATCAAAGAAAAAGAAGAAGAAAAGTTTAAAGCCTCTATATTCTTTAGAATATCACTGTACACAATTCAAAGAAGAAGAAAAAAGTTTCTAGCCTCTATATTCTTTAGACTAGTATGTATAACTTTTGTTTATCATGCTTAAAATGTTGTAGGAATCTAGCTAGATATTTTGTGAACTAGCGATAATGCATTCTCCATTTGATTGCTTATTTATTTTAGTTTCCTGCTGATGTTTGTTGTGACCATATTGTTTTGTTATGTTACAGTCTTTCTCTAGGAGAATTGACTGTTTGCTCTAGATTAACTTTTGACGAAAGTAAAGGTAATGGAATAACTACTTTATTCCTATTTGTTCAAGTGAATATATGTATGTAAAACAAACTCTATTCTTGAACTTTGAAATTGCTAACCTATATTTCGATAACCAAAACTTGAAATTGATTTATACTTTTATTTTTTATTTTAGGAACAAGATTTCCAACTTTTGGATTCAAACTTTTCTCAAGCTTCTGATTTTTTCTACCGATTATTTACTGAGCATTTGCATAGACTGTCCTCATCTCTCGTGAATCAGGTTAGTTCACTTTTTATTATGGTAGAGATATAAAATTTGGGCATGTTGGTTATATTATGTGCTAGAAATTGAACAATACAGAATTAAATTGTTGTGTGGTTATAAGTAGTTAAATTGTTGATTATGGATATAAGTACTTATATATTCTGGCCAAGATTGATACACATATTGGGGACCCCCACTAAATCTTGAATGAAGATAAGTATTAATAGGTAAAATGCAATCTATTAGTGAGCCTGTGACAAAATTGATTAAGTATTATGTCTGGTAAATTTGTTGACTTTACTGTGAGTAGTTAATAGAATAAAACATTTGACATTGGGGGGTTGTTAAAGAATATGTATTCTTTATGGAATTTGTTTACTATGTCATGTCCCTTATGGAGAGTTTTTGGATTTGTTGATGCATTGCTGAATTCATTTCGTATACCATGCAATCTTACTTCAGGTTCGTTAGAATGGTTATGGTCAACCAGTTGGGGAAGAAAGCCAAGGTTTTGTCGGTTACATTGGAGTCATCGTTCGTCGGGAGGTTCCAATTTGTATGCAAAATTGGAGAAAAAAAGCCAAGGTTTTATTAGTTACTTTAGGTTTGTCATCATTCATATATACGTATTGTGCACAGACTTTGCAATTTTATGTAAGTGTACATTAGATGTCATTTGTAATTAAGTTTCTTATCAACATATTATTGTTTATTTCTATTAATGGATGACTAGTGTTTATGATAAGTATATTTTTTTTGTCTGGTCTGAATCTTATTTTCACTGTTTTAGTTGTGGATGTAATTTCAAAAAATAAAAAAAAATAGGACTTTTTTTTAGCGCTTTTCTGAAAGCGCTAATAAAGGGGGATAGTTAAGATAGCGCTTTCTAAAAAATGCTAAGAAACATCCGTAGCACAAAAATAAGGTTATATTAGCGCTTTTCTGAAAGTGCTATTGAAACACTGATATTTAATAGCGTTTAGAAAGCGCTATTATAGGGGTTCTGACCTATAATAGCGGGGGCTTTCTTAGCACTTCAAAAGCGCTATTAAACGCTAAAATGAATGCTATTAAAGGGGGTATTTTGTAGTAGTGCTATATATATTGGTACAAAGGTTTGTATACTTTATTCCATTGTTCTTACAATTGTTAATTAAATGTAATAATACACACCTATTGATTCATACTAATTAAACTCTTGTTGAATCACTATTAGTAATATTTTGTTTCTATACATATATATTATCATACATATATAGAGTGGCCCATATGCACGTGGGCAAGTTGGGAGAAGTTCAAAGTTTTTTCTGCCGACAAATTTATATAAGATCAACCAAGATCAAACAAGTGTTTGGTTGTTGGGTATCCTTCAATCTATTAATTCTGGAATAGAGATCTCTTATACTTCTTTTGCATTTGATTTGCATCATATTATAATGTAGGCAGAAAGACACACCAAAAATAATCAAAGTATTTGATCCATAATACAATGTATAAGGTCATTAATTATACCCCATTTATGATTCTAATGAGGTGGTTATACCTTACCATTTACATTTTCTTTTTAGTAACTTGACACAAGGTATTAGCTTTGTGTGTTCAGATTTACGGTGAGTTTGAAATATAGAATAAAATTTTCACCGTAGATATAAATATTTATAATTTATTTTATTTTAACTTATAAGGATGTTAACTTTTATTAAACAAAATAGTTCATTAAAACAATCTACAATATATATGAAAATATTTTTAACCTTGGCTATAGAATTTGAATTGTGCAAACATTAATTAGTGGCAAAGTTTGTCAGAAATCAAAGTCCACTGAGACATCAACCAAACACTATTTGAAGGTACATTGTTGAGTACTATTTGATTTGATTAATGTTAAGGAAGTGGTTGAAAAATAACATTGTTCCTAGTATTCTTTATGGTAGAAAGTAGAAACCCAGTCCTCTTAATTATGTCTAGGTATATATTTAATTTTGTACTCCTGCATGAATCCGTGACACACGAGAAATGTGGAAATAAAAGGTAACATTCAAACGTGTGTAAGGGCACTTTACCTACACTATACGACACAACAACAAAATGGTGACTTTTACAAATTAATAGTATGAGAGTTACTTTACAAATTTTTAGTCTTTGCAATGAATAATGGTGTAGACAGTTGACAAAAAAAAGAACACTAAAATTGGCCTTATTTAGGAAAAAATACAGTAATATGTCAAATATGATGAAGTAAGATGTTTCTTCTGCCGCCCCTTCAATTATGTAAAGGGACATAGCTAGTAGTGAACAAAATTTTCAACTGTTTCCTTCAACAAAAAAAAAATTCAACTGTTGTGGCCCTTGTGGGCTTAAGGCTCTCAGTGTTATAAAAAGAATAACAAAAATTCAACTGTTGAGTTTTTCTAGAATATGTGACAAATTCTATGAATGTGTGAGAAGAATGAGAGAATAAAAAATACTAGAAATCTTAGCTTGATATATACAAGTTAAACACACTCAAACTTGATTTTGAAAAAGTGTTTGGGTGTGAGGTGTCAAAATTGATTTTAGTCAAAAACGAATCAAAGTTAAAATGATTTATGTTTAAATACATATATGCAAAAGTAAGTTGAACAGTAGTAAATTTGAATGTAAAAATCATATTTAGAAACAAAAACAACAAATCATAACTTCAATTTAGACTCGGTTCTATTTGAGCACATTCAAACACATCAAAAGTAATTCTACATCATTAGAATTAATTTCAACCCATTAAAAAATGAAATCAAACACACTTAGTGCATGTTTGGATTCATGGTGCGATTGTTAGAATCACAGCGAATCATAACAATTTTGACAAAAATTTCACTTACAAGTTACAACTTTAACAAAATTACGACGATGCATATGTGATTTTCTCAAACTTACCGCCATTCCAAACATATATAGTTAATATTGTTTTCCAAAAGATCATCTTTGGTTTCTAGTCTTTAAACTCATTTGATACATTGAGACAAATTAATTTGCTTTGAATAATAAACTTTCTTGCAAACTTGGATCAAAGTTTTCAAACGTAAATCAATCTTCAAACTTAATATAACTAAATCAATTGAAATCAAGGAATACTTGAAACCTATTACCAACAACTCAATTTGAAGGCATGCCTAATGCATTTGATTGGTTCACACGACATCTACATGTAGTTATATTCAATCACTTCTAAGTTTTGCAAATATTGATCAACCAAGCACAAAGCCATAGAAAAAGAAAAGCTGGAAAATTCATTTACAATTATTAGCAAGCATTATCCTTTCTGTACTAATAATTTTTAAACTAATGTGTTCTTTATCTCCACTAGCATGATTCTATTCTCACAATAATAAAACTCATAAAATAAAAAAACCAAAAGAAGATATAACAACAAAATCTTGCTTGAAATTAAGGTCCATGTATTCAATATACTCAAGTCACTTTTAGCACAAAGTTCAATGATCCATAAACAGTATATGATGGTTTAAGCATCACAATATCTTTAAGATATTAAAATACACCTTAGAATTAACCATACCCATTATTTGAGAAGAAACAAACTCACTATCCTAGAAAATTTGGTTGCTCTTTAAACATGAAGAGCAAATCAAAGAGATTAATTACACATAAACTCTATTTAAGTGCATGTTTAAATTGACAATAACTTTGACAAAGTCACGTGCGCTACAACGATTTTGACAAAAATTATATTTTAAAGTTTCAACAAAATCGTAATGCTACTAATTTCGTTGAACTAATGATCACCGTGATACGAAACATATACTAAGCTAATAGAACTCCCCTTGCCAGTTGGCCATGGGAGAATCTACTATTAATTAACCTTACCTTTTGGAGAACCCTAGGAATCCACTATGAGCCTTAGTGCTAGTTGAACGAGAAAGACCAAAGCATAGTGTTGAAGTAGGTGAAGTAGCATCTTCATCTTCTTCTCTTGTGAAATCAATAGATGAATCATAGCTTAGAAAACGCCTCCTTCTTGGAACAACTTTGGAAGATGATGATGATGAGTCTGAGGAAGAACATGAAGTAGAAGAATAATAAGGTGAAGAAGGTGAATTAGAGGGTGATGAAGATGATGAAGACATAATATTTTTCTTGAGATTTAGTTTTGGGAAAAGTGCAAGAAAAATATTGGATCTTGAGTTTTTCTTTATTGGTGTTTTTTTGCATGAATAATAAGAAGGTGGAGGAGTAAGAGGAGGAAGATTTTTCTCAGAGAAAGTATATTTTGGTGTGCCAGGTTGAGATTCCCAAACAAAAGGTACAGTAACAGCTACTCTAAAAGAAGGATTGGATATGGAACTTTCTTTTGTAAGAAGTCTGCAGAAAAACTTGTCATCTTGCTTGATTTGGAGGATAGTTTTTTGTGGTTGCTCAGATTTGGAACTAAACATCTTTGGAAAAGAATTTTGGTAACTTAGTTTCAATATGAAATGAATAATGTAAAATGGGTTTGAAGTAGTTTGTGTAGAGAGAAAAGATGTGATATAGAGATTTGGACTTTGTATTTGTTTATTTAAATAATAGTGTTAAGTGTCACATTGAAATGAAGTCAGCATGTTTGCATATATATCTTTTAATTAATCTGGAACACATGCAACTCGATTATTGAAAGCTATTGATACTATTACTAATATATAACACACTGTTTGAATCGCAAAGGTTCATGTTTTTTATGTAAGTAATAATACATGAAAAATGCTAATGAGTGTCTTAAGAGTAGTCTTTAAAGACTTCAGATAATTTTTTTATGAAAAATTGTGTATTCAATGTATCGGAAATGAAATATTAAGTTTTCCAATGACATGTTTTTTAATTGAATATACTTAAAGAATACTTTTAGAACACTTGTTCGCGAGACACGCAATATATACTAATAGTACATTTTGATTTGACCATTCCCACTTGCCTATTTTGCTGCATGTTGTGAGGAAAATTTGAGCCTACAAGTTTGTGCTTCTTGACCCTTGAACATAATTTTTTGCTCGCCATCAACTTGTTGCATGATAATTCTTGCTATAGCTAGCACTCTTGTTGAAACTCTAGGAAGAGTTTAAAGAGTCATGCATAACAATGTTGTATTATCTAACTATCTAGGTTTATAAATGTTTGTATTTAGGACGATTGATTTTGTTATTTAAAAAGGATTAGCGGTACAACTTGTTACGTGTTTGTCTTCCGTCTTTATATAAATTACATTTCTTTTACACGTCGAAAAAAATTAATCTTTCTTGGTCGCAAACATTTGAACTCTTGATTTTAACACACACAAGCAATATAGAAAAGATAGACAAAGAAACTAATTAAATACTAATGAATATAATGTAAAGAGTTTTTATATCATGTGCAAACTTGCATAGTATAAAAAGTAAAATAATAATTTTTTATTCTAACTTATAAGCTTTATATTAAATACATCAACTTATATTGACCTATTTTTGTTTACATTTTAGAACGGATGAATATATAGTCTTATTAGGGCTCAATATCAATAGTACCCAAGTGTTCTATAAAAAAAAAAATCATAGTACCCAAGTGTGTGAAGATGGTTGCACAAGTATCCCCTCTCATCATTTACACATGATCACAATGAAATACAAGAATATGAAATAGTCGAATCTAGTTAGTAATTTTTTGGGCTTATTCGATACTTAAGTTGAAAACTTAAAAATATGTGTACAAGCAAAACTCATTTAAGTACACAATTAATCAATAGGGACACATGGTGCTGGAGATCCTCTTATAAGTATTAGTAATGCTTCAAAAATGCAAGAAAAACAAAATATTTAAACCTAACTTTCAATTGAATCCCATATGCTTTCAATTGATATATGTAGACTTTTACAGCATCCCACATGAGTTGCTTGATCTAGCAGCATGATCATGTACCCAAAGAACATGCTGAATTTACGGTTACATAGGAGTCAAACTTGAAAGTAGATTAGCTAACATGGGGTACCCCTGCCACATTAAGGGACACTCTTTAATTCCTATTGTATTATAAATGAATAAATACAGAATTTTCTTGTGTTACGGGCCCTTCACATGCAACTTCCAGGAATTTACGCCATTGATGAAGACTGAACAAACTGAAATTGGCCATATGGGTTTATTAATTTAATAATGTTGGAAAGACCTAGAAATATAGCTAGGCCATTGTTAATTAATTAGTAGGTTTATGAATGGAACTAAACTAAATGAATTGAATTGAAGAGAAGATCACCTAACTGTGGACATTTATGTGTGGACCATCTCCATCATTTATGATATGAACTTAAATTGAGTGGATTGTAGTCTGTATCTGTGAGTGTTACTTATGGTAAAGTGCGTGGCACTTAGTGTTTGGACATGGAACCTTTATTGTAAATATCTATGTATATGTGAGATGTCGACGGATATCCAAATACGATATTGAATCCTCTTCATTTAATGGAAAATGTTATTTCAAATACACTCATTCGATTAGGCAAAAAATAATTCTTTAAATTCATTAAATAAATAATATATCTAGTTTAATTTATAATAGGTTTAATTGCAGTTTTAGCCCCCTAACTTTTCCAAAGTTGTGATTTTGGTCCCCTAAAAAAAAACTACAAAACAGCCCCTTAGGTTTTGCAACTGTAGCAGTTTTGGCCTCCCAAGGCAAAAAAAATAAAAAAAATAACACGTGGCACCTCACTTAGGGTGCCACGTCAGCGTAGACCGAGTCAATATCAGCCTTGGGGGCCAAAACTGCCACAGGTGCAAAACTTAGGGGCTGTTTTGTAGTTTTTTTTCTTAAGGGGCCAAAATCGCAACTTTGGAAAAGTTAGGGGGCTAAAACTGCAATTAAACCTTTATAATAATGATGTGATAAATCATTTATTTAATGAATCTAAAAAGTTGTTTTGTTACTTATAATAATGATCGAATGATGTATATAGAATTACAATTCCACAAACTATCGTAGAGAATAAAAATGATATATGTGTTATATCTTTTTTGGTGGTGGCCGGGGTTCGAACCTCGGACCTTGCATATTTTATGCATTGTCCCTACCAACTAAGTTAAGCTCACAAAGACATATATGTGTTATACTTATATCTAAATCTGTGTGATTATTTGATATACAGATATTCAACATAATTAGTATATTTGTATTTATCTAATAGATTTGGTCTTAATATAAACATGTAAATTATTCATGTATCATGCACATACATTTTTTTTTACCATTGAATAAATAAGTCATATCCATTATATTTATTCAATGACAAGATTTATCGATGCAATGATGGAAGCAAACTTGTGCATGGTACAAAATTTATCTCACTTGTGCACCATAAAATTGGCCTAACTAATATAATATTTTAATAATTTTATTAAACCAAGTGTTAAATATGTTTTTTGATATTTGTCAATATTTCAACTCTTTGTTTTAGACCCTATAACATTCTTTTTCGACATTTAGTTTTTCATCATGATTTTTGCTTTTGAGTTAACTCTTACTTAGCTTGTTAAAAAAAAAAAGTTAACTCTTATGTAACATTCAAAATTTTAAATTTTTCTCTTGCATTTATATTTAGTACATTCAAGCATTTCCTCTTTCAAAAGTTTTTTTTTTTTTAACAAGAGGTGAATTAAATATGAATTTTCACTCTCTTCGTTTTAAAATAAATGTCACAATTTTACACTATGCATTATTCACAAAATTTATTTTGACCATTTTTTTAACTAATTTATAAATACAAATGCAACATTTTAGATGTTGTTCTGCTTATCTCAATGAATATTTTCATAATATTAAAATTTTATAATTTTTTTCATAAATAATTAAATATATTAATGATTAAAGTTTTATATTGTCATGTGTGCTGTGGTTGATTGCAACATATATTTTCAAAAGGAGATAATATGTTTTTGAAGCTTAAAATTCCACATTTAATTTATACCTCATTTATTCACATTTATAAATAAATTTTATTTTGTAGATTTGTTTAACTTTATACTAGCTTTGTTCCCGGAAACAAAAAACTTTATAGCTTTGTGAGTTGTGTTGTTCAAAGCTCTTTCCTTGTGTCATTAATTACAAAAGAAAAAGCTCTTTCCTCGTCATTAATTACAAAAGAAAAATCATCCTTACATTGCTTCTTTTTTTGACAAAAATCATTCTTAGATAAAAGTACATTTTAATGTGTGAGGAATTTATTGCATTGTAGTGCTCTAGTTTATTGATCGGTTGAACACGCAAAGTGTCTTTGCAATATATGGATGTAACGTGATTTGAAAGGTGAATGTTCCTTCAGAAAAATAGCTCAGATTTTTTTTATTAATAATTGTGTTTTTTTTTTGGTGAGATTTTACGCAATAAAACTAAAGTAGGGTGTGTCTAGCAATGAGCCGGTCTACAGAAAGGTAACAATTGAATCAGGTTGAAAGCTAGTAATGGGCCACTGGTCCAATGTACCATGACAATTGCTCTTTAGACACCCAGAAAAGTCAGATGGTAGTTAGAACACTTTTTAAATCAAGCGAACCTATTTAAAAAGTGTCTTAACCATCTCAAAAGTGTAGACTGCCGTTCGGTGGGTGCTTTCAGAGCGATCATTGAGTGTCTAAAGAGCAATCCTCTTTTACCTTTGCCCTTGGTAGAGTCCATTTGTAGATGTTATGGTCCAAATGATAAAATTGTGAGAATTTTTTTTTCACCCACCAAGCCTCAGCACGCCCTCCATGTTTTCAATTGAATCATTGTCATTATAATCTAATTCTCATCTTCTTTTTAAAAAATTATGGATCTCTCAGACACTTAAAGTACTTCTTATGACTTTATGTTGCATGATCACAAGCTAAAATTCATGTATGCAAATACATACATACCTTGGATATACTTCATGAGACAAACTATAGTTCATATATCGATTTTTTTTAAATATCAAACATATATTAAATTGTTTGCTTAAATACATTCATATAAAACAAACTAACATGTCATATCAAACAATCAAAAGGTCAAATCATAGTAGATCTATTGCAGCTGAAAAAATCTACAATTACACACAACTTTCAGTTTTAATCATTAAATTAAGTTACAACTTTGTGAGGTCTTGTGACATAAGCCCATCCAAACACCAAGAATAATATTGTGGGGAAAAAAGTATTATTCCAACAATATTTGCTGGGGAACTCCTATATTTTATAGGAAGTAAAAGTATATTTAAGCTTTTTTTTTACCGTATATGGTAATAATTGGGTATTCCAATAGGCATATTGGAAAATCCAATTTGAAACGTTCACTTAATCTAACTCGAACTGTTTCCCCCTGAATTCTTGACACAAGAGGGGTGTTTAAGAGGTGTTTGGATTGTATAATTTGAAGAAGGAAAAGAAACAAGGAACACACCCTATTTTTTGGGTGTTTAGATTATAAAATTCGAATTGGTGGAAAAACTCATTTAGGATTACAGAATCCTAAAATCTCATGGGCATTCTCGTAAAAAAAATTGGGCGCATGAGAATGTCATAGGGTAGGAAAAGTGATTGAACCAATCTTAAAAGTTCTCGCTGAAAAATGTCGAGCGGCTGTTAATTGCTACTGATACAAGGGAATGAGCAATTTTGAAACAGAGAAGAACATTTTGAATTCTGCTCTTCTCCCAGCAAGTTTTGCTCCCACCCAACCAAACTGACCAAAATACCCCTGCGTTAGTTAAGTAACGCATGTGTAAACATCTGCGTTAGTTAAGTCACGCAGCGTTACTTAACTAACACAAGTGAAAAACACTACGTGAGTTAACTTACGCAGAAATTAATACCTGTGTGAGTTAACTCACGCCCAGTCTGTGCAGCAAGCCAGAACTGCAGTGACCTCTATTTTCCCTAAATTTTTCATTCCTTCATTCATTTATTCAGTCAATTGCATACATTTTTCATCATTCATTCAATCAAGCATTCACTCATAATTAAATTACGATAAATAAAGGAATAAAATAACTGAAAATGTCATAAAAACGCCAAAAAGTGGAAATGTATTACAATTACATCCAAATTCGACAAAATGTCATAAAAAACTACAAAAGTCATAATGCCAAAACCCTACTCCTGTGGACTCCTACTCCTCCTCCGCAAAACCGGCATCTGCTCCAGCATGCTCCACTCAGACTGTATGCCCTGCATCAAGCGAAGAACCTCCTCTGGATTACGAAACAAATCAGGATGCCCCATTGCACTGTCCACTCTGGCTCTGATGTTGCTGATGATCTGATATGGGTCGGGAGGATGTATGACCCGTTGCTGCTCAACAATAACCTCCTCGTATGGAGGGACAAGACGAGGATGGGCATCAACTTTGTAGTCAGGAATGGCCGCAAAGGGGTTCACAATATGATGTGATACTCTAATGAACCATCTCATGTACCCCCTAGAATGGTTTCACAGCTTGTTATTCGGAACCAGATCACCCCTCTCCTGCATGTAGAGCAAACTCAAGGTCATAGCCACGTCCTCTGGCGCAAGAAGCCTAATGTGTGTAGGAGGCCTGGGAACAATCTGGACATACCCGTACTGCCTAAGAACCCGCTCTGGCAAGTGACGGACCCTTCTATCTTTGTCGACCATGATCCATCCGGGGTACCAACATATGTCCTGAAAGGGCGTGATGTGTCGTTGTCTCTCGTGCCCCCAATCTGCCTCTCCCTCGGCCAGCCAAAGGAGGGAGTACTGCTTGCTTCTCCCTTTGTGCACGACTGGTAGAATGTTGCACTCTCCCTAACCTAAGTCTGTCATTCGTCACCTCAAGCGGCCTTTGAGACATATTCCTCCGAGACATATCTGCACAATATTTCAAAAAGCAAAAAATCAATGAGACATTTTCATACGACATTGTGTCATTTTCAACAATTCAACAACAACAACACTTATATTTGGGCAGTGTCATTTCAATCCTTAAACTACCACATTGCTCTCAAACATATTATAATCAACATTAACAAACCATATTCTAACTAATTTCATCATTAGCAATCTAAAAAACAAAAACAAAAAAATTCATTGAGACATTTTACCAAACACACAGAGTGTAATTTTCAAACAACTAAGAAATCTAACAATTTTCAAACCTTAAACTACCACATTGTACTCTAAACAACATCCAAACAACAATTCCTAACTTAATTCATCACTAACAATCCTAAAAACTAACATGCAAGCCAAATTTCTAAAAACCTAAAAATATCTAATTTCTTCAAAAAAATCACAAAATTTGAACAAAAAATAAGCAATGATGTAGAATAAGAAACACTTACTTGTTCAATTGCGTGATTTGATGATGATTTGCTTGAGTTTGGTTAAATTCGCACTTGGAGGGAAAAAATCGTATTTAGGATGAAAAGAAAAATGAGGTGTTGTGTTTCTGTTGCTGTCATATACACTTAAGTCACACAGAGAATATAACATGCGTTAGTTAAATCACGCTGCGTGTGTTAACTAACACATGGGTATGGTCAATTCAGTTGGGTGCGAGTGAATTTTGTTGGGAGAAGAGCAGAATTCGAACATTTTTTTCCTCTTGATTTGGGGAAATGAAAATGGGTTCAATTTTTAGTTCTTGGGCCAACCACAAAACTATCGTTAAGCCCAGGAAGAGAAAGAGATTGTCATTTGAAAATTGCTCCTCTTCCAATCAATATTGCTCATTCCCACATAAACTACCGAAAATAACTCCAACTTAAGTTAACTCACATTCGGTGATAACCAACGCGAGTTAAATGCCGTTGATAAATAAAAAATAATCCACGAGACTTAAGTCCCGCTGCCAGCCACACAATGGTTTTACCTTAGGATAGTGTAAAAATTACGCTTAGTCAACAGCCACATAATGTAATTGTGATTAATTATTGATTAAAACTTTAGGATATACTAGATATTGACTTGTCCAAAAATAAAACACCTAATATTGTACCATCTTCGTTCATGTGTATCATTTTTTTTACTTGTGGTTAATCTCTACCAATTTAACGTGTCTATTAAGATATTTGACTTCTAGTGACTTAGATTCTCTGTGCATGTTATAAAACCAATGATTGGCAATCAAACATATAAATTTTTTTTTAATTAGAGTTGTAAAGAGAACTATGTTGTCAACTCTCTTAACATCATGTTAATATTTCACATGTTGATTTAATCACTAGTATGTAATTGATTTTGAAATATGAGGAATGTCAAAACGCATGTAACATTTCCAAAATGTATTAAGTATATGTTTGGATTGACAATGAACTTCACAAAATTATAATAGAATTTAATTGTTTTTAAACTCCAGATATAGTTTCATTGAGATTAGGGTGACTATGATTTCGATAAACTCATAGTCAGTGAAAAATATGCAAAGACTCTCACAAAGGTGAACCCCAAATGCATGACAATGTCATGATTTTTTTTTTTTATCTAACCTATATGCCACCTCACAACCAACTTTTTTTCTTTCAATTTTAAATATATTACTATTAAAATAAATAAATACTCAATTTTTTGTAAAAAAAAGTCAACTTTTACTACTCCCGCATCAAATTATAATTAGGGTTTACTAACATGTGCAATATTGCACATGTTAAAACAACTAATAATAGTTGCTTAAATAAAACTAATAATAGTAACAATTTTTTGAAAAACAACAATTATTTATTCAAAAATTTTATATTTAATATTGAACATACAAGTTCCAATACAAAATTTCTATTTTAAACTTCTTAACATGTACAAATTTGCAGTCTCAAAATTATTGTCACTTTAAATGATCAATGCATCATTTATCATTCCCCTTTATCTACTCTTATTTATTGATTTTCACTTCATTTAACTACTCCGCTAACTATAATTAATAAGTGTGTTTTAATGAATGATATACTAATTTTTTCATTTTTTTAAAGAAAATACTAATTTTATCACTAAAATCAATAAAACTAATCATTTTTTAAGAACCGTGAATAATTCAAATATAACAATTAAACTAAAACGGAGGGAGTACATCGTTAGAAAGTCATTGGCCACCAGTTTTGTTTCTTCTAGTTTTTAACATATTATTAATATTTTTATTTCAAAAAAGCACTTATTATTAATATATATTTTTTTGCTCTAAAAAAATTATTCACATTTAATTTGAATGATAAATAATTTTTTTCTTCTTTAAATTTTTTTATTTATAAAATTAATTTATATTCATTAAAAAATATTAATTTATATAAAATATTTGTATGGTGATTATATGATATTATATATAATTAAATTCTTTAAAATATCATATTAAATATAAAAAAGGAGTATCATCTCATTGATCTATTTTAACTTGTTAGGTGTGTATGGTTTAGCTTTTACACGAGTTGATTTTGAGTGAATTGATTATGTAAAATTGATATTGGATAAAAAAGTGTTGAATGTAAATTGATTTATGTTTGAATGGTTTTATATAAAAGTGGATTTAACAATAAATTTAAGGCTATAATCAATCATAAAAGCCAAAAGCTACAAACTGTAGCTTCAAGTAGAATCAACTATACAAACAAAATCAAATCTACTTTAAATCATTCAAACATCATAAAATCAATTCTACAACCTCTAAAATCACTTTTGACCATCTAGAATTGAAATCAAATACATGCTAATCTATTCAAACAAAGATCAACTTGTTTACCTCAATACATTCATATAAAACAAACTTGTAAACAAACCAGCATGTCATATCGGAGGATATGTTGCAATTGAAAATTTCTATGATTAGACACCATTTTTAGTTTAAGTCATTGAATTAAATTACAACTTTACGAAGTCTTGTGACATAAATCCACCCAAAGACCAAGAATAAAACTGTGGGAAAAATGACTGCACCAAAACTGTGGGAAAAAAAAAAGTATTACTTCTACGATATTTTTTAGGAAGTAAAAGTATATTTGGTCAAAAAAAAAAAGAGGAAGTAAAAGTATATCTAAACATATTTTTTTTTACATGTATGGTAATAATTAAGTATTCCAATGGGCATATTGGGAAATCCAATTTGAAACGTTCACTTGAAACCTCTTCCTTTCTTTTTCACTACACTCATTGTGACTACACTCTGTTCTCAAACACTCCAACACGACACAACACAAACCTATTCATTCTTGTCGTTTTCCTGTGTTATCTCTCTTTTTTCAAATTCACTCGAAGATGGAAGTTGAAGTGATGAAAACGACGACGTATCAAGCTGAACCGGGTTCATCTTCAAAGAGCAACAAGAAAATGGATAGTTTCAGAACCGAGATTGATACTTCTGCTCCATTTGAATCTGTGAAAGAAGCTGTTAACCTCTTCGGTGGTGTTGGTTACTGGAAACCCTTTCACAATCTTCCATCTCTCACTTCTCATTCTAAGGTTCTCTCTCTCTCTCTCTCTCTCTCTCTCTCTCTCTCTCTATATATATATATATATATATATATATATATATTTTTTGTTTTTTTTTTATTTAATTATTTTTTTTTTTTTTTTATTTTTATTTTTGTAT
>Ga0228710_1003064_pt1 | contig 26635 bp, 11 predicted proteins | sample MedpolnodulmetaG_FD_177995 | JGI IMG/M metagenome (GOLD analysis project Ga0228710, IMG submission 177995) | Root nodule microbial communities from Medicago polymorpha collected in Santa Monica, California, United States - pink nodules | ecosystem: Host-associated > Plants > Roots > Nodule... | reverse complement strand
TTGACATTTTTTGAACATAATATGAATATATAAATGTCGAATATAATAAACAGACATAACATGGATACAATTTGAACATAAAAGAGTTATAATTTTGCCATTTATATGAACATAAAATGGCTATTAAGGACGAAACAAAATAAAAAAAATTGTGAGGATGAAAACATTCAGTTTAATTTTTTAGGGACTAAAATCAAAATTCGCTATATTTATAAGGACGAAAAACTTATTTAACCCAAAAAAAAATGATACAAAAGAGATGTTCCTTTCGTTAATGAATAAGAGCTGGACCTGGGTGGAGGATTCATCCCTACAGCCTTCCAATCAAGCATTGCTTGGTGCAAAAATTGCCAACTTGAAAAAAATACGCCACCAAAAACAGAATCTCGAACAATTCCAGAACGCAGACCTCTCCACAATGTACTCCATCCTTCCAAAGATATAATGTTTGAGGGCCTTCTCACATTGCCAACCGATGGAGGCAACCCAGATCCTGTCATTGCCCATGGATACTCAAGTAAAGCACCTGATATGTTAGTATTCTTGGTTGTTAGGGTAGACAAGAGACCAACATAATGATTCAAAGACTTCTTGTCTGGATAGCAGCCATTGAGTAATCTTGCAATTAGCGGTTTGCGAGCCCCCTCTTCCAGTGAAAAGTTAGAGTTTGGAACATAAGAAGCAGAGGCAGCCTGCATACGAAGCTTGATGAGTTCAAATGGAGAGCTTATGAGTGTCTCTGTGGCACCAGCAGCCATGCCAGCCAAAAAAGCCTCAGAAGCAGTGACGTAGTTATTTTCCCGACCATCTGCCAAAAATGCACTCGTGAGCACCAAAGTCACTCACTCTCCACCCAAAAAAAAGCACCATAGTCACAAATAACAAACTCTGAAAGGTATTGGGCAATAAAAACAAACGAACTTACCTTTACAAAAAGCTGTCAGGATTTCGTAAACCCCAAATCGTGCTCCAAGACCAAAAATCCTTCCAAATGCCAACCAACCAAAACCACTAAACATACCTGAAACACTCAAATGTAACAAGACACCAGAGTTAGCACTAAGCATACATAATATATCTTTTTGTGCATTGATCCAATAGGAGCATAAAGTTTGTTTCATAAAACCAATAACACAGAACCGAATCTAAAAATGCTAAACAAGATGACTAGGGTCTTTCTCCTCTCTCTCTCTGTCATACTTCTCACTCCTTAGATTCCCCTCAACTAATCAAACCATTTGGGCCAATTAGTTTCCTTCCTCTTTTCCTATGAACCAAACACATTGATGGAAGATTCTGGAAGCAATCGATCAAAGTAACCATTATATTGTAACTGACTCCAGTAAAGTTTTGCTAGGATTTCTAGCAATCGACTCCTAGCGGTTGTCGATCGTATTCGCAAAATAAATTAGGGATAGGATTGCCATTTAATTGACCACTACCTGACAATTGTTAGAAACCATATAAAACTTAACTGTAGTTAGATAATGGTTACTTCGATCAATCCCTTCGAGAATCTTCCATCAATGTGTTTGGTTCAGAGGAAAAGACGAAGGAAAGGAAACTAATGCACACACAACTAAACACCCACTGTATGCATGGAATGGAAGTAGCAATGGTGTTAGACAACAACAACAACTCAACATTCCGATGAATATATCTCATGCATACACACACACACACCTAAATCCAGTTCTATTCTCTTAGACAATTTATCAAACAGTTGGAAGGTCCCAGAAAAGATAGAACATACCTGCATTGCCTGAGACTGCGAATACTCTCTTAACAATCTGATTAGCATTCAATTCTTTACCAGCACTAGAACCAACCTATGAATTAACAAGAAAAACATTCTTATGAGCATAATCAAATTGATATTAGTAGTTAATTAGAAGGAGTTGTGAAAGTCAGAACCTGAGTGAGGACTTTGATAGTGTCAAGAGGATATGTGAAAGTTGTGGCTAAAGCTATTGACCCAGCAGCGGTAACCCCGTGAAGAGCGAAAATCTGATTCTTTGATAACTCCTTCTTCATTTTAACACCTGAAAAGGAAAATGAAAATGAAAATGATGAGAAATACTGTAATAATAATTTATATTTATATTGATTGGAATTGGAATGAATAAAACCTTGGTTAAACCCTACTAATTCTCAAACGGGTGCTACCTATACAAATACAATGGCTTAGCGCTGCTTGAAGAATATGATGGCGACTATGGGTGAAGCTGTTTTGAGGCTATATTTCATGTTTGGTTTGTCCAGTAAAGAGGAAAAAAATATAAAGTTTTATGTATAGGGAAATATATTTTAAATAGTGTTTATATGTTTGAGTTTAATGATTATTTATCATTTTCTTTATCTATAAAAAAATTATATTGTTTTTGAATAATCCCAACAGGTCCGAGGTAAAGTATTTTTAAAAAAAATACTAGTAAATATAATCATCCTTTTTTAGAAGTCCATTTGATATTTTTATTACATGATGTTTAAAATATATTTTTCCCATTGCTAACTTTATGTGTCAACAAATTAGTACAATTAGGAATAAAGTGAAAAATATGGGACTAGATTCTATAGATGCTCTAACCAAACTAGTATAAACAACTCTCAAACTATAAACAAGTCTATGAACTTGCCACCATACAAAAGCGAGTTGAAAATCATGAGATTCCAAACTCATTAATATATATCTTATAGTGCCACTCCCAATCATCAGCATTTCATAGACTTGAGTTTATCCTCATTGGCTGTTCCTTGGGAAATGCAACTCCTTTTGATTCCATGTTCTTGAATTCTCTTATTGGTGTTCCATCCAAAGAGAAGCTGCATTCAATCAAACACATGCTCATCAATAATCAATTCATTTTTTGAAATTTAAACATTTTGAAGAATTCTAAATGTAACAATTATCGATACTTTAGTTTGAAGATGTGGTTGGAATCTGATATATGCAAAGTGTCCAACGCCAACGTATGTAGTTAAATTTAATTATTTTCATTTATTTAAATTATTAACGATGCATATGTGTCTTGTGTCTGGTATTGTGATATTTGTAAAAGTGCTTACACAATGCGTTGAGGATTCCAAAGAATAGAATAGGTGTGGAAATCAGCAGTTGGATCAAACCATAGATGAAATTGCTGCTCTCTATTGCCTTTTCCTTGACTAAACACATTAGAGTGAAGAGTGTATGGTTCTCCACTCACATTCCCCAATTTGATCCTTTTGATGACAACTGCATGCCATGGTAAAAATAATTAACACATGATCAGGAACTTAAAAGTTCAAAAATTGCTATATATTATTGTAGCATTAATAAATAGCACGGTAACCATTATTTGTACTTACATAATAAGCAGTGACGGTACCAACAGAATTTCCAGCAACAAGTTTAAGCTGCATATCAATGTTGCCAAAGAGATATTCATTCTTGGATTGAAACCCTGAACCAGAGGCTTTGTCAAGGGAAAGAGTGAGAAGTTGACCGTTGTTGAGTATCTTGGCACGACCATCACCTCAAGTTATATCAAAGTTTTGGTGGAAGTTTCCTGATGCATCAACGACCATTACAGAGGCAAAAATCAATAGAGATAGGAGGATCAAACAATTATGAGTAAATGTCATGATTGATATTTGAAGGTGTGTGTATATCTTGGTAGAATTTGCTTTGGTAGTGGTGATGAAATGTTGAAAGGATGATTGTGGCTGAGAAGTGGGAATGGTATTTATAGATAGATGTGTGGAAGGATAGAAGGAACAGAGGAAAGTGCACTCGATCGGATGTTGCTATGGACAACTGTAGTATTCCCAAGAGTTGGCACAGATATTAAATAAATAGAGGCAAGTTGTTTTGTTTTTAATCAAATAACCTATCGACTAGTGAATAAGTAAAAGTCTGGGGTTTAGACCACCGGTCTCAGCATATATAAGAAAATGTCTTTAATAACTAAGTTATACATGTTCTCGGAAGTAATAGAGGCAAGTTTTAATAGGTGCTCCATCTAAAATATTACAAAAACTTAAATATCATTTGAAACTCTAATGATGGTCAAAAGTAAAGTTTTCATTCCAAGTCTTCCTTGGTCACGATCCCAAATAAAAAATATTTGCACACACATAAATGAAACAAATTAAAAGAAAAAAATTAAATGATAAAAAATGATGTGATTAATTTTTTTTAATCTCCAAAAAAAATGTTTTTCTTTTAATATTTTGTTTATTTGTATGTGTGCCCTAATGTTTTTAAATTGGAGTTGCAATCATGTATGTTTTTTTAAAACTCGATATCCAATCCAAAGATCGACTAATACAGAAGTTCAATCCCTTGTCTAAATTTCACATTGCTTTAAGTTTTTACACAAAATTAAGTAAAACAATACTAGTTGATTAATAGACACATCCATTTTTATTACATTAACTCTATTTATTTGTGTTTTTGATTAATTGACTTGTTAGTTGATAATGTTTTTGGTTAATGAAAAGTTGAAATCAAAACTATATGCCTCGTGTAATTGAAGATTTTGTTAATATCTGCAAGTGGCTGTCACTCGTTTTTTTGTAGACAACCCAACATTTGAGACTTAAAAGTACTAGTGGTAATGAAATGTCTTTAGAAGACGCGCATTCACATATTTTATGGCTATTTGAAAGTGCAGAGTTGGTTCCAATGTTTAAGTGGGGTCCCAAATCTCAATAATTTCGTCATGGGCAGGCACGTCCCAGCCAATATACGAACACCGCCATAAGACCGCTAACGGATAGGGCTCTGCAAGCAAAGTGATACTTGTAGGTCGCTTGGGGGGCATGATGTATAAAAGCAACATAAAATATAATCAACTGAATAAGAAAGAATATGATAATATAATGAGGAACTAAATGCTTATTCCATCATGTGTTACAATGTTAGGTGCACGAAGGATATTTGTGTTTGAACAGGCTCTAAGTTTTGCCTGAAGAGGATGAATGAACTTAAGGTGGTTGCGGATTGGTGGAAGGAAATGCTCAGTGGATGAAGGGGTAACCAAGATATGAGGTGGATTGCAAACACTATGACGCACAAATCAATACAAGTTTCAGATGGCAGAGAGGGTAGAATACAACATACATTGAGAGATGGTGAAAAATTGTTTTTATAGGCTCCAAAAAGAGTCGTTGTGTAGTAATGGGACACCGTTATGGACAATGCCAATCAATGCCGAGCTTGATCACGAGCCATGGAGCAAATATGTGACATTATGAGACAAAGGAAATTTGAGGCTTGAGAACAGGCTATGCTTGTTTGGGTCTATATAGAAATGGACCCTAATATGATGGCGGATTGACATTTTGGCCAATCAAGAACCATATCATGTTTACTATTTTTTATTTTATGTTTAAATATCTAACATTTTGTTTTTAACAAAATTTCATTAATCTTAGATCCTTTAAACTTTTTCCTTTGCTCTTCTATCATGTTCTAAAGTCTAAACTATCAATGCGCTCGTACTCGCGCACATAATAAAGACAACAAATAACAAAAAGACATCGTAAAATAACGAAAATATGATCCAAAATAATGTATTGACGTTGTATCGTATCAGGAATTTCAATTTTTTTATACATAAAGATAAAATATTTTATAAATCTTTTTCTTTAAAATTGAAGGTTTACACTTCCCAGTGTTCCACACTAGTTTATAGTAATTGGGCCACAAGTTTCAATTAAACAAGCCCAATAAAACACGACCCGATAGAACATAAAACCCTAATTCACAGTCATATAAAAAAGACTCAGCTTCCTTCTCCACTCTTCGTTTGCCCAGCCGATCTCAAACCTCCTCTGCAACAATGGTAAACTCCTCTCTTCCCTTATCTTTACATTCAACAAAAATTTCATTCATAGATCTCACTTTATGTCAAATTGATTCAATTTTCTGTTGTTATAGGTGAACGTTCCAAAGACAAAGAAAACCTACTGCAAAAGCAAGGAGTGCAAGAAGCACACCTTACACAAAGTCACCCAATACAAAAAGGGTAAAGATTCCATCGCTGCTCAGGGAAAACGTCGTTATGACCGTAAACAATCTGGTTATGGTGGACAGACCAAACCCGTCTTTCACAAAAAGGTAAAATTACAATTGACCTTAAATCTTGACTAGTAATTAGTAATTAAGAGGTTAATTAAGTTATTTGTTTTTATTGTTGTGTGTTTGAATTAGGCAAAAACCACTAAGAAAATTGTGTTGAGGCTTCAGTGTCAAGGTTGCAAGCATGTTTCACAACACGCAATTAAGGTAAGCGTGTTTGTTTATGTAGTGAAATTTGTTCTATTTTTGGGTTCTGTGGGTAATGGGATGTTTTTGTTTGTGTTTGCAGAGGTGCAAGCACTTTGAGATTGGTGGTGACAAGAAGGGAAAAGGAACATCTCTGTTTTAGGTGGAAAATTACAAGATTTTTGCAGTTTTACTGTGTTTTTCTTTTGTACCCATCTTTCGATTTTTCATTTTGCAGAAATACTTTGTTATTAGACTATTGTTCTAAGATTTCTAATGGATTGTTATTTTACTTTTCTTAATTTTGTTTTTTGCAATTCCATCACGTTTTTACTTCTTTATGCTATTGCTTGATTGATTGGAACTCTAGTTTTAGCTAGAAATGAATCAACATTAATTTTATTAGAAACGATTTTACTGGAGTGGTGCCTGGAATCTTCGTTATAGTGGAACCATTACTTTCATTTCTAGTAATGAAAGAAGTGGTGAGATAGAGGTTCCCTTCTCATATTAACTCTCAAAAGTGTAGAGGAATGGTGCAATAATTCCTATTAGTAATTCTTGTTGTGTGTTCTCTTCTGATCTATTCTTATGTTAATCACACTTCTGGTATGTGATTATGTTAATTCTTCTGTGATTGTGAGTTGAATTAATGTTATCACTACTTAATTTCCTCACTTTTTAAAAGAAAAAGGGAGTATACTCATGTTTATTAGAAAGCATGGTTATTGTAGTGTTGCATTGATGGGTAAACTAGTGAAGTATTGGTCTGTCTTATAAACGACATAAAGGAATATTTTATGCAAATTAGAATTGATGCATTGTTTACTTTTGTAAACTTGTGTCAAGCTAATCTTTTGTATATTATCCACTTCTATTACAAACATGCATAAATGGTTAGTTTTTTTTATTGTGGGACATTAATGGTTGAATTTTAGCTGAGTAAGGTTGCTGCATTTGATGTTAGAATCAGCTCTCCTAGAGGTGATTTATGTGAAACGAATAAAATAACTATGATTATTTTAACACTGATAGACTCGAGTAGATAACAACGTTCTTGCAATATTAGATAAATAAAGAAAATTTTCATGTTAAATTAGATTGGGACGCTGGTCACTACCAAAAAAAAGATTGGGGACGTTGGTTTGATCCCACTACCAATATTTTATTGCTGTCAATTTTTAAAGAACAAGGTTGTTTGTTTCATGGTTGAAAATAGGTTGATGGTGTTGCGCCCTTGATACCTCTAATTATTGGTTTTACCTGATAGAACTCGTCCTTGAGCTCCATATGGTTAATTTGATTAGAAAAGAGAGTTAAATTGACCCAAAAAAAAGGTTGAATTTTCCTTCAAAATAAGGTAGGTTAGATTGCAGTTTTGGTTACTCTGTTAAATTTTGGTCGACCTATTTCTAAGTTTGGTCATATACTTTTACAATTTTTGAAATTGGATTCAACACTTTTAATGTTCGAGAACTTTTTTGATATGGATGCCACAATTTATTTAAATATATTATTAATTTATTTTATAGCTAAAAATTTAACTGTTCTTCAAAACAAAGTATTTCTTCAAAACAAAAGTATTTCTTCAAAACAAAGTATTACTTAACCTAAATTAACCAAAATAGAGTACTTAACCAAAAGAGTACTTAAGATGACATAGGCTTAAAAAGTGCATTAACCTTACATAACCATAACCTAAATAGAGAACTTGATCATAACTAGTACTTTAGAGTACTTAACCTTACATAACCAAAATTAACCAAAATATAAGATAAAGAGTACTTGACATTAAATAACCTAATATAACCAAAATATAACATCAGTCTGATTGTCATTCATTGCCAATCCTAAAAGTTTTGTTCACTGATTGTTGAGTCCCCACAGTTGCCATATCATCACTTTTCCTTTTAGCTCCTGCAAACCATGACCTTCTAGGCACAAATAAAGATGAATCACCAACATTAACATGCTTGCCAGATGTGTTGTTGGTTGTAGCAGTTACATGAGAAGCAGTCACATGATTAGCAGTTACAGGAGCAGTAGTTACAGAACCAACATGGTTGTTTGTAGCAGCAGTACCAGATGTAACATTTGTAGGCCCTTTGGTGTTTGACTTTGCAGCAGCAGTCTTAGTATTATTTTTGCTTGTTTTAGGTGCCACAGTTGCAGGTGCATTGGTGTTGGGATCTCTAGCAGGTTGTATGACAGAAGATGTTGCAGTTGCAGGTGCATTTGTGTTGACTGAAGCTTGTGCATTTGAAGCCTCAGGGTGTTGAATATCAGTATTATTCTACAATATCACAAAGTGTGTTATATATCAGAAAATGTGTTATATATCAGAAAGTGTTATAACCTAGAAAGTGTGTTATTACCTTGTTCCCTCTAGGTCTAATTGACCTATCAACAGTTGTTTTACCCTTACAAGTCCTCATGTTATGTCCAAGTTCCTTACATCTTGTGCACCTCACAGTCTCCTGATTTCTCTTTCCCTTCTTGCTATTTGACTTAGGCTCATCATTATCCTTCCTCCTAAGTTTCTTTGGCCTCCCAGGTGCCCTTCTAACTAAAGGTGGCAGTATTGGTGGAAGGTTCTCTTCTGGCCATAGCTTTGGTCCATTTGAAGGCATGATCAGATTACCATATGTATCCAAGAAAGTTTGCTTCCTGTTATGTGAAACCAACTAGATTATACTCAATTAACCACTTAAATTAAGAATACATAAAGCATATAAAATTACAACTCACCTGTACCAATGTGCCACATATTCATCTGGGTTTTGGTTATATTAGTAGATTGCTGCAACAACATGTGGGCAAGGAATACCACTTAATTCCCACCTTCTACATGCACATGTCCTCTCTTTGAGATTAATCACATAAGTATCACTTCCATCAGAAGCACTAAAGTGAGCATATTCCCTATCACCATGCCAAGTTGGTGACCAATTATTTGCATCCTTCTTAGCCTTGTCCAATATCTTTTTGATCATTGGACAAATTTCACCAGAATACCTCAACATGTAGTTCCTTAATCTAACTATCATATTAGTCATATAGAACTTCAGTCCCTCAATAAGTGAAATAACTGGTTGGTCCCTTAACTCAATTATTGAAGCGTTAAATGCCTCACACATGTTATTGACTTGTAAGTCACAACATGTGTGAGTACTGTATCCTGCCCGACTCTACATACCTGGTGGATATTGCCTCATCTCATCCCAAGCTGTCTCACTAAGACTTTTCAGTTTGTCCATAGCCCTGTTAGAATCATGCATAGTATTTGCCCTAGCTGCAGCCCACAAAGCTTCTTTTAAGTGCTCACCAACATGTCTTTTTTCCTAAAATTCCCATACAAATGTCTCACACACAGTCTATGCTCAACATTATTACCAATAGAAGCTATTGTATTCACCAGACCCTTGATCATTACAAACAATACAAAATTAAACTACATAATATTAAGTTAAACGCAGACAAATAAGTAAATAGTTAGAAAATTACCTTTTGCTGGTCTGATATGAAAGACCATCTTTTGAATTGAATCCCTATCAGTTTTCAAAGGCCTAAGACCATCACTCAACTCCCAACCTGGACTGACATAAAACAACTTATACTCACCTTCCACACCAACCTCTCTCACTAGTTTGTCCAAATCTTTGAGGTTTGTCTGATCTATGTCTAACTCACCACCAAATTCATATACTTCACCCTTCTTATAAGCTATAACAGGGTCAGAAATGAAATACTCTTTGTGGTGAAACCTTATCTTCAATGAATGGTCCTCAACAGCCCCTACAAAGATTGAATACATACCATTTAATATTTAATTCATAGTGTATTACAACTGTATGAATACTGTATTTTCATACAGTATTTATACTCATACTTCTTTCATACGAATGTAAACCAAAAAAGCCATATAAAATTAACATTTTCCAGTTATTCAACCTTGCATAATTATATACAGTATTCAATACTTCCAACAACCCTTTTTTATTCAGAAATAATGTAACATGAGCTTTTCTTTATAGTTAACAGACATATGAAAACAAAAAAACGCTTACTTTGAAGAAACCATGTCGGGAATCTGTCCAGAGAACACGTTTCCTTGAGTTGATGGAACTTCCATATTTGAATCTTTCGTCTTCTCTGAACCTTTAGTCGTCGTCGCATCCTTTTTCTTATTCTTTGTTCCTGTACTCCCCGTCGCATCTTTATTCTTCTTCGTCGAACCCGTACTCGTCGTCGCCTTTCCATCTTCTTTCCATTTCATTTTCGCAACAAACAGAGATGAAGAATAACCTGACAATCGATTTGTGAAGGATATTCGATTTCGGAAACGATTTGGGAAGGAGATTATGGATGAAGAATTGATTTGGAAACTTAAGGGTTTGTGGTTTTTCCCTAATGTTAAAATTTGGGAAAAAGTTTAACCCTAGAATCTGAAAGAAACTCTCACATGCCAATCCTTATCTATTTTTTCTTATTCAAGTATTACACAGGTGGCGTTTTGATTTAAAAAAATTGGGAAAATACACATGTGGCATGCCAGTACCATTAATCAAGTGCCACCTCAGCGTTGACCAGGTCAAAATTGAACAAAATGTCACTTTTGCAAAGGGGCTAAAACATAGGGGGCTAAATTTTCATTTTTTTAATAGGGAGCCAAAATCGCAACATTATCAAAATTAGGGGGGTCAAAACTGTAGTTTAGCCTTTTATTAATGGTAATATATCAATTAATTCAACAAAACAAAGTTCAAACCAATTTCATGGAAGTCTAAAAATCAAAATCAATTCACCTATAACGAGCATGATTAATGAGGTAGATGAGGGAGGGGGTGATGCCAATTTATTTATTTTAAAACGAGATGCTGAGTGTTGTTGAAGCTACTGGTCGTGAGTTGATGTTGAACTGTTGATGATGATGAAGGGTGTTAAGAAAATTTCACAACTATTAATAGAATATAGGGTTAAATAAGTTTTTCGTCCTTATAAATATAGCGAATTTTGATTTTAGTTCCTAAAAAATTAAACGGAGTGTTTTCATCCTCACAAATTTTTTTATTTTGTTTCTCGTCCTTAATGGCCATTTTATGTTTATATAAATGGCAAAATTATAACTCTTTTATGTTCAAATTGTATCCATGTTATGTACGTTTATTATATTCGACATTTATATATTCATATTATGTTAAAAAAATGTCAAAAACACGTTAAAATTATATCCATTAAGGACCAAAAACAAAATAAAAAGTTTTGTGAGGATGAAAACATTCAGTTTAATTTTATAGGGACTAAAATCAAAATTCCTTATATTTATAGGGACGAAAAACTTATTTAACCCTAAAATATATAAATAACTACAACTAATTTATTAAACTAAAAAATTCCGAGTTATAAAAAATAATTATTAATATATTTAATTAAAATGCTGATGTGACATTTACATTAAACTTTTTTGATACATCACTTTTAATTTAAGTGTTGGATCCAATTTTAAAAATTGTACAAATAGGAGGACCATTGCGAAATTAAATATATGGAGACCAAAATCCAAAAATTGATAAAGCATTGGGATTGAAACATAATGACCAAAATCTAAAGATTGACAAAAAAGATCAAAAATACAATTAAGTCAAAAAGTTAATGACTATATTAAATTTAATAAAAAAAATTCAGAACCAATATCAATTTTGCCAGCACAAAAATCCTAATAAAAAAACATGCGTAACTTTTTTTATTTGATATAGTATAATGGTGTGTTACTAATAGTAAAGGGGATTTTGTAAAAAAAATAAATAGTAGAGGAGTTAAATATTTCGAAATAAGAGTTAAAATTACTAGAGTAACTCTTTATTTATTTGATATAATGTTGTTACTCAATTTATGCATATAACTTCCTCTACTCTAAGGAAACGATCACCTATCAAGCTGTGTATAAAAATGTTTCAATCCATGTTTTAACCTATCCACAACATCTTGCAATTTTTTTATTTTTTTTTAAGGAAACAACACCTTGCACCTTATTATTTGGAGATGGCTGGAGTGAGAAGATTTCTACCTCTTGCATGCGTTGTTTTTATGATTGTGCTCTTAGTAGGTAATAATTTCAATTTCGTTATCAATCATAATATTAAATTTTCTTTGTATAAGTCTAGTCCTTTGTATGTTCATCTTTGATTATGATTGGTTACACGGAGATTTTTACAAATTCAATAAGGTAGTATATCCCTTACAGGGCCGTTCCTGTGAAATAGGATGCTCGACACTCTTTTTAAAATAGACCTTTAGTAAAATAAAACGTAATTTTTTTGTGTAACTAAACTTCATTAAAAAAAATCAGAATCAGAAGAACTTCTAAGCATGAAAGGAATTAAAAAAAATTAAGTGAAAGAGGTGAAATTTATCTAACGGTGTTGTTTAGATTTGTCACTCCTCTGTTGTGGAAAAGGGTAAAACGAATGGTTTATGCGAAGAAAAAAAATGATTGTTGTGATTCTTTCAATGAAATAACTTTCCAAATTGACTGATTAAGTGATTATACAAATTAGGGGTGGTTTGATAGGATTAGGTTTATGTACAAAAAGGAGAACTAGAGTCTAAAAAAAAACTCAAACGTGTAGTGAAGAAAGAAAATAATATAACATATTTTTTTTATTTAAGTGGGGGGTGGGTATTAGACTTAACTTTTTATTTGAGGCCTGTAGCATTTAGAGGCCCGGCCTGGTTGAGCACCTTGCACTCCCCCAAGGGCGGACCTGATCCCTTATAAGTCATCCACAGTCTACTATAAGTTTATCCGTCGCAAGTTTGTTTATTATCCATCCGTTATTTTTTAATTCAAGAAATAACTCTTATACCTGTTTTTTTATTGTGTTAACGTGGGTAAGTTGTTTGCAATAATTTTTGTATAATTTTGGATTTCATTTGAATTGTTTAATTATTTATATGCTTTTGATATAAGTATTTTTTTTAGCAAGCTTTTGATATAAGTATAGATGTTTGTTAGTTGTCACTTTTAAATTGTAACACTTTAAAAACTTTTTTATGGACTAACAAAAAAATCTTATCTTGAAGGTACATAAAAAATAATATAATTTAATTTCCTAAAGGGAGTGTTTCTTTAAGGGTATTTTTGACCATAAGAAAAAGCCACCACAAATTAATATATCTTCTTTATATGTTGTTATAGATTATCGAAAAGACGGACCTCTTGCTGCCATCATTTTTGTTTAATACATTTTTCTTATCATTTTAAGATTGATCTATTCCTTTTCACTCGTCTAATGAATTTTTCAATAAATCAAAGACGAAAATATTTACAACATTTTACAGAACAAACTTCCCGATGCATAAATTTTTGCATAAAACTGGTCTCACGAGCCCTTATTCGTACACTAGCTTACTCTGAACAAAAAAAATTGTATCACGAAAACGGAGTAATCCTTTTAAATTTTCTTGTCAATCAGCAGACTTGGTGAGTACACTTGCAAGGTCAATAAAAATAAGAAAATTTCTTTCTATGATATTAATCTTCTTCTTAAAAGTACGATTCATATTTCTTTTCATATTTATATTACATGATATAATATAAATTCCTCACTAATTTTTAATTCAATGAAATAAGATCAATCTTGCTTGCCAGTACAAAAAACTTTCAATTACATAATGTTTTTAGAAATAAGTAAATTGTGATTGAAATGGTATTTGGCTTTTTTTATCTCCCTATATAGTGACCTTTCTGCTTTATGAGATTTGTTTGATGTTCTTTTCCATGGGTTTCGATTTATCTCTCTGATGTTTGCTTGTTTTTTTTTTTTTTTTAATAAAACTTTTTTGATGTGTGACATAGTTGGATAGTTAGGTTCTATAATGTCAACATAGTCAACTTGTTCAAAAGAATGTCAACATAGTTAAGATAAAAGAATCATGCAAATCAATTTTGCTAAAATATAGAACTTTTTTCTTTATGCATTTTGAACTATACATACCAATGGAGATGAAAATCAAAAGAAAACATATTAGTTGTTTATTTTCTTATAAACTAGTCCTAATTTAAAACAGGATGCGACAAAACAATGGGTGATGCTATGAATATTGCTCCATTGATAGGAGAGTTGGATGGACTGAATTGTTGTAAAGACAATCATATAGGTCGCTGCTTTGTAAGTAATAAGAATGATAACACAAATTGTGATCAGAATTGCAGAGATAGCCATTGCGGCAGAGGAGGTCATTGCAAAATTATAGGAAAGAAAGTACCAAAACATGTTTGTCATTGTAATTGTTGATTATTTGTTATTATCAATCAAATCTAGCCATGTTTTTTTTAGAGGTAATCTAGTTATCCAGCCATTTTTTTAATTCTCGCACTCCAAATATTTTATTTCCCCGTTTTGAATTTTATTTTAAGCACTAATTTTTTTCTCATAAAAAGGAATATATGTGTGTGTATTATTTTTTTACTTTTTAATTACGTGGTTAAACATAGACTAAAAAAAATACGTGGTTAAAAATAAATAAATCAAATAATGACATTCATGATTTTTCACCAGCCAATCTGATTTGCTCCCAACATTAATTCATAGATTTTGGGCACACAAAGAATGAGTGACTGTAGGATTCAGCCAAGACGTTGCAATGGACACAAGGAACTACTCTAGGAGGCGCATGTTGTTTCCAAATAATTTTTCAATTATGCGCAACTTTAGTAGGGGAAACATTGACGTTAGTTTCCAGAGACATACATAGGTTATTGGCTGATTTGACAGTATAAATATCGTCAACGGAATGATGCCAGACTCGAGTATCATGCAGATTACGCGTATGGAGTGGCAATCCGGAAATGGTTGAAGCGTCTGAGATGGAAAAGATGTTATATATACATTTTTTTTTTTAGATATTTAGTTTCAAACTTAATTTTTTATTAAAGTATCTTGATAGTATCGTATCTTGAATTTTGAAATTTTTCCGTATTGTTGTATCGTATGAAGTATTTAGGCTTCATAGGACATATCATATACATCATTTATTCATATATTTATACAATTTCTTTAGTCTTGAATTGTTCTCATTCGTGATGTCTCCGGTTAATAGAATATAGGTGTGATATACAATATTGACAATCGTATGTCCAAAAAATAAAATGAACTGTTCCCCTCAAAAAACTTGTTAAAAAAAACTTAGGCTTAAATATGGTACTCGTCCCTGCAAATATGCCTCTTTTAAGTTTTGGTCCCTGTAAATTTTTTTTTTGTTTTTGGTCCCTGTAAAATTTTTTGTTTTTTAAAATAGTCCCTCCAGGGACTATTTTCAGAAACAAATTTTTTTGCAGGGACCTGTTTAAAAAACAAAATATTTTGCAGGGACCAAAAACTACAAAATGGGTCTAGTCATCATGTGCCACGTATACAAATCATCAGAAAAATGGGGTTAGGGACTATTTTAAAAAACAAAAATTTTTGCAGGGACCAAAAACAATTTTATTTTTTTACAGGGATCAAACCTTAAACGAGGCATATTTTCAGGGACGAGTGCAATATTTAAGCCAAAGACGCATAATTAGGAACAGAGTGATTAATAATTAATTATCCAAAATTACATCAACAACACAGTACATTTCTATTATACAGTACCATGATCTTTCTTATTTAAAACTGGTGACATAAGTTTTGTCAGATTCAAATCAAGTGTTGCAAGGTTGAAGAGGAGAGCCACACAAGCACACATTATGAGCATAACAATACTCATCAAACCTTTGCAATTCTCCACCTATTGGAATCTCACCACACAAACTATTGTAGCTCACGTTAAACTCACCCAAAAACATCAGCTTCGTCAATCCCTTAGGTAGCGTACCATAGATTTTATTGTTCCTCAAATCCACAGTCTCCAAATACTTGGACAGCCCAACTTTCCCAATATCAAAAGCCAGTGAGTTCATGCCCAACATTATATGCTGAGTCTTTTTCTTGGACCCAAAAAACACAGAAGCATCACCCTCCAACGCGTTTAGTGACAAGTCCAGATGCTCCAAGTTCAGCTTTACCAGAGACGCGGGAATCTTCCCGGAGAGGAGGTTTCGCGAGATAGTCATTGACATAAAGGATTTTGGGAACGAGCCGTAGGACTCCGGTATTGTACCTGTGAGTTGGTTGCCGTCTAAAGAGATTCTTTCAAGCTTAGGGAGAGAGGAGAGTGTAGCTGGGAGGGGACCAGTGAGTTTGTTGTTGGTGAAGTCGATCGATAATAGGGTTTTGATCTGTGAGAGAGTGTTTGGTATCTCACCGGAGATGCTGGTATGGCTGAGGGTGAGGTACTCAAGTTGGGTGAGTTTGGAGATGGACGGCGGGATAGTGCCGACGAGGTTGGGGATGCGGGAGAGAGAGAAGTCGGCAAGGAAAGGGAGGTTAGTGATGGATGGTGGAAATGGAACAGGTTTCGGGAGGTTGAGGTCGTCGAGACCAAGGTTGGCGACTCGGTCTGAGTCGCATGAGACACCCTTCCATTTGTCGTTGCAGCAGTCATTGTTGGTTGGATCCCATGAAGAGAGTTTGGTTGGGTTGCCAAATTCTTGTTTGATTTGGAGTAGGGCTTTTTTGTCAAGTTGATTGCATTTTTCTGAGAGTGAAGGTATGATGAAGTGTTGTGTGGTTATGATTGGGAGAAGTATTATGCATGAGAGGAAGTACTGTTGCATGGTTGATGCTATAATCTTGTTCTTCTATTCATTTGCTTGCTGTTGGGACATATATATAGGCATATATGGTACCCTTATAGGGTGGATAACGGCCTTAATTGACCATGATAGACAAATGTTTGCTGACCATGGACATGCAAGTAGTGTTAGTACACATAGTTGAGCATATAAAAAAATAGATTTAGTGGTGAGATGAACTAATTTATCTTTTAGGAAAGGTAGAGAGTTACCTGTTACTTTCAGGAAGTTGAATAAAGAGTTACATCTAACATGATGGGGGGTATAAAAATCACCATTTTTTACTTTCCGAGCAGCATGTTGTTTGTTCTACTATAAACGATAAATTCATCGTGCTATGTTCTTGTGCATTCATTACAGCATAGGATGCTCTTCCTTCTTTTTTTAATTGCATTAGTGATAATTGGATTGAAAACTATACTTGGGAATAGCCATTGTAAGTAAACGAATAAGTAACGGGGTTATAAGGCTTTAAGACATGAATTCTAGGATGAGTTAATCCCATTTCATGTACAAGATGTTACCCTAATAATCTTTAGTATTAGAGATAGATATGACAAGTAAAGAGAGTATAGATGGCTAGTAGAGTGAACTAGTTCTATGCAATGTTTGATATAGGTATGGTCACCAATACTAGTAAATGTGCTCAATCAGTATATAATTATGAAAGGTATTTGTTATGATAAATACACTATATGACTGTTTAAGTAAGTGTCTAAGTAAAGTAAAGTTAAAGATAAACTTATTAATACGCTCTGAGTAGGTCACCGTAGCCTATGAAACATGGGTACAAACATAGACATCAGACACGATGCGGATATTGACACGCCGACATCCCTAATAATTTGAGAAAATCACATTATTCAGTGTAATTATAAGTACCGGTGTCGTGTCGGTGTTGGACATCACACATGTCCGACACCGAGACACGCCTTATTCAAGGAGTGTGATCCGTGCTTCATAGCCGGTAGCTATCATGCTAATCGGTAGAGAGAGAACTCCGGGTAAGGAGGAACTTGTAGTAAATTAAAGCATTATAATTCATGAGATAAATGTTTATGTGGACTATGATATGTTGTTATATGTGTGTGTGAAAAATGTCAAGAAATGCATGGCAAACTTGGATGAATAAATAAGAACATTAAGTGAAAAGGTAAATAGCGAGTTACTTACTACTTAGTAAATGAACGAGTTAAGGCTAAGTATATATCATCATAATCCTTATTTAATTATAATCTTGCATCTAGTTGTATTTTACTTCACTTGTTTGTATAAAGCTTTATTAATTTCAATCCACCAGTATAAATTTGAGGACGTTGATTTCAATTTTAGTTCCTTCTTTAATTACAATTGTTTTTTTTTTTGGTGGCCGGAGGTTTGAACCCTGTACTTTGCATATATTATACATTGTTCATAACAACTGAGCTAAGTTCACGATGACAATTACATCTGAAAAGTTGTTTCCGTATCTAAAAACTTTGATTGTTACATCGTATGTCTAGTTTATACTTGTCAAAAAAATGTCTAGTTTATACAATACAACCATTGAAAACTACAATTTTTTAAAGTTTAAAAAAATATGGAGTATTATACAACAATAATAAAAATTTTAAAGACAGAGGCAGTTCTCAATCTGCAGGCTAATTAATTCCTTAAATTTTGCTCAAGTAAGGACGATAGCCCAAGCACCAATTACGTTGGGTTCACAATTTGTGTGGTGTCTGCCCTCCAAATTGGGGGCCTGAGCATTTTCTGCAATTCAAATATCTTATGAACGGCAATTGAAAATTTAGAGAGAAAATGGATGTTATTTGGTTTTCAAATGTTTGGAAAGCTAGAAATGCGTTTATTTTTTCTAAAAAATATTTGGATTGGGAGAAGGTTATGGAAAATTACAAAATTTTAGCTTGGAAAATTCTTAGATATTGAAGTAAAGGGTTAAGTTAACCAGTGGCTCATAAGCTGGTTTTGTTTCTGCACAGTTTGTGTGCTTTTTAGTTGTGTTTCGGATTATTTTTCCAGCTTGCGTTGGAGACCATCTTTCGATTCAGCTTGGTTCACTTGTTAATTATCAAGAAACTGGCATTGCATCGTTTCTTGGTTAGTTCTCTTCAGAGTTATTTGTTTCCGGTCTTTGTGGCTTTCTCATTTTGTCTTTAGGTGTTGATATTTGCCTATGATTATGAGTGATAGTTTTTGTTTGTTGGCTTGTTTTTGGCAGCAAATTTTTAGGCTTGTTGAATTTTGGTGCTTAGAGTAGTAGCAGCAGTGTGTTTTCTTTGAGGGAACTCTTAGTTCTTAGTGAGTGGAGTGACGCTATTCAGAATGTTATTGGTTTGGGGATCATGTTAGATTTCATTTTAGTACTAGTTATAGCTTATTGATCTCTGTCATGAGATTGTTTATAGGGGTAGAGGGAGTATTTGGATTGGTGGAAATAATTGTCAAATTTACTTTGATGTTTTTGAGGTTGACAGGTTGTACACTTTGTTATGAGTAATGATACATAGACATACTTAGGTGGTATACACTCTTGTAGCTTCACATAGAAATGCAACACGTGACATTCTCTCTCTCATTACTCATCACTCAACACGTGTCATGTTTTTGCTGGCTGTGAAAAGGGTGGTACAATGTGTGTATGAAAAAAGGGTGTCTATATATCTTTATTCCTTTGTTATCTATTAGAGTGAGTCTGGTATTGTAATTTTGTATTCTTCACAACTTATTTTGATAGTTTTTTTTTATTTTTTATTAGGGCTTAAATGAACTTTTTGTATTATTGATACATGCAAACTCAATTAACCAACGCATACTCTCACGTCATCACCACATCATTAATGACAATGACAAATCACATTAAAAAAAAACCAGAAATTATAAAATAAGAGGACTAAGTTAGTGGTTTTAAAATGGATGGTCAAAATTCGGTTGAAGTTAAAATAGGGGAATTAAAAGTGCATTTAAGCATTGTATTTATGAAAATATATATCAATATGAGACATATCATATACAGAGAAGTCTCATATTAATTTTGTATTATCACTTTATATACAAATTTAAATTTTAGATGTCGTAAAAAATATATTTGTAAATCATATATTTAAATAAGAAACGAATCTTAACAATATTCTATTAAGAAATATAAATTATAAATTTTAATAATATCTTAATGATTTTTTATTTTATTTTCTAAAATATATTTAAATCTAAAATCTTAAATAGATATTTAGCCATATTATTCACAAAGGTAATTTTCTCCAAACTAGGTCGTGGATATCAAAGGAAACTTGTCCCTTTTTGTCTATTAATGTACTTTTTTTCAATCATCTCAATCGATATATTGTATGCATGCATATTAAACTAGTTTTTATTTTACAAGACATATTAAACTAGTTAATTAATTTGATAGTGGCCAAAGTAAGACTTCTACCTGTTGCTGCCAACAATGGTGTTTTTTGTGTTTTTTTATTTGCATAAATATATGACAATATGAGACATATGATATATGAAGAAGTCTCATGCTAAATTTGTATTCATTGCTCAATATATTAGACTTTTTTTTAAGGAATATTAGACTTAAATTGTACTAATTAATATAAAACATATTTCTAAACCATATCTTAAGGAACAAATCCTAGAAATATTCTACATGGAAATATAAATTATAATGATATTTTATTTTAAACCTAAAGTATATTTAACATCAAAATCTTAGAAAAAGATATTTTGACATATTATTCTCAACATAATTTTCTTCACTCTAGGTCATGGATTTCAAAGGAAACTTGCCACCCTTTTGTCTGTAAATATTCTTTTTTTCTTCAATCCTGGTCTCAATCGATATAAACACATATTACACTAGTTAACTTTTTTTGAACGATATTACACTACTTAACTATTTTGACGATAGAGTAAGATTTCAACTTCTTGTTGCCACCATTGTTATTCTCATATTGTTAATTGGTAAGTATATTTTTAATATATAAGAAATTTTCCTTCTATGATATTAATTTTTTCTTGGGTAGAATTCTATGGTATTAGTTTGCTTGCTGCTCATGATATGTTATTTTTTCATGTTTATAATCGATGATTTACGTTACGTATTAATATTTTTTGGGTAGAATTCTATGATATTAGTTTGCTTGCTGCTTATGATATTATTTTTTTCATGTTTATAGTCGATGATTTACGTTACGTAATGCAATATAAATTCCTCGTTAATTTTTTAATCGGTGACCATAACATTAATCTTATTGTGCCTTTAAAAAAAAAACATTAATCTTTTTATGCTCAAAACAAAGAGAGATTAATCTTAGAGTTACATAATATTTTTTTAAAAATAAATAAAGTGTGATTGAATATATATATATATATATATATATATATATATATATATATATATATATATATATTTCTCATGTCATTCTTTCTTTCAACTATTTTAACATCTCAAATTGTCTTTTAAAACCTCGACCCAACTATGCCCTTATATACGATGATGGTCATTCATTCTAGCATACTAGCCTATATGATTGCAAGTTTTTTTCTATTTTTATTTGAGGCAAAAATTATAAGTTTCTTATCATACATTTTTTTTACTTCATGTTTATGATTATTGATATTTGATATTCATTATCCACCTTTTGTTCTATACAATTAACGACATGCTATTAATTTTATTTTTACATATTAATTTTGTTTTTACAAAATAGGTGTAAATCTAAATTTGCATTTTAATTACCTAATACATTTGTCTCAGTATATAGTGGCCTTTTTTCTTTCTTTATGAGATTTGTTTGATGTTTTTTTCCCATGAATTTTGATTTATGTCTCCAATGTTTTATTTGTTTGTTTAATAAAAAATTTCTTGTTGTATTCCTCAAAAAAAAAAATCTTGTTGTACAACACAGGATAGTTAGGTTATTTGATGTCAACATAGTTAAGATAAGAGAATCTTGCAAATTAATTTTGCTTAAAAAAACTTTTTTCATTTTGCATTTCAATCTACATACTAATGGAGAGGAAAATATATACAAAACATATTAGTTTTTCATTATGTTCTTATAAATTACTCATGTACAACAATACAAGTGAATCTAACTAAAGTTGAATCAGGTTGCGACAAAACAATGGGTGAGGCTAAGGAAATGGATTTTGCTGCACTTATGGATGACTCAAATGGGGTGAAGTGTTGCTATGACAATCATATAGGCAGATGTTATTGTAATCAAATTTGCGGAAGTCATTGCTACAAAGGAGGTCATTGAAAAGTTATTTGAAAGAAAGCACCAAATCATTTTTGTCATTGTTATTGTTGATTATTTGTTATTATCAATCAAAATTATTTTTTATGGTACTAGGATTGCACTAATCTAGCCACGTTATGTTTTGAAACTAGAATACACTATTTTTTAATTTTGGCATGCCAGATATTTTATTTCAGAAGGTTGCATAAGTTTGACTTATTTATATTTGGTAGACATATATTTTATTTCGGAGGATTGCATTATTTATATTTGGTAAAAAATGAGTATGTGTGTGAACCTTATTTAATGTTCAGAAAATGTCCTTATTATAACCACTATTGGCTTTGACGGTTAGAGTGATGCACTATTTCATGCAAGGATAAAAGCGTATGGTTTTTCTCCATATCAATAGTGTTAAATATGTTTAGATCTCATCCCAAAAGCTAACTCAAAGAAGGAGAGTATTCAAGCATATTTGTACACTCGACAACTTGGGAACCTGAGCGATGTGGGACTAACAACAAACTACGAACAACTTCAAAACCAACTTCAACACCCACCCTCACGCCTAGCGTGGGCCTGGGTCAAATTCCCACATCGCAATCCTTAACCCAGCTCTGATACCATGTTAAATATGCTTGGATCTCATCCCAAAAGTTAGCTCAAAGGAGGAGGGTATTCAAGCATATTTATACACTCGACAACCTGGGAACCTGAACGATGTGGGACTAACAACAAACTATGAACAACTTCAACAAATAGTACAATCATACTAGTGATGTAAAATAACCGAGCTGGCATTGCTAGCTTAAGAAGTTTGAGATGGCAATCACCACCAGGTTTGAGATAACCTAAGCTAAGGAGAATGTTGTTGAAGATACTGGAAGTGAGTTGTGATGAGTCAATAATTAGTGTTTTTAATAGATTATTTGAGTATGTTTTATTTAGATTTTGTGTTTTTATTTCCTTTCTAGAACTATTTTACTTCAATTGCAAGTTATTTAATTTCTAGAACAAATATTTCAAAGATTGAGTCTTGGAGCAAAAGAAAAGAGATTTGGAGCTGATTCGGGGCAAAAGTATGAAGATTCTGTGCAAAAATATCAGACACAGCCCGTGCCTTGAAGACACGTCTCGTGCCTCAAGTGGCACGGCCGTGCGCGCAACCTAGACTTCCTTTTGCTCCTTTTGCTTCTCTGACAAGCTGTCTGTTTAGTTTATTTCTGACCAAAAGCCCATTGTTTGTTGTGGAACATTCTATTGATGTATTTCTTGGGGGCTTAAGTAGTTGTAGACTATAAATAGAGCAGCTAGCAAACATATTGAATCATCTTTTGTTCTTAGAAATTAATAAGTGACAATTGTTTCTTTGAATAAAAGTTCTCCTTTTTATTTATTTATTTTCTTTCATGTTCTTCTTCTTCTTCTCTTCTATGTCTACAATGAACATGTGTGAGTATACTTCTTTGTCTTGGAATTGTTGGATGAGTCTAATGACCTAATCCCTATCAAACCAAGCCTCGAACCCTAATTTTATATAAATCTATTTTCTAATCTATTTCACTGTTTTTATAATGAATTAACAAGTATTAATCGATGGACTGAAGGTGAAGTTTAATAGTTGTTAATTCATAATCACAAATATGAAGCGAATGATAGAAAGATGAAGTTTTGATATTGGAACAAGTGAAATTAGATAAGGATTGCGAAACATGAAAATAGTCTAGCAAACCTTGAGACAATAAAGTTTCGTACTTCAAGGATTTCAATAGTAATCAACCATGAAAATAGGCGTGGTTGCTAGAGAAACACACTCAGTGAGACCGAAAGGAGATGTGATAGGCTAAAGAGAAACTTGTCTTTAGAAAATAGGTCCAATATAAGGTTCTAGGTTTAGGGTTTGGTTTGTGAATGATTTGTCACCATGACGAACCAATAATCCCAATGCGCTTTTATTATTATATTTTCTTTTAAATCAAACAAAATCCAACCTTTTAACTTTAACTCTATTCTAATCATTGTTAAAGGTTAATTGAATTCATAACTCCTTGTTGGAGCGATAATCTTTTATTACTACATCGGTAAACCGTGCACTTGCGGATTTACTGCATCAAGTTGGTGTTGATGATGATGAAGGGTGTTAAGAAAATTTAACTATTAATAAAATACATAAATAACTACAACTATTTTTTAAACTAAAAAAAATCATTAATATATTTAATTCAAATACTGATGTGGGATCTATATTAAACTTTTTTGATACATCACTTTTAATTTAAGTGTTGGATCCAATTTTAAAATTGTACAAATGGAGGGAGGACCATTGCGAAATTAAATATATGGAGACCAAAATCCAAAAATTGATAATATATTGGGATTAATTTTATTTTTTTTGTCAAGTAGTCTAGTGGCTAGAGCTTACATGTAGGGTGTCTGGGGTTCAGACCTCAACCCCTGAATATAATATGCAATATCACTACCAACTGAGCTAAGCTCACGGGGATGAGATTCAAATTAAAATTACTGAATTAGATAAAACATAATGATCGCAATCTAAAAATTGACAGAAAAAGGACCAAAAATTACAATTATTTTTTTGTAAGAAAAAAAAAACACAATTAAGCCAAAAGGTTAAATGACTATATTAAATTTAATTCAAAATCTTTTAGAGCTAATATCAATTTAGCCAACACAAAAATCCTAATAAAAAAACATGCGTAACTTTTTTTATTTGATTTAATATAATGGTGTTACTAATAGTAGAGGAGTTAAATATTTCGAAGAGTTAAAATTACTAGAGTAACTCTTTATTTATGTGCTATAATGGTGTTACTCAATTTATGCATAACTTCCTCTACTCTTTTTTTTTGGTAGTGATAACTTCCTCTACTCTAAGGAAACGATCACCTATCAAGCTGTGTATAAAAATGTTTCAATCCATGTAATTTTAACCTATCCACAACACCTTGCAACTTATTATTTGGAGATGGCTGGAGTGAGAAGATTTCTACCTCTTGCATGCGTTGTTTTTATGATTGTGCTCTTAGGTAATAATTTCAATTTCGTTATCAATCATAATATTAATTTTTCTTTCTATAAGTCCATGCGGCCTTTGTGTGTGTTTATATTTAATTATGATTGGTTACATAACGGAAATTTCTACAAATTCAACAAGGTAGTATATCCATTATAAGTCATCCACAACCGTCTATAAGTTTATCCCTCGTAAGCTTATTATTCATCGGTTATTTTTTAATTCAAGAAATGACTCTTGTACCCGTTTTTCTGTTTTTTTTTTATTACATTAATGTGGGTAAACTGTTTGCAATAATTTTTGTATAATTTTAGATTTTATTTAAATTATTTAATTATTTATTTGCTTTTGATATAAGTATATAGATGTTTGTGAGTTGTCACTTTTAAATTGCAACTTAAAAACTTTTTTACGTACTAACAAAAAAATCTTATCTTAAAGTTACATAAAAATAATATAATTTAAATTTCCCGAAGGGAGAGTTTCTTTAAGGGTATTTTTGTCCATAAGAAAAGCCACCACAAATTAATATATCTCCTTTATATTTTTTTTGTTGGGTCAAGTATCTCCTTTATAGAGTGAAAATGGATGTAACTTGGTTTTTAAATTTGTGCGTTTATTTTTTCTAAAAAATATTTCAATTGAGAGAAGGTTGTGGAAAATTACAAAATTTTAGCTTGGAAATTTCTTAGATATTGAAGTAAAGGTTTAAGTTATTCTATAAATCAGTGGCTCGTGAGCTGGTGTTGTTTTCTGAACGTTTTGTGTACTTTTTAGTTGTGTTTCGGATTATTTTTTCTAGCTTGCGTTGGCGACCAATCGTTCGATTTGACTTGGTTCACTTGTTCATTTTCAAGAAAATAGCAATGCATTGCCTTTTGGTTAGTTCTCTTCAGAGTTATAGGTTTCCCTTGTCTATGTGGCATGCTAATTTTGTCTTAGGCGTTGATTTGATTAGATTAAGGGAGACAGTTTTTGTTTGTTGGTTTGTTTTTAGGTTTTTTAATTTTGGTGCTTTGAGTGGTAGCAGCGATGTGTTTTCTTTTAGGGAACTCTAGTATGAGTGGGGAGAGACACTATTTTTCAGAATGGTACGTATTTTTTTATTTTAGTTTTGGTACAAAGAATGGTACCTATTTATTAGTAGTTCTAGCTTATTATTGATCTCTGTCATGAGATTGGTTTCTAGGCTTTTGGTAGAGGGAATATTTGGAATGGTGGAATAATGGTCAAATTTAATTTGACATTTTTAAGGTTGTACGCTTGGTTATTTGTTAGTGTGAGGTGGGTCTTGTCATTTTGGACTCTTCACAACTTATATGCAAAGTTAAATTGTAGTTGTAGATTGTACCAAAAAAAAAAAAAAAAAAAGAAGTAGG
>Ga0228710_1003063_pt1 | contig 26639 bp, 36 predicted proteins | sample MedpolnodulmetaG_FD_177995 | JGI IMG/M metagenome (GOLD analysis project Ga0228710, IMG submission 177995) | Root nodule microbial communities from Medicago polymorpha collected in Santa Monica, California, United States - pink nodules | ecosystem: Host-associated > Plants > Roots > Nodule... | reverse complement strand
TGATCGAGAGATTGCAGCTGTTACGCTTGGTTGATGTCTCTGACCCCAAGCGAAATAGCCATATCTCTTCTCGTTTTACTTTTATGTCGAATAGAACAATAGTTTTACACAAACAAACAATTTATACCCAAATACTTAACATGATAAATATTGTGAAAATGCTTATGAAATACGCAACTCCTTGCAGAAACGATCCTATTATACTTACGTGTAAATAGTTTTATGACATGTAAAAATCTTACATCAACTCTTCATAAACTTTGGACAAAAAAGTGTAAGTTTCATGAGATTCTAAAGCTCTTTTGGTCAATTTAAGCAGCTGATGACATAACTCATTGTACCGCTTCATGAAATGGGATTTTTGGTCTAATTCAACATGCCTCCCACTCCAACCTTGATTACTTCCCAACCTTGCATCTCTTGTCCATCGTTTTAGTATGTAGTGTTCAGGAATTAACTTAATGTTCATGACATCTAAAACTTTCAAAGCATGACTACATAAGATGCCATGTGTCTCAAATTTACGACAATCACAAGAAACTTTTTGTTCCATAGGATTTCCCATTACCATCCTCTCCTTTGCATTGTCACAATTTGTGACAACATACAAACCTTCTTTCACCTCCTTTATGCAAGTATCTTGATATTCCTCATATTCCTCTTGAAATTCCTCAAATATTTTTGGAGTGTAAACATTTGCGGCTTGTAAGAGCATACGAGCCTTCTTCATTTTCAATTTAGGCAGCTTATGTCTTGACTCAAATTCTGCTTCTGACTCATTGTTCCGTTTAGCATTGACAACCCTTTTAAAGTGAGTAAAAAATTGTGCCAAATTTAAATCTGACTTCAAATGGTTTTTCAAGTCAGCATTAAAGCTCTCACTTAATTGAGTAGATCGCATACCTGCAGTGAATGTTTTCCGAACATAAGCCCATGCCCATTTTTCCCTCAATTTAAAAATTGTATGCAACCACAAATCTTTCAAAACATTATGCATGCTTCAAAATCCAAACGGAATTGCAAACTCTTTTGATATAGATGGTTCAGATGCCTAAGAGCGTTCTGTCTTATATGCCAAGTGCACAATCCATGAAATATTTTTGGCATAACTGAAGAAATAGCATTAGCCATTGCCGCATCTTGATCTGTTAGAATGGTTTTAGGCTTTTCTCCACCCATTGCTTTCAAAAAAGTTTCAAATAACCACCGAAAAGAAGGAATTGTTTCATCATATAACAATGTTGCCCCCAAAAATGATTGTTTGCCTGTGATTATTAAGTCCAACAAATACACCCAAAGGTCGATAATTCTTGTTTGTCTTGTAAGTGGTGTCAAAAATGATGATATCACCAAAGTATCCATAATCATTAATCATCTGTTCATCCGCCCAAAATATATTGGTTATTAGCTCATCAACATCCATTTGAAAATCATAAAAGAATGAGGGATTTTCACTTTCTTGTTTGAAATATGTCATCAAGGCACCCACTTCACCATACTTTAATGATTGCTTCCTTTTGGTTTTAAGCAAATTCTTAAGGTCTTGGCTTGTAAAACCGACCGTCTCTATCCCACTAGCTTGCTTGGATATATTGATGCAAATCTTGTGGTCTTAAGCCAGATTCATCTCCCAAGACAATTTGTGATGCTTGTGCCTCAGATATGTGTCGATGGGAGCGAATCATATGAACATACTCAGGTGGAAGAAGAAGGTGGTTATGTTGAGCATCAAAGTCAACAACCTGATATTTCCCTATCTTTCGATCAAGTGAAATAACCATACGCGTTGTTCATCATGTTCTGGTTTCTGCTCTAGACTCCGCCGTCGGTTGACGTCTTTTGTCAACAACTCGCGTACCCTCTTTGAAGCATGTGAATCTTCTCGAAGTCAAAACTCTATCTATTATGCTTTCATTTCCATATCCTCGACGAATACCAAATCCAATTCTTTTACTGTAATCATTATAAAATTCATATGCCGCCGTCTCAGATTCAAACTTCATTCCCAATTGAGGTCCACTATTTGCAATACCTTCTTCTTCGTGATGAACATTTTGTTCCTGGATATTGTTCACCCATTTATCGACAGAATCTGGAATTGATGATGAATCCATGTTTTTTGAGAAAGTACGTACATAGTCTTGGTATCAGAGATTGTGATGAGCAATAAAAATAGTAGGAATAACATAATAGCAATAGTGCAGAATAGCAGCGATGCAAAAGTGCAGAAATAGCAATATTACTGCATATTCTAGTGTCTTCAAAATGTAACAAATCTATGTTTAAAACAGATTGATAAAATTCAAATTCATCTACGTTTAGGCTTCCTAATCCTCTTTACCAAATTTGAGCTTAAAAATACAAATCAAATTTCAGCCTAAATGTCTCTAAACTGATAACAAATTTCATATGTAAGCCCAAATGTCAACTATCTTCTTCTGCATAATTATGCAGCAAGTAAGCACTGAAATTTCATATGTAACCCTTAATAACAAACTTCATTTAGTTCCTTAACAGATTGTAATAATACGATAAAATGATTCACAAACCAAGTAATAATAGCAATAGTCACATAGCAGCTATTAGTAATACATGCATCGTCCCCTGAGAATGCATTACTAATACCTTCATTTTATTATATTGTTTTTAACAAGATTGTATTAATTTAGAACAAAGCAATGCACAAACCAAATACAGCTCAGACCATATATGATTCACAAACCAAGTAATGCACAAATCAATAGCAGCGATATAAGATTCACATATCACGGTTTGAAACGACGGCGATTTTCTGATTTGAAACGACGGCGACGAGACAACGATGCATGGAGTTGAGAGGAGGATCCTGTTATTAAGAGATGAATGAACGCAGAGATTGAGATGAACGACGACACAATCGACGGTTGTTGGTGCTGGTGAGAGGGGAGACAAAGAGATTCTTAGGGAAGCTCAAAAGAGAGTGTAACGTTCACGTACTAGAAGAAGAGAAGACAAGCGCGTGTTTCTCCTCTATTTTTTTTTAATTAAAAAAACTGATGTTTTGGTTATTTTTAATCTAAACCGTTGAATTTTTTTTTCCACATGTCATTCATCCAAGTCCCTAAATGGGGTAAATGGAGCATACTCGGACTCCTATATTGTGTGATCCCCAAATTACCACTCGCTTAGAATTATTGATTAACCCTAGTTATTATTAATTATTTGATTAAAAAATTAACTCTAAATGATAAGATAAATACTGAGAATAAAATTTACGCAAAATATGCTTTTCTACTACACACCACACCCCCAATTTCTTAATTTTTTTGTCGTTGATAATACCACACAACCATGATTTCAGTATACGTTTTTATTTTAATAAAACTAGAGCATAGGTGATTAAGTCAAAAAAGAGAGTTTGTTAAGATTAATTAATTAATAATATAAGATAGAATCAAATTAAATGAAATAAAATAACATATTTAGTAAAAAAAAAAACTTCCATTTATCAAAATAAAATAAGACCTATAATTTTTTGATAAAAAAGATAACATTAATTTTTTTTATTGAAAAATGTCAATGTTAGTTGAGCTCGGAGCAAACGGTAGTCAAGATAATCTTTAAATTTTAACGAATCCTAACGATTGTACTTGACCATCTAACAAGAGCTCATCAGGACTTGCGTAAAGGAGGTATCCACATTGGGATAAAGAGTTGAACTCACATTTTTACAAAGTGAATAAATTTCTTGTGTCTCAGGTTCGAACTCAATCCCTACATATAAATGGTTAATTTCTTGTATTCAAGTAAAGTGAATAAATAAAGTGTCTCAGGTTCGAACTCAATCCCTACATATATTACAAAATGTCTTTGTCGGTTGAGCTAAATTTACGTGGATATTATTTTATTTCATTTCATTTTATCTCATCATATATCATCATCTATCAAAACATATTTTACAAAAAAATAATTTATATTTTTTACGAAAAATAAAAAAGCCTATTTATTTTGAACACACGACACAAATATATAAACACCATCGTTCACTCTCTTCACCCTTTGCATTCTCTCTTTTCTTCTTCTACCTCCGCTCGAAGATATTGTTTCTTCTCAGTAACAAACTTTGCCACAAAACTTCATTGTTCAGTTTTGTTACACCAATCTTCAATTTCATTCTTCTTCGCGAAGGTTTAATTTCTTTTTCTATTTTTCATTTTATTTTTCATACTTTCTTATTTATATATCTACCTGTTCAACCAAAAAAAAAAACTTGTTCTTAAGGATTCTCAAGTGTTTAAACTTCACAATCAATCCATAAAGTTTTTTCATTTGAATCGTTTATTATTGGGTTGTAAATTTTTATCAAGTTTGCTTTACATTGAAGGAAAAAAAACCATTTTTTTTAATTATTTTTTATTATGTTTGTTTAGGATTTGGTTGTGTTTGGTTGATCTGTGTTGTAATCAGGTTTTGGAATTCTAGCTCCTGTTTGATGTCTTTGTGAATTTCATTAGGTTAGATCTGTTTTCTGGTTGTTACTTTTTTGTTCTTAATGTGTAACATGGGTTTTTTAAGATTTTGAGTTTCAAGACATTGATTTAGTGTTTGTTTGTTTTTTTGACAGAGATGAAGAGGTCAAGAGATGATGGTTACATGAGTTCACAACTCAAACGCCCTGTGCTGTCTTCAAGAGGAGAACCGTAAGTTTCATTAAAAAACGTTTTTTTTTGTCTTTAGTTTCTTGTTTCATGGATTGTTCTTGTTTGTGTGTGTGTGTGTGTTTTTTACTCTCTTTGATTTCATTTTTAGTTTTCTCATTTGTTATTTAGGTTTAGGGTCTGTTTGGATTGACTTATTTGAACTTATTTACTGACGTAAGTTTTGTGAGACTGTTTGGGAGAACTTATGGAAATAGTTTATTTTCATACGTTTTCCAAGATAGCTTATGAAAACAGATTATACGAAAATAGTTTAACTTTATTTTATCTTTTGTTATAGAAATAGCTTATACATAAGTGCTTATCATTATAAGCGCTTGTGCTATAAGCTGAAAATAAGTTGTTTATACAAACAGGGACCTAGTCTCTACTACTGGTGAAGGTTCAATTTTTGTTTTTGTTGTGATGTTTGATTTGGTGAGATAAGATAAGATGTTTATTTGTTTGATGATTTATCTGTAGTTTCTATATGGAGTCATCCGTATTTCTAAGTTCTTTGGTGCAGCTGAAACTGACAAGTTAATTTGTTTAGAGTTTTTTATATATTTTAACTAGCACTAGCAGGTTCTGTAGACCTTTACTATATTTAGATGTGGAAAACTAATGGCAAAAAAGCATTCAACATTCTTTAGCTAAACAGTGTTTGAATGTCGCGAAACCGATAATTTGTTAAGTACTTTAATTTGTTCAACGGACTAAGTATTTTTTGAAAATTTGTTGAATGTAGTTCGGGGCAAGCCCAAGTGATGACTGGTGGTCAGAAGTTAACCACAAATGATGCCTTATCATATCTTAAGGCAGTAAGAGAAATGTTTCAAAACGACAAGGAAAAGTACGATGAATTTTTGGAAGTCATGAAGGATTTCAAAGCCCAAAGGTTTATTCATCTTTTGAATTCATTCTCATTCTTTTTTCCCTCATGGTAGTGTGGATTTTCATTTTCTTAGCAGAGATTGATTGGTGTCACATTTTTTTCTTTTGTTTAGAATTGATACAGCTGGTGTCATAGAAAGAGTGAAGGAGCTGTTTAAAGGGCATAAAGATTTGATTTTGGGATTTAACACCTTTTTGCCAAAGGGATATGCAATCACACTTCCATCGGAAGATGAACAGCCTCTACAAAAGAAGCCTGTTGAATTTGAAGAAGCTATAAATTTTGTGGGCAAGATTAAGGTAAAAACAATGTTGAATTTGATGCACTTTATTTATTTCTTCCAACACATATGTGCCAACACAAGGGTTGGCCCCAGGAACTTGGACGACTGAAATGCTGGCTTATTTAAATGTGGGCCTATGAAGATGTTGGCAGCGACATTCCCTCGGCAATCTAGTGTTCCATCTTGCTCATAGGCCATAGCTCTCTCACATTATTCGAAGATCAACTCAGCATCGGCTATTTAACTTTTCATTCTGATTGGCTTCTTTTTATGCAGAATCGTTTTCAAGGCAACGATCGCGTGTATAAGACTTTTTTAGACATACTAAATATGTATAGAAAGGAACTCAAGCCTATCACCGCAGTTTACCAAGAGGTCCGTTCTATTGTTGCCTATGTTATCATGTTCCAATTTGACTAATTTTTATTTTGGTTTAGCTATTTTTCCCCCTTTGGTAGGTGTTATGATTCTTGATACATACATTTTATCATATATTGCAATTCTCCAGGTTTCTGCTCTCTTCCAAGACCATGGAGATCTTCTCGAGGAGTTTACTCATTTTCTTCCTGATACTTCAGGAGCAGCCGCTGCACATTTTGCTTCTGCTCGTAATCCTCTGCTTCGAGATAGGAGCTCTGCAATGACAACAGGGAGGCAAATGCATGTTGACAAGGTATATGCCTCTCTTCTAGCTCTTATAACCCTTTTATTTTGTAGTTGACCATTAAGCCAAGCTAATCTGTTGCTTTTCTCATTGCCAGAGAGAAAAGACAACAACTTTGCATGCTGACCGCGATCTCAGCGTTGATCATCCTGATCCAGAACTTGACAGAGGTGTGATGAGGACTGATAAGGAGCAGAGAAGACGCGAGAGAGAAAAGGACCGTAGAGAAGAAAGAGACAGGAGAGAACGGGAAAGGGATGATAGAGATTATGATAATGATGGTAATCTGGAGCGTTTATCCCACAAGAAAAAATCTGGTCATAGAGCTATGGACCCTGGTACTGAACCATTGCATGATGCAGATGAAAAGCTTGACCTTCTCCCTATCCCGTCCGCTTGTGAGGATAAAAGTTCTTTGAAAAGTATGTCAATAATTAAAATTATTTAAGATGCACGATATTTTAACCGCACTAACACTTACTTCAGTCTCATCATGTTCACATGCAAAGGAATTAGTGGAAAATATAAAATGTAGAAAACCATTAATAACACCTGGAAAGTTATTATCTAATGCACAAATTCATCTTCACTTTTTGTCAGTTATAATGGTAAAAGCTAGAAAAACTATCATATCTGTTGTTGATTGGATTATCTATAATTGAGAAATGCTAGCTTTTTTTCCATGTTTTACTTGTAAGCAGAAATATCTATTTTCCGACTTGTTTTGGTGTTATATTTTTTGTTGGATAGTAATTTTAACTCTCTATTTCTTTTATGATTCATATTGAACCTTAAAACATTTATCATCTCAGGTTTGTGCAGTCCGGTGCTTGCTTTCCTTGAAAAAGTCAAGGAGAAGTTAAAAAATCCTGATGATTACCAGGAATTTTTGAAGTGCCTGCATATCTACAGCAGGGAAATAATCACCCGACAAGAACTACTGGCATTGGTATGGTTCCAAATTTTTAGAAGCTACATTTCTGGATTTTTTTTTCCACATTCTATCAGTACCCTGCAATTTAGTTTGGTTTGCGTTGAACATTAACCTTTGATAAATATTTTTATGGTAAAATACGGAAATGAAGAACTTATCATGGGCATACAGAGAAAATCCCTGCACATAGTTGCCATTTATTTTGGAATGAAAAGTGCAGTGGGAGGAGCCAATTACAACAGTTATATCTGGGCAAATAGCCAAAACAATAAACAATGGGTTTTGTTATCTCGGAAAAGACCATTGGCCTTATGCATTATTTTAGCTTTGACTTTTGACCTTTAACTTGACACAGCAGACACATTTTGCGTTAACTCAATCTAGACACGTGTTCCTAGAATATAACCAGACACCTTTGTGCAAGTCCATAGTCCATACATCATCAATGAAAGTCAATTTTCTATTAAACAATAGGAGTGAGTACAATGGGAAGGAAAAACAATTGATTTTAGTCTGGTTTCCATAAAACAACAAATTAAAATTGCAATAGAATAGAACAATTGATTGAACAGTTTGATGCAGAGCTTTCCAAATACATTCAACTTCCAGCCGTACCCCATGGCGAAAATCCGAAACTGAAAAAATTGAATGTGGTTTAGGAAATGTTGAATGGTATTGTGATATAAGTTATTTTTGTTGAACATAACTAAGGTTCACACTATTCAGTTTAGGATCAGATTATCATTGACTTTCATTCATTTCACATTTTGAAATTTTCCCTGTCGAAATATACTTTATGTAATTGCTAATATCTGTTTGGCTTATTCTTTTAGGTGGGTGATTTACTGGGAAAATATGCCGATATTATGGAGGGATTTGATGATTTTGTGACACAATGTGAGAAGAATGGTAATGTTCAAGCTATTTATTCACTTTCTACAAAATCTAGTTTTCTTTTCCTTTTTTATTATTTCTTTTATATTTTTTCTAATCAAGTGCTTTCATGTAGAAGGATTCCTTGCTGGTGTCATGAATAAAAGTAAGTTATATGGTTTTCTCGTTTCTGTTATCTTCTATAGATGCACCCCCTTCCCTTTCTTTATTTTTTTTGTAGCATGGGCTCACACGAACTTTCACAGCATTATCTTCTGGTCCAAAAAATCTGACGTTATTTATTCATCAGAATCTTTGTGGAATGAAGGACATGGGCAGAAACCCCTGAAGGTAGAGGAGAAGGACAGAGATTGGGACAGGGATGATGGGGTGAAAGAAAGGGACCGTGAACTCCGAGAAAGAGACAAATCCACTGGAATTTCCAACAAGGATGTTTCTATTCCTAAGGTGTCTCTAAGCAAGGACAAGTATGTAGGAAAGCCTATAAATGAACTGGACCTTTCCAACTGTGAACAATGTACTCCCAGCTACCGTCTTCTACCAAAAAATGTATTGGTTCTTTGCTGGTCTCTTCATTTTTAGCTTGTCCCTGTGAAATCTGAGATTTCATTGCTGATTGTGTTTTATATGTATAATATTTTGGCTTACACAGTACCCAATACCATTAGCTAGCCAGAAAACTGAACTTGGCGCCAAAGTATTGAATGATCACTGGGTTTCTGTAACGTCAGGAAGTGAGGATTATTCCTTTAAACACATGCGCAAAAATCAGTATGAAGAGAGCTTGTTTAGATGTGAAGACGACAGGTTATTGCTTACAATTAATTCTCATTTACCCTTAAAAATACCTATTAATTTAATTTATTTTGTATCGGTTGGTTGTCGTCATAGTTGCCATGTGTTGTACTTTTTGGTTAGTTTTGGCATCACATGGTTGATTTGAGAGGTGTTATTTCCATAAGATTTCTATCACCAGTACTCTTCTGATATTATTTTATTTTATACTTTTAGGTTTGAACTTGATATGTTGTTAGAGTCTATAAATGCAACAAGTAAGAAAGTTGAGGTGATCATAGAAAAAGATAATGATGATGTAATTCCAGGAGATATTCCAATTCGTATTGAGGACCATTTATCAGGTTATATGTTTTTTCAATTGATCAATGAAATTTATCATAGCATATGAATGGAATATGATGTAATTTCCTGATATTTTGTGTTCTGTTCTGATACTATCTTCTTGGTGTGTTGTTTTAGCTCTAAATCTTAGGTGCATTGAACGATTATATGGTGACCATGGGCTTGATGTGATGGAAGTGTTGAAAAAGAATGCATCTCTAGCCTTGCCGGTGATATTAACCCGCCTGAAGCAGAAACAGGAGGAGTGGGCAAAATGCCGTGCAGAGTTTAATAAAGTTTGGGCTGATGTATATGCGAAGAATTATCACAAATCACTTGATCATCGAAGCTTTTACTTTAAGCAGCAGGATACAAAAAGCTTGAGCACTAAAGGTAAAATATTAATTTTCTGTCCAATAACACAATTCTTGATTCTTTTTAACAGTATGGCACTCTTTAACAACCTTTAAATAGTAAGTTATTTAACATCCATTGAAAGAAAATATTTGATTTAATCCTTTTAATATAGTTAAGAAATATTTAAAATTAGTTTAGGGAATAAAGTATACTTAATTAATTTAATGTAGTTAGTTAAGAACACAGCCCAAACCAATATCACCATATTAAACCAAAGCACTAAAAAGTAATTGGAAAAGAAAAGTAATAAAAAGTAAAAGATCCATCATACGTTCCATAATTAGGTCACAGGTCATGCTTGTGTCATAATAAATAGAATTAGGTCACACTACTATTATGAGTGGGCCCAAATAGCCCATACTCTTTATAGAGGAAATAGGCTAAAAACCCTAAATTTCTTTCACCCATCAGTCGCTGACGCAGTACGGAAGCGTAGGGTTAGCAAGCGCTAAACCTAGATAGAAAAGAACAAGTTTGCAAGCGACAAACTTGTGAAAATAGAGTTGCAAGCGACAAACCTATCAAAATAAGGGTTTCCGGAATCCACCAGAATTGAGAGAAAAGTCTCGAATATTATTAATGAATAAAAGTGTGCCTCTTAGGCTACATAAGTTTGCTTATATAGTAAAAGAAATAACAAACCCGTGGGCTGAAATAAAATAAAACGAAATAATAATAGAAAGATCTAGAAAATTACTAAGATTTGGCTAAATAATAAATACGATAAAATTACTAAGAAACCCTCCTACATCAGTCGCCTACCACCGTCAACACACACAACATTATGCCATCCTTCCTTCTTCCGAGTTCTTCCTAGCTTTTCTTTGCAGAGAGATGACCGGAAGATCTTCAAGAAGGTAGAGACAGAGATTCACAAGTGTACTTGAAAAAGCACAATAAGGGATTCTAGGGTTAAGAATCGTATCCTAGGGTTTAGAACTGATTATTGGATGCCTTGAGAATGCTCTCAAGGGTGGTATTTATAGCCTGCTATGGGCTTGGGTTTCGATTGCTTGGTTTCCAAGCAATAGGGGTATTTGTGTATTTTAGGCGGTTTCTAGAGGTTTCTAGAAGCTAAGAAAGGCGGCGCCTTAAGGTGAGCCATTCTAGAGGGCTTAGAGCCTTTCTGGAGGGCTTTTAAGCCTTTAGGAATATTATGACGGTTCACAGCCCCCCAAGCACGAGTCTTGGGACAAGGCGAAGTGATGAAAATATGGGACTGGTCCTTCTGGAGGGCACCAAGTCCTTGGGAAAGTATTGACGGTTCACGGCCCCCCAAGCATGAATCTTGGGACAAGGCAAAGTGATTGACTTGCTTAAAAAATTCTGTTATGCTTGGTTTAATTTCATATATTTTACTGTTTGTTCTTAGAGGATCCCCCAGGGTGATCCTAGAGTGTCTTGAAAGCCCCCAAGGGTTCATGTGCGACCTGTGCTTAGTGTGTCCCCCTATGGTGATCCTAAAGTGCTTTAAGAGTCCCCAAGGGTACATGTATGACCTGTGTTTAGATATATGGTCCATATAGCCGCCCAAGCATGAGTCTTGGGACAAGGCAAGATGGTTTGTTATGGCGTGATTAACATGTTAAGGCGTCTTGATTGAAGGCGAGTTCTTGTAAAAAGGTCATGGGGATCTCGACGGCTCAGATTTTATGACTTTTCGTTGGTGTTAACGTGTTCAGATCGTGAGGACTTTATACACGTGTCTCCACTCATCGGTGAGGACGACTCGGTTTCCGAGGTGGGTCGACTTCTTTTCCCATAAAACGTTTCTTCTTCGTTATTGTTCCTATCATTTTTTGTTCGGAACATGAGGAAAGATGCTTCCACGAAGGCGGACAATGCTCCTGGTCAACGCGACGTGGAGCAAGTGGAAGTATCTGGGGATGTGATTGTTGTTGAGACGGCAGAGTCTCCAAAAAAGAAGAAAGCAAGGACTGGGCGAGCTGGATCTACACATGCACGTTCAACGTGCGCTTTAGTGTCGATTAAGGAGAAAGCTGCCGAGGCGACAACGTCTCTTAATGAGAGGGTGATAGAATCCTTCTGGCATAAAGATTTTGATTTTCGGAGGTGAAGATTTATTCTGTTGTTTTGATAGAATTTTTTGATGTCATCCTTTATCTGCGCTAATCGTTTATTGTCTCATAGGTACATGGAAGAGAAGGTTCCCTTATCGGCTGTTGATGTCGATGCCGGTATGAAGAGCAAATTTGGCGACTTGGTGATGGATGCTTGCGAGTCCGCACTTTGGATTCTACTGATGAATCAAGTCATGGAGTGAAAATTTATTTATGTGGAGAAGAAATGTAAGGATGCTACTTACTATGTTGGTAAGTGGAAACACAAAGCGGACGGATTGCAGGCAAGGTTAAATGAGGCGCATGAAGCCAAAGACAAAGCCGAGAAGGTTGCGAAGGACTTGGAGACCAAGCTAGAGTCTTCTAATGCTGAGAAAGAAGTTGTGGAGCTGGAAAGGGATTCTTTTAAAGAGAAATACTCAACTGGAAGAAGACGTGGAAAAATGTAAGGGCGCTCTTGCTGAATATTGACGATGGTTTTGAGCGCGCCCGTGAGCAGGCTCAATACTTCCATCCTGAGGCTGACTTTAGTGGTCTTGACATGTTCAAAATCGTCAAAGTTGGAGAATTGGTCGACGAAGAATAGCTTTTTATTTTGATGTAACTTTATTTAGTTTTGTTGCTTTTGAACTTACGTGTGAGCTAAAAACTTGTATTTTGAGTATTCTGGGAAGCTTCTGGGGTGCTTCCTTTTTAAATATGCTTGGGGGACTATATTTCATTCTATAGCGATCACTCGAAGAAAGATGAAGTAGGCAGAATTCAGAGGGCTTTGGATGAAGCGAATTCAGCCGTTGAAGATGGAAGGCGAGCTTTGGCCGTTTAATTTGATAATGGTTTCAAACGCGCCACAGAGCAGGTGTTATTTTTTAATCCTGAAGCGAAGGTGGATGAGCTTGATTCTTTCAAGGTCATTGTTGATGGCAAGTTGGTGGATGAAGAATGATTTCGTATCGATTAAAAGTTTGTAACTTATTTTTGGCGACTCTGCGAAGCGCTTTTTGTGAAGTACTTGTGTTTTCTTACTTTTGATGCTTTGATGTGGTTTTGAATATTTATGTGAGACTTTTATTCGTAGAAATCTTTCTTTGAAAGTTCTAAGTTTTATCTTTTAACGAGATTTGCCCTATTTAGGCGTGACGTTGATGACTTGGTTGTTCTGATTTCTGATAGACTTGTTTTTAACGGTGTTTTTTCGTTTCTTGGTTTCGTTTCGAATCGATCTTTTTATGATGGCGCCTCGAGCATTTATTTGAGTTCGGTATTTACTAGGCTCGATGATGCGCCCCGAGCATTTATTTGAGCTCGGTATTTACTAGGCTCGATTTTATTATGATGGCGCCCCAAGCATTTATTTGAGCTTGGTATTTACTAGGCTCGATTTTATTATGATGGTGCCCCAAGCATTTATTTGAGCTTGGTATTTACTAGGCTCGATTTTTTATGATGGCGCCCCAAGCATTTATTAGAGCTTGGTATTTACGAGGCTCAATCTTTTCTTCTTTCTTTCTGATGCCTCATTTGTTTGGAAAGAATGAGGGGCACTTACCACAAGATATCGAACCCGGATGGCTTTTGCACGAAGGTCTTTACCAAACGTAGTTTTCAAAGTTATGTAGCTGCGTACATGAACTTTTTCGCCTGTGAACCCTGCTAATGATTCTTTGAAAGTTTGCAACTGTTCTTCGTCGAGACCCAATTTCTCAAAGGCGTCATATTATAGAATGTCGGCCGTGCTCTCAGGGTCGATCAATACCCTTTTCACGTCCCATTTAAGGTTGAAGTTGATTTCGGGCTCTCGAGTTGATGCTTGATCATTGTCTTCTTCGCAGAGCATTACTTGGCGCACAAATTTTTTCCTAGATGTGCTAGACTCCCCGCCCCCTGAGAACCCTCCTGATATGGTGTGGAAAGTATGCTTGTCCTTCTGCTCTTCGTCTTTTTTGCTCGCCTGTTCCTTTCTCTTTTGTCCTCACCCCTGGCCTCCTTTGCATAGCCTCGGAGTTTTCCATTTTGTAGTAACTTTTCTATTTCCCGTCTTAGATGGACACAAGTATCTGTATGGTGACCTTCGATCCTGTGGTATTTGCACCAACTATCGCTATCAGGCCCCATGGTGAAACCTTTGGGCGTCAGAGCAGCGAGAATTAGCCTGGTGTTGTAAACTTCCTTGAGAATTCGCTCTGGACGAGTGTTCAGAGGTGTGAAATTTTCGAAGTTGGTTATGGCGTCATAAGGAACATGTGCACGCCTCTCTTGTCTTTTGAATGCAGGCCTATCCCCGACAGTTGTTGGATAATAGCTTTTTCGTTCAGGGTTGCTCGCGCTTCGCTCCTTTGAATTTCTGGCTTTCTTTTCAGCATTACTTTCTTCTCCCTTGATGTAACATTCGGCCCTAGCTATGATTTCATCCATAGAATCTGCAGGTTTGTGTGCCAAGGATTCGTTGAACTGCCCAGCTCTGAGAGCGTTTTGAAAAACGCCTACAAATACTTCCTGGTTGGGGTTGATTACCTTAATGGTGGTATCGTTGAATCTGGCAAGATAATCACGGAGTGATTCGTTTGGCTTCTAGAGAACATTAAAGAGACTTATGGCGGGAACTTTACGGTGGCGATTTGCTGAGAACTGTTGTATGAGTTTTCTGGTCATGTCTGGGTAACTTGGGATTGAAAATCGTGGGAGGTTCATATACCAACGTAGAGCGGCATCAGAGAGTCCCCGCCAATAACTTACACTTAAGTGAATCGGGCGCTCCCACGACAGCCATGCAAGTATTGAAGGCGGTGACGTGCTCCATGGGGTCGCTCTTTCCATCGAAAGATGAAAGATGTAGCGGCTTGAAGTTTTCTGGAACTGGCGCCCCCCAAATTTCGGCGGAAAGGGGTTGGGGTTCTGGATCGTCCATCTTGCTATGGTGAGATTCGTCTTTCTCTTCTTGTTGTTTCTGCTGTATGGTTTCCATCGAAGCCTGTAGAGCTTCGTTGTGCTCCTTGATTTGAGCAAGTTGGGTTCGAAGAGATTCGAGCTCTTCTGGTGTTGCCATGAGTATGGGGTCTTTTCTCCAAATCGCGACGTGAGGTGCGATTCAGGTTTAGAGTGAAAGATTAGGGTTTCCAAATCGCAGGGTTGCGATCTAGAAGACGTGGTCAAGGTTAGGTTTACCTCTTCCCACAGACGGCGCCAACTGTACTTGAAAAAGCACAATAAGGGATTCTAGGGTTAAGAATCGTATTCTAGGGTTTAGAACTGATTATTGGATGCCTTGAGAATGCTCTCAAGGGTGGTATTTATAGCCTGTTATGGGCTTGGGTTTCGATTTCTTGGTTTCCAAGCAATAGGGGTATTTGTGTATTTTAGGCGGTTTCTAGAGGTTTCTAGAAGCTAAGAAAGGCGGCGCCCTAAGGTGAGCGCGCCTAGGCCTCAGGAGCCCTTCTGGAGGACGTCTGAGCCATTCTAGAGGGCTTAGAGCCTTTATGGAGGGCTTTTAAGCCTTTAGGAATATTACAACGGTTCAACAAGATAGAGTGAGGTTTGTTGGGTGAACGTGACCCTAATTCAAATGAAAAACAAGCAAGATCACCTCAAAATTGTATAATTGGCTGATTTCATGTTTAAAATACTGATTTCACTTCCGATCTTAGTTAGAAGTGTGATTCTGCATATGATCTGACTCGCTCCTAGGGAGTAGAATTATCAAATTCTACTCTCGTGATGTGATTTTAATATCCTTGTCGCACTGTGCTTAGGGTCTTAGGTCCAGACCTGAACAATTGTCCCTAGCGTCGGCAGCTTGTTATCAGAATTCATTTTGGACAAGATCATTTTTTGGTGAATGGGTTATTCTTATTGGGCCGTGTAAAGTTTTTGCCACTCCTTCGCTAATACTTGTGAAGTGTCACTTATTACGAGGAGTCGTGTGATGGTTGGTAAACTTTTAGGGGAAGTGTTGCTTGTTTGATCGGTAGTCTTAATCATTTATATTTCTCTCTGGAATTTCTTTGTCCGTTTGATTCCCTTTTGGATTGTTTTTGCTTTTTCTTGGTTGTCTTTGTGCAAGTCTTTTGAAGTGTACTTGCAGAAAAGTACGATTATCAGACTAAGGTTAGACTGTTTAAGTGATGCCTTGAGAGTGCCTCAAGGTTGGTATTTATAGTAAGTAGAGGTTTAAATAAACCCTCTATTTTAGGCGTTTAGTTACGTGGATAAGAATGATTATTAGGAGTTCTAGGCTCTTCTAGAATGTGCCTATAGGCGGTGCCTTCAGAGGCGCCGCCTTAGTCTGTTTGGGCCCCCGGAAAGGGCGCTCTCACTGATTCGAGCCCTTGTGACAGGCGTTGTATCCTTGAACCGGGTTTTCCCGATCCACAAGCCCCCCCAAGCACGAGCCTTGGGATAAGGCGAAGTGTTTTTCTTTTACAAGGGTCTCGCTCCTTTTTGCTTGCTTTTTGGCGTGCTGCTGGTGTGGGCGTGATAGTACTGCGCCTGACTGATAGATCCAACGGTCAGGTTTTGTTGTCTTTTCGTTTCCTCGTCCGTTTTCGCATCTCGAGGTATGTCGGACACATGTTGGAAATCGATGAGGGTTGTCGTTCACGTTTCTCGAGGCGCGTTTAAAGCTGAGTTTTAAATGTCGTTCTTCATTTTCATTTTCGCCGGTTATCATTTTTCTTTGTGTGTTCCTCTTGGCTTCTGGGTTTTGTGCATTTAGTTGGTTCTTCTCACGCTTGCTCACTTCTTCGTTTTCCTCCAACATCTAACCTAAGGTAAAATATGTTCTATCACCCTCTCAGTTTTACTTTTCGGTTGTAGTTATGGTCGTGATTAGGGAGTGTGACGCGTCGGATAGAGTAGTAGTGCCGTTAACGGCTGAGGCCAAGCGTGAGTTATGGAATCAATGCATCAAGCATGCAAAACATCCTGATGGGACTTTTGATTTGAATGCTTTGGAAACGGGGTATTTTGGGCATCCTTTATTTTCTGATTTGTTCACTAGTTCTGATAGTGATGGGGATAGTAGTTCAGATAGTGATTGTGTCTTCCTTTATTCTTCCCCGGGACCGTCGCATTTTAGAGAAGGGAGCCGCTTTCCAATGATTTGCGGCGACGATAGATTTGCTGAAGGCGTCATGCGCGCGGAGTCTCGTTTTGTAGATTCCCAGCGTGTGAAGTTTTTTTAAGGATCAGAAGATTGCTGAGCTGGAAGAGGACTTGCACAATGAGAAAATGGAGTCTGCCTTGAGCTTCTATAATGGTTAAACCAGGCGCGGTTGCAAGCTGAATTCCTTTGTAAGGGCGCCGATTTCAGTCGTATGAGCATGTACAAAGTTGTAGAGGGTGATGATTTGGTGGTTGAGGTGGAGCCTGTTGTGGAGACTTAATTTGAATCCCGTTTTCCTTATAATCTTGCTATCTGTTTTGAATTCTCAGGCTTTGTAATTTATTATCTATTTTGAGATTGTTGGCTCTGTACTTAAGCTTTTTGTAATTCGTACAATGTTTCTAATGCTTAAGAATTATCGTAGCTTTCGTTTAATGCTTATGCAGAACTTGATATGGAAAATAAGTAGTACCCTTGGTCTCTAGAGCTTTTTTGCACACAGATTGCAAAATTAGTGTTATTGTTTGAGCACAATGGAGCTTGTAATTTGAAATATGTGGTGATCACGGTGTAAAAGTTTTTTTTTATTCTTCTGATTCCTAACTCCTTTCTTTTACTGTGGATTACAGCTTTATTGGGAGAGATCAAAGAAATTAGCGAGAAGAAACGAAAAGAAGATGTTGTTCTTCTTGCAATTGCTGCTGGGAATAGACGGCCTATTCTTCCTAACTTGGAATTTGAGTATCCTGATCCAGAGATTCAGGAAGATTTGTACCAACTCGTAAAATATTCATGTGGAGAAGTTTGTACAACCGAACAATTGGATAAAGTGATGAAGATTTGGACAACATTTTTAGAACCAATGCTTGGTGTTCCTTCTCGACTGCGTGTTCCCGAAGACACAGAAGATGCTGTCAAGGCCCAGAAAGATTCTGCAAAAACTGGTACAGCAAGTATTGCCAAGCGTGATAGTAGTCCTGGTGTTGGTGCTACCATAATGAATCTTAAGAGTTCAAACCCTAATAGAAATGGAGATGCTAGTGTTCCATTTGAACAATCAAATTCTTGCAAAGAATGGCAAGCAAGTGGGGTTGGTGGGGTTAAAGAGGATGATTGTCTCAAATCAGACCGTTCTGCGCTTAAGACTGATACTTTGGGAAGTAGTACCCTGCAGGGTAATGTTCATATAAGTGCATCCGTTCCTGACAAAGTATCAAGAGTCAATTATCAAGATCATTCCATTGAACAGTTGGTGAATGCTAATGTCTCAATGTCCTTTGGAATGGAGCAAAGTAATGGAAGAGCAAACATGAATAGTGCATCAGGTTGGCAACTTGATAAAAGAATGATGCAACATTTACTTCATTGTTTATCTTACATACTTGGTCATTAGTGTTTCCTTTGATTTTCAACTGTTTCTCTAATGAATGGACACTCTGAGATAACTTTTTTTTTTTCTTTTTTTTTTTTTTTCTGCAAGGATTTGCTGCAACTCCGTCTAGACCTGGTTATATTTCTAGTGAGGGAGGGCTTGATTTACCTTTATCAGAGGTATGGCTTAACTCCTTTATCACCTTATTTTAGTCTATTTTCAAGTTTAAGTGAATGAGACTTACTCACCTTAAGAGGTTTAATTTAATTCACTATTAGCATATATCATATGGGTTGAGTCTAGGGTGAATAATGTAGTGAAATGATTTGTGGTGGAAGACTATTAATATACCATCAGATATGTTGTTATAAAAGTCAACAGACATGATTTGGGAAGGATTAATGCACAACAAGTGGGAAAATGTTTTGCAAACATGTTTTTCATCTCCATTGGCGCCATCCTTTGGATCTTCGAAAGGTTGAAGCAACCATAACCATCCATAACAGACCTGCCTTTACTAGAAAGAAGAACCTGCCTCCTCCTGATCAAAAGAACCTAACCACGACACTACGTTCACCAGGTTACAATTCTTCATATCGTTATACATGTGCTGCTCAACTCATGACCAAACTCTGCTGAACCAGCAACCAGTGTTGAAATCACCTTGAATAACCACTACATCTCTGCTCTTACCATCAACCCAAAGTAGTCCCAACAGGGCTGCACTGCCAAAACTGCATATTTGAAACAGGGGCGCTGAGGTCTTGGGCTTCTGGCAAGATGTCCTTTAGTGCAATCAAAGATTCGAGAGCAATGCTGGCTCCAAATGGCAGTGGCACTCAATGAGGATTGCTGACCTGTGCAGCCCTTGAGGGATTAATGTCAGGAACCAGATCTCAAAATAGGGAAATACAGAGATCTAGGTCAGTGGTTAAGATTTGGAAACTTTCAAATCTAGTATTAGAATGGATAGGTGGAGAAGCACGGGTGGAGGGGAATTGTTACGGTGAGTTCGTCTGTAGCATGCTCTATGAAGAGAATCATTGGTCTCATTTTGGAGTAAGGTGCAATTTGTAAATTTAAAAACTCTAAATCCATGTGTGAAGGATAATAAACTGATAACTGAAAAATGAGATGACCTACTAAAACTGGTCAAAATTGCTGCTTCCGTGTGAGAAACATGCTACGAGTCTTTTACCCTAGATATCCACCCTATTATATCACTTGAATATTAAGCCATATGTTGCTGCTGTTTTCAAAAGAATATCAGGACCACCATTTCCTCTCTGCTGAAGTTCGTCTGACTACAATGATCATCTTGCGGCTGAAGTTGTCAATAACACTCAAACTGTAATATATTCAGCATTTTACTCTGGTGCAAATCATTTTTCATTCTAAGAGAGATATGTTACTGGTTTTTCTATGAATGATTGGTCCATGTAATTGATTCTCACCTAGGAAAATACTTGGTTGTTGTTGTTGCGGGGATTATATAATTTACGAGTTAAGGCCAGCAATAACTTAAAACTGAATGAAAATCAGTTTGGGGCTCCGTTTTTTTTCTCCTTCATTGTGTGTCTTGTCAGGCTTGCATTGTTTCCCATATGGTATAATGTTTTGATTTCTTTTATAATTACCTAGGTTGCTGATTCTACAAGACCAGATATGTCCACAAATGGGGCTATCACTGAAGACACCAAAGCTCACAGCTGTCACAAAGAATCAGTTGGACACTTCAAATGTGAAAGAGAAGAGGGTGAATTATCTCCGAATGGAGATTTTGAAGAGGATAACTTTGCAGTTTATGTAAATGCTGGTCTGGAGGCAGTGCATAAAGGAAAAGATTGTAATACCAGTCAACACTACCAAAATAGACGTGAGGAACAAATTTGTGGGGTAGCTGGAGGTGAAAATGACGATGAAAGTGACGGAAGTCCTCATAGATCATCAGACGACAGTGAAAATGCATCTGAGAATGGTGATGTTTCTGGTACCGAGTCTGCTGATGGTGAGGAATGTTCTCGAGAAGAACATGAAGAGGATGGGGATCATGATAACAAGGTCGAGAGTGAAGGTGAAGCTGAAGGAATGGCTGATGCCAATGATGTTGAAGGAGATGGAGCCTCACTGCCATACTCAGAGCGCTTTCTTCTTACTGTAAAGCCTCTCGTAAAATATGTCAGCCCGGTGTTTCATGGGAAAGAAGATAATGTTCAAATTTTTTATGGAAATGATTCCTTTTATGTGCTGTTTAGACTTCATCAGGTACAATTATGTCAGTTTATGTATTATATACATTTATGGTTGTGGTTGTAGACTGACCAGAAGTTTCAGAGCTCATAGTATATTGTTTAACTTGCATTTTCTTTGCTAATTTGACAGACATTGTATGAGAGGATACGATCGGCAAAGATTAACTCATCTTCTGCTGAAAAGAAATGGAGAGCTTCAAATGATACAAGTTCCACTGATCGATATGCCAGGTAATATGCATTGGAATGTTACTGTTTATTACAATTTAAACTATACATTTGAATATCTATACAAGACTGATGACGCCCTTTATGGTTTTATGCTGCAGGTTCATGAATTCTCTTTACAGTTTACTGGATGGTTCTTCTGATAATTCAAAATTTGAAGATGACTGTCGAGCTATTATTGGAACTCAGTCATATGTCTTGTTCACGTTAGACAAGCTGATATATAAACTTGTTAAGCAGGTAATGTGCATGAATTATTTTTGTAAGTATGTAAATTGACATTTGTTTTGGATAATATTCGGTGTATATTTTAGTATCGGTAATGTTAGGACAGATTTTTTCCTGTTTTTCTTGATTAAGATTTATTAGGCTTAGCCTATATAATCACATTAGTGCTTTCACTTTTTCACTCAATTAACGGAATTCAGTTTTTCTCTTGTTTTCCACTTGGTATTAGAGCTGTCGATCTGGGAGGCTCCGCTTCCGCACCAAAACAAGCAAAAACCTAGCTGCCTTCATTGCAGCCATCTTAACTGCCTTCTTTCCATCCATACTAGGCAGCCTTCATTGCTGCCCTTCACCTTGAGTCTGTTCTCTGCTTTCTTTTGTCCCGCAATCACAGCCATCTGCCGATGCCATTTGTCATTTCTGTCTCCACTATATGCTGTCGCTGCCGATCTGGCACAACCCAAAACCTTGGGCCTTTCTGATTTGTCACGTGCTCCCACATGCAGTTTTTCAGTTCTGCCCTTGTCAGCTTGTGGGTTTCACGTGCCACCCTTTTCTCCCCAATTTTCGGCGCTGCTGAAACCGGTCATCTCGTCTGTCCTTGCTGGTTTGGTTGGGGCCAATTCCATTGTGTGGATCCCATGTTTGATGTGTTCTAGGCATTTCTTTGTAAAGCTCTTTTGTTTGTGATGTCGCCATTGCTGCATCCCAGCCCTTGTTTGATTTTATTAGGGTTGTCTTGCCCCAATGTCGACTGTTTTTTGGCTGTTCCAATGTTTTTTTCCTGTCCTCACAAGCAAGAAATTGTCGGTTTCATTCTTATGCTATGTCACTTGACAAATGTCCTTCTATTTCATCGTTGACAAATGTTCTGAGACGGAGGATATGTGGATACTTATCTCCTATGCTAGCGATCTATGGATGTGTGTTCCTCACACTTCTCATCTTACTCCACGATGTCTCAATAGCAACATATTGTTGTTTCTAATGGATCTCATGCTCCTGTTATGGGGTACGGGCAACGTTCATAATCTAGTTTCTAATAAAATATTGTGCGCATGTGTTTATCTTAGCATCTATTTATTAGGACACGTTTTTTTTCTTCCTGTTTTCCTTGATTGTGATTTATTATGCTTAGCTTATATAATAACAACAGCGCTTGTACTTTTTTCATTCAATTGATAAGATTCAGTTTTTCTCATGTTTTTTACTTTCCGTTTTTCACGTGCCTTTGTACACCATTCTATCTTTTTTCTGAGCCTGAAACCATGTCCTATTTTGTTTCAGCTTCAAGCTGTTGCCAGTGGCACTGATGAGATGGATAACAAACTTCTTCAACTATATGCATATGAACAATCAAGAAAATCTGAAAGCTTTTTTGATATAGTTTATCATGAAAATGCCCGTGTTCTTCTTCATGATGAGAACATATATCGTATTGAATGTGTAAGTTTTTATTTGTTCCACTCCTCTACTTGGATCAGCTTTTGATTTATTTAATATTTTTTTGGTTGAGCATTCGAATGAAATCTTAAATGGATTGCTTTATATACATAATAGTGGATGGTTGCAGTGGATTGATATTCCAGAAAAACATTACCTGCAATGTCAAAGGTTTGAATTCTGGAGTCACCACTCACCACTCACTACTTTGGGAAGAATTTAACCTAACCACCGCCCCTGTCTTAAGAGTTACTCTCACAGATATGCCTGTGTCAAAGGTTAAGTTTATATGATCTTTAACAGTTTTATTTAATAACTCTTTGCAGTCACCTACCCGATTATCTATTCAGTTGATGGACTATGGACATGATAAGCCGGAAGTGACTGCTGTGTCAATAGATCCTAATTTTTCAACCTATTTGCACGATAACTTCCTATCTGTTGTCCCTGACAGTAAGGAGAAGTCAGGAATTTTCTTAAAAAGGTATTTGTCCCATTTCATTTGCAGTCACTTTAATTTGAACAATTCATTAACCTACCTTTGTATTTACTTTAGGTTCATTTATTTTATGCAGGAATAAACTAAAATGTGCCAGGAGTGATGAGTTTTCTAGCCAGGTTATGGATGGAGTACAAGTTATCAATGGTTTGGAGTGTAAAATTGCTTGCAATTCATCCAAGGTATGTACTCATTTACTTCTGCATATTGTAAAAAATTATATGCCATTTGTTCTAAAATCACCAAATTTTAGTAATTTTTCGTTTCGCCCTTTTTTCGTTAATGCCATGCATTTTGATTACTGTTTTATGCATCTTCCGATTGTGTTTCTGAACTCCCATTCTTTGTTTTCTCCTTTTAACACATTTCTTGTTGTTAGGTTTCATATGTTTTAGATACCGAAGACTCTTTAATTCGAACGAAAAGGAAAAGGGGATGTTTGCATCAGAACAATTCATATCCTGAACAGACAATGCCTTCAAACACTTGTTCAAGCAGAGTACAGCGGTTCTACAAATTATTTTCCATCAAATGATGGTATCCAATTTGAGACACATGGTATGTGATTTTCCTTTATTGCTTCTTGAGATCCCACATCAATTAGAGATATAGGAAGAAAAAAAACGTTCTTATAAGGCTTGAACAATACAACTAATTTTGCAGTTTCCAAATTAGAGAATATTTTTTTTGTTGCAATTTCCAAATTAATGAGTGTTTAGATGAAACAATCCATTAATTGCAGTTTTGTTGTCCTCAGTAATTTTGGTCATGCAGCAGTGGTACCGGCACCATATGACGATGACATCGCATCCTAGAAATGGAGAATGTGATGTTTTTCTGAAATATAATTTACTTTCTTGTGCTCTTCACATCTTCAATCCTTGACACCAAATAAGGATACAGAAAGGTAGATGATAAGGCTCAGGAGATTGTATTATATTGTGACATGGTGACTGATGAGTTATATCATGATGTAAATAGAGGTAATCTGTACACTAGGGAACATTTTCTTTCCATTCATCCACATTTTTGCTATCTTAATAAGTTTTATTTCTCTTTTTAGCTCGCTACCAACTTATTGAGATTATTATTCAAATTATGAAATATTCGGCGGCTACAATTGGCCGCCACATTCACTTATACTGTGCATCTTGGTCCCAAAATAGTAACTGTTTTTTTTGGGAAGAAATCTAAAGTTATTTATGTTTATTTTTTTTGACATCCTAAATAATGCATGTTCTATATATTGCATGTCATTTGGGAAAGGTAGAAGGGTATATGACATGGTGCTATTAGATGTCATTTTCACGGTTGCAAAGTGGTCTTCCATTGACTTTGCAGTCATTTTTTTAATATTTCCTTTCAAATTATGAAACTGGGTGTGGAATCTAAAAGTCAAAAATATAGTTTTAGTCCCTATAAATCTGCCTTGTTTTGGTTTTAGTCCCTGTAAAAAAAATTGTAGAAAAAGGTACCTGCAAAATATTTTGTTTTTTAAAATAGTCCCTGACCCCACTTTTGTGATGATTTGCATACATGACACATGATGACTAAACCCATTGTGTAGATAAAAGTCCCTGCAAAATATTTTGTTTTTTAAAAAAGTCTCTGCAAAATATATTGTTTTTTAAAATAGTTGGGGACTATTTTAAAAAACAATATATTTTGCAGGGAGCTTTTTCTAATTTTTTTTTACAGGGACTAAAACCAAAACGAGACATATTTGCAGGGACTAAAATCATATTTTAGCCAATCTAAAATTATGGCCTGGTTATGGATCAGATTAATTGAGTTGAAGAAAAATCTTGAGTACTGACCATCCAATTTTAAGTGGTTTTCTGTATACAATTGCAAAAATTAGAAAAATAAAAGAAAAAGAAGAAGTGACTAATATCGTGTGTCATACTTCAAATTTTGACTGGTTAAAATTTTTATTTGTATTTTTAACCAGTTAAAACTGTTTTATTCGTCTTTAAAAAACACCGTAAAATTACGTCGTCTCATTTTAAAATACCTCATTTTGATTCTGAAGGAACAATTTTACATTTTATTAATTCATTTATTTTATCTTTATTATTATTTAATTCTCTGTATTTGATTTCCTTTTTTACTTTATGATTGTTTCTATTGTTATTATTTTTTTTTCTCTTCTTTTCTTCAAGTCACGTTTTTTAAATTTTCAAGTAAGATTGTTTTTTTTGTTTGTTTTATTTTTAAGGTCCATTTCTGTAGTCTTTTTTAATGTCTATTAGTCCACATGTCAGTTGTCTATTGATCTTTTTCTTTCATCCAAGTCTGATCCAAACAAGGGTATATTGGTCAAGTCATCAGGGACACCTCAGCATCTGGTACACCTGCAAACCCTAATTTTAGGGGCTATAAATACAGTCATTTATTGTACTGTTCAAAAAGGAGGACTGACATATCCAATTAGCCACTCAATCACATCAAAACCCTAAATTCTTTTTTCTTTTACAATTTCTAGATCAAACATCAATTTTTTTCGAGAAATTGTCAAGAACACATGAACATCAATTTTTTCCAGAATCATACATTCACCTAATAACACAATATTAAGCCATAATCTCGAAATTCTCTCCGAATCTAGCCACAAACATGTCAAAACCGAATTATCACAACACACATACATGAAATAAGCTTCAATCACGAACGTACAACATCACAGTAGCCGAATGCGTCATCGTTCAAATCTTCACCACTGGCCAGAAGTAAAACGTGAAGAAACAAAAGGGAAGAAGAGGGAAACCGAACTGGATTTGTGGAGGAGAAAGGAACGAACCGAATCGGATTCGTTAAACGAAGAAGAGATAGTTTCGTCTTCATTTATTTCGTATTTTGATTTGTAGATCTAGACTTGTGTGTCTTTTTTGAGAAATCTAAGGTTAGATTCGGCTTTATGGAGAAAAAGGATATTAGAAACTGTGAAAAATTTTAAGATCGGGGTTTTTTTGTGGTTATCGGCAGCACCGCCACCCTAGGGTGACCGACCACCGCGCCGGAGTGAAGGTGTGGATCGGAGAAGACGATCGGAGTTCTAGAGAGAAGTCAGACTCTCTCTCTCTCTCTCGAACTCTCTCTCTCTCTCTCACTCTCGAACTCTCTCTCTTTCTCTCTCTCTCTCTCTCTCACTCTCGAACTCTCTCGAACTCAAAGAGGAGAGTTGTTTTTTAATGTGTTGTGTTTTTTTGGGTGCAAAGCCTTTATATACTCCCTCTGTCATACTGTGCACGCATAAACCATGTGTTTACTATGATCCATCAACTGTGAGCCATCAGATCTGGATTGTTCCATGATCTGATGGCTATTGTGTGATCTGTTTTAAATCATGTGTGTGTCTTTTAGTATGATCTACTATGCGCCTTGGCTTTAAACCGTCAGATCTACGATCTGACGGTCTCTGCTTTACTTTTTTTTTTTAGTATTTACTTTGTGTTTTTTAACCTTTGAATCTCAGATCCGGTGGCTGTGATGAGTTTATACAGTGATTGAATCTGGACCTCTTGATTCATCAAGTGGTCCAGATTCATCCAGC